>JAEAMF010000122.1_pt1 | contig 145519 bp, 114 predicted proteins | sample 8958721 | NCBI WGS metagenome assembly JAEAMF01 (sample SAMN16933255, study PRJNA681124) | bioreactor sludge metagenome | isolation source: anaerobic bioreactor treating anionic surfactant - SDBS | place: India: Bengaluru | collected 2019-02-28
GCTGGTACGACTGCTCGGCGCACATGCTGTGGATCGGCGACCGCACCCGCCAGCTGGACGGCGCCCACGTCGAACTCCTGCGCGGCGTCGGCAACCCGATCGGCGTCAAGGTCGGCCCGAGCATGCAGCATGACGAGTTGCTGCGCCTGATCGACATCCTCAACCCGGACAACGACCCGGGGCGCCTCAACCTGATCGTGCGCATGGGCGCCGACAAGGTCGAGGCGCACCTGCCGCAGCTGATCCGCGCGGTCGAGGACGAAGGCCGCCTGGTGCTGTGGAGCTCGGACCCGATGCACGGCAACACCATCAAGGCCAGCAGCGGCTACAAGACCCGCGACTTCGCCCAGGTCCTGAACGAGGTGAAGCGCTTCTTCCAGGTGCACCAGGCCGAGGGCAGCTACGCCGGCGGCATCCACATCGAGATGACCGGGCAGAACGTCACCGAGTGCATCGGCGGCACCCGCCCGATCACCGAGGCCGGCCTGTCCGACCGCTACCACACCCACTGCGACCCGCGCCTCAACGCCGACCAGTCGCTGGAGCTGGCGTTCCTGATCGCCGAGACCCTCAAGCAGGTACGGCGCTAATCCTGACGCGAGCCCCGGTCGTCCCAGAACGGCCGGTGGCTCTCCACCCAGATGTCCGCACGGCTCAGGCCGATATCCTTGAGCGTCGCGTCGCTCAGCATCGCCAGCTGGCGGCGCTGGCGCGCCAGTTGCCGCCAGCGCCGCACCCGCTGCCACGCCCGTCGCCACCAGGGTGGCAGGACCTCCCGCCGCCCGCTTCCCACTACCTGCATTTGCCCTTTCATCGCCTGATCCTCCTCTGCCTGTGGATTCAGTCTCGGCGCGGGCATAGGATCAATCCAACGAATACTTGTGATGACAGACATCTCGGGGGTTGATGAATGAGCTATCCGAGCATCGACAGCGAGCTGCTGCGCACCTTCGTCGCCATCGCCGACCACGGCGGCTTCACCCGCGCGGCGGAGGCGGTCAACCGCACCCAGTCGGCAGTGAGCATGCAGATGAAGCGCCTGGAGGAGGACGTGCTGCAGCGCGCGCTGTTCGCGCGCGACGGCCGCCAGGTACGGCTGACCGCCGAGGGCCAGGTGCTGCTCGGCTACGCGCGGCGCATCCTCAAGCTGCAGGGCGAGCTGCTGGCCACCCTGCGCGAGCCGCACATGGTCGGCGCGGTGCGCATCGGCACCCCGGACGACTACGTGATGCGCTTTTTGCCCGGCATCCTCTCGCGCTTTGCGCAGAGCCACCCGCTGGTGCAGGTGGAGGTGCACTGCGAGCCGTCGTACCAGTTGCTGCAGCGCCAGGACCTCGACTTCAGCATCGTCACCCGCGAGCCGGGCAGCGAGATCGGCCGGCTGCTGCGCCAGGAACGCTTCGTCTGGGCCGAGGCGCGCGGCTTCAGCCCCCACGAGCAGTCGCCGATGCCGCTGGCGATGTTCAACAGCGGCTGCTTCTGCCGGGCCTGGGCATGCAACGCCCTGGACGCCCTCGGCCGCCCCTACCGCATCGCCTACAGCAGCCCGAGCCTCGCGGCGCTGCTGGCGATAGTCGGCGCCGGCCTGGCCGTCACCGCCCAGCTGCAGAGCCTGATCCCTGCCGACCTGCGTATCCTCGGCGAGGCCGAGGGTCTGCCGCCGCTGCCGACCACCAGCATCGTCCTGCTGCGCCGCCCCGGCTCGGAGTCGCCGGTCACCGACGCCCTCGCCGAGCACATTGCCGACGGCTTCAGGCCTTGAGGCCGAGCAGCGCGGCGCACAGCAGCAGGAACAGGGTGAACAGGCCGCGCAGCAGCCGCTGCGGCAGGGCATAGGCCAGTCGGACGCCCCAGCCGATGCTCAGCAGGCCGCCGACCGCCAGCGGCAGACCGGTCGCCCAGTCGACCTGGCCGTGGCCGGCGTAGGTCGCCAGCGCCACCGCCGTGCTGGGCGCCGCCAGCGCCAGCGACAGCCCTTGGGCCACCACCTGGCTGACGCCGAACAGCAGGGTCAGCACTGGCGTGGCCACCACCGCGCCGCCGACGCCGAACAGTCCGCCGACCAGCCCGGCACCGCCGCCGAGCGCGCCCAGCCATGGCCAGGGGCGGCTCAGCCCGGCGCTGCCAGCGCCGGTGCGCAGGAACACCTGGATCAGGTTCCAGACCGCCAGCGCCAGCAGGAAGCCGACGAAGCCGCGACGCATCGCCTGGGCATCCAGCCCCACCGCCAGCGCGGCGCCGATCCAGGCCAGGCAGAACGAGGACGCCCCGAGCAGCAGCGCGTGCCGCCAGTCGATGCGATTGCGCTGGTGGTAGCGCCACAGCGCCAGCAGCACGTTGGGCACCACCATCACCAGCGCCGTGCCCTGGGCCAGCTGCTGGTCGAGGCCGAACAGCAGAGCCAGCGCGGGAATCGCCAGCAGGCCGCCGCCGATGCCGAACAGGCCGCCCAGCGCGCCGAGCAGCAGGCCGAGGCCGAGATCGAGAAAGAACACCGAGAGAGTCATGGCACCTCCGGAAAAGGCGCATGCTACGCAGCCATGGCTGGCCGGGAAACGCAAAGCCACGCACAATGGCTGTGCAGATCCTGCAAAGCAGATACGCCATGAATACCGACGCCCTGACCACCCAGCTCGCCCTGTTCCTCGACGTGCTGGCCTGCGGCAGCTTCTCCGCCGCCGCCCGCCGCCAGCAGCTCACCCCCTCGGCGGTGGCGCGGCGCATCGATGCCCTCGAGCAGTCCCTCGGCAGCCCGCTGTTCCAGCGCAGCACCCATGCGGTCAGGGCCACCCCGGCGGGACTGGCCTTCGCCGAACGCGCCCGGCGCATCCTCGACGAGCTGCGTCTGGCGCGCGCCGAGGCGGTATCGCTGAGCGAGGCCCCGGAGGGGCTGATCCGCATCGACGCCCCGGCGCCCTTCGGCCGCCGCCACCTGGCGCCGGCGATCGCCGAGTTCCTGGTGGCCTGGCCGGGACTGGACGTGCAGCTGCGCCTGATCGACAGCTTCGTCGACCTGCAGGGCGAGCACCTCGGCGAGGTCGACCTGGTGCTGCGCATCGGCCCGCTGGCCGACACCCGCCTGGTGGCCACGCCGCTGGCGCCGATGCGGCGCATCGCCTGCGCCAGCCAGGACTACCTGAAGCGCCGCGGCACGCCCAGCGATCCGCGCCAGTTGCCCGAACACGACGGCCTGGACTGGGATGCCCTGGCGCCGCCGCACGCCTGGCGCTTCGAGATCGACGGACAGAGCCGCCTGATCCGCCCCGGGCGCCTGCGGATGACCGCCAACAACGCGGAGACCCTGCTGTTCGCGGCGGTCGCCGGCCTGGGCATCGCCCACCTGCCGACCTGGCTGATCAGCGACCACCTGCTGCGCGGCGAACTGGTGCCGCTGTTCTGCCACGCCGGCCTGCCGCCACCCGAACCCAGCGGCATCTACGCCCTGCGCCTGCCGCAGCCCGCCGCCTCGCGCACCCGCCTGCTGCTGGAGTTCCTCAAGGACCGCTTCGGTCCGCTGCCCCCGTGGGACCTGGCGCTGCAGGCCCGCTTCGACAGATAGGCCGCGCAGAAACGACAGAGCCCGGCGCTAGGCCGGGCTCTGGGGTACTCGCGTCAGACTCAGGCTTGCGGAGCCTGGGTACGGCCCTTGTAGGAGCCGTCGCGGGTGTCGATTTCGATCCAGTCGTCGATGTTGACGAAATCGGCCACCTTGACTTCGGTGCCGTTGCGCAGCTTGGCCGGCTTCATCACCTTGCCGCTGGTGTCGCCACGGGCAGCGGTTTCGGTGTAGACGACCTGACGCACGATGGTGGTCGGCAGGTCGACGGAGATCACCTTGCCTTCGAAGAACACGGCTTCGCAGACGTCGGTCATGCCTTCCTCGATGAACGGCAGGACGCTCTCCAGATCTTCCGCACGCAGTTCATAGGAGTTGTACTCCGGATCCATGAACACGTAGTCCTCACCGCTGATGTAGGACAGGGTCACTTCCTTGCGATCGAGGATGACCTGCTCCATCTTGTCGTCGGCCTTGTAAACGGTCTCGGTCTTGGAGCCGTTGATCAGGTTGCGCAGCTTCATCTTGACGATGGCGCTGTTACGACCGGACTTGGTGAACTCGGCCTTCTGGATCAGCCACGGCTGGCCGTCGATCAGGGCAACGTTGTTGGCCTTCATTTCTTGTGCGGTTTTCATGCGAAATATCCGGATGTGACTGGAGGTACAAGATCTAAGCCGCGCATGATAGCGAATTTTGGTAAAACTGTTCCAGCGCAGCGGCAAGATCAGGACGAGAGGCCTGCTCCGCACACCAGTTCTGCGCATGCTCCTGCCACTCCGGCCAGTGCCGCTGCGCCGCCAGCCAGGCTTCCCCCATGCCCGTCCCGGCATTCCACGCCCGCCACAATTGCTGCAGGGCCTGCCCCGCCCCGGCGGACAGCCCCTGCCGGTAGAGCGCCAGGAACGCCTCCAGCTTGTCCCAGTGGGCGTCCTCCTGCTGCGGGTAGATGTGCCAGAGCAACGGCCGCCCCGCCCACTGCGCGCGCACGAAGGAGTCCTCGCCGCGCACCGCATTGAAATCGCAGCACCACAGCAGGCGGTCGTAGTCATCCTGGGAGACGAAAGGCAGCACCTGCAGCTGCAGATTGCCGCGGCGGGCGACGAACCCCGGCTCCAGCTCCGCCGTCTCGCCCAGCCACTGGCGCAGATCGCCGAGAATGCGCCCGCGCGGCACCAGCAACAGGGTCGGCTGCGCGTCGGCGACCAGGGCATCCAGCCATTCGCCAAGGCCGGGATTCTCATAGGCGAACAGCGAGATCAGCCGCGCCTGCGCCTGCACGGTGACGCCGACGCCGGCGAGAAACGCGCGCCGCGCCGCTTCATCGGCCTGGAACGCCTGGCGCCGCGCCAGCAACTCGCGCTCGCGCAGCAGGCCGCCGGTCCCGGCGACGAAACCGGGAAAGAAGAAGTACTTGCGCAGCCCCTGGCCCTGGGGCGACGGCAGGCCATGGCAGCCGACCACCCAGTCCTCGGCGCTGAGATACTCCAGGTTCAGCCACAGGGGCTGGCGCTCGGCGGCGCGCATGTCCGCCACCAGGGCCTGCGGCAGCGTGCAGCCGAAGGCCTCGATCACCACGTCGGCCAGAGCCCGGGGCTGCCAGTCCGTCACCCAGTGGCAGACCTCCACCCCGGCCACCACCTGGCAGGCCAGCCCGGCATCGGCCTGGGGACAGAGCGCGACAAACGCCGCCGGCTCGTCGACCCACAGGCGCACCCGGTGGCCATGCTCGGCCGCCAGCTGACGGGCCAGCCGCCAGGTCACCCCGATGTCGCCGTAGTTGTCCACCACACTGCAGAAAATGTCCCAGCTCGCCATGCGCGCCTCCGTCACTTGCCGGCGCGCAGTCTAGCAGGAACCCCGCCACGCCTCTGCGCAGCCCTAAGCCAATGAAAAATTTGAAAAAACCTTTGCTTTTCGAAAAGGCTTCGAATACATTGTGCGCCGTCGACAGGGCAACGCCCCGGCGACGTCAAATATGGTGAGGTGTCCGAGCGGTTGAAGGAGCACGCCTGGAAAGTGTGTATACGGGAAACCGTATCGAGGGTTCGAATCCCTCCCTCACCGCCATATTCGATAAGCCCTTGATTTTCTTAGAGAATCAGGGGCTTTTTCGTTGTACAGCCCTACCGCCTTTCGTCCATTGGTACAGAAAGGTGGTACAGATGAACGTCATGACAAAACCGTGGAAGCATCCTCAGTCGGGGATTCTTTACTTCCGCCGTGAAGTCCCCGCAGACATCCGCAAGATCATCGGTCGCCGCGAGTGGAAGGTCTCACTCAGAACCCGAGACTTCTCCGCAGCCCGCCCCCGCTTTGCCTCCGAACTCGCCCGGTGCGAGGAAACCTTCGCTGCCGCCCGAGACCAACTCGCAGGTCAACCACGAGTCCTCGCCTCTGATGCACCCAAGCTCGCAGATCGCTGGGCACAGGGCGTCATGGATTCCTGGGACGCCAACCCCGAGGCAGTGCAGGACTTCCTGATCCACTCCGACGAGAGCAGTGACCTCGTCCTCGCCTGTGATGTGGTGGACAGCAGCGATCCCAAGACCCGCAAGGCCGCCATCATCGAGTTCCTCAAGGCGACACTGGCAGAGCACAACCTGCCCCTGCCGGACGACCAGGAGCTGGCCTCCAGGGCTCTGGTGGACGCCTTCTTCGCTCGCTGGCACGACCTCTGCCAGATCGCCCTCACCCGCTCTACCGGGAACTGGAGGGAGTCTCTGGAGCTTCCTGCGGCAGAGAAGCCACTGGCTGTCGAGCAGAAGACTCAACAGGTCACCCGCTCCGCGCCGAGGCTGTCGGAGGTCTTCAGTGCGTGGGCCGATGACAAGCGCCTCACCGATGGCGACACCCGCAGTACCAACAAGACGATCTCGGAGTTCGGGGCCACCATCACCCGATTCATCGAGCTGTTCGGTGACCTGCCGGTGGATCGCATCACCCGTGCCTTGTGCCAGGAGTTCAGGACTGCCCTCAGCAAGCTACCCACCAAGGGCGAAGGCATCCGTGGACTCAGCGCCCCTGAGCAGATCGCCAAGGCTGAAGCCGAAGGTCTGCCCACTGCCGGACTGGCCACCGTGAAGAAGCAACTGCGGGCGATGTCTGCGGTGTTGAACTTCGCTGCCCAGCGCCTCGACGCCATCGACGAAGAACCGATCTCTGCCTCTGGGATGCTTCGGGGCATCGCCAAGGCTGCCCGCAGAGCCGAGACCAGGGATGCCGAGGACAAGCACTACAGCCGCTCGGAACTGGCCACCATCTTCACCAGCCCCCTGTTCAGCGGGAACTGGCAGCCGCCCCGCTCCGACTTCGGTCAGGCGCTCTACTGGTTGCCCCTGCTGATGGTCTATACGGGTGCCCGCCGGGAGGAACTGGCTCAACTGCTGGTTGCCGATGTGCGCCAGGATGACGACTCCGGCATCTGGTACCTGTCCATCGCACCGGGTGATGGCAAGACCGTGAAGACCCTCAGCAGCCGCCGGAAGGTTCCCCTCCATGCCGACCTACTGGCACTGGGCTTCATCGACTACCGCAACAGCCTACCGGCTGCAGGGCGTCTCTTCCCGAAACTGGAGGAGCACCCGGATAACGGCTACGGCCACGCAGTCGGCAAGGCTTGGGCGAAGTACCTGAAGGAAGTGGTGAAGCTGGACAGTCAGGCCAGCCCCTCTCATGGCTTCCGCCATACCTTCAAGACGCTGTGCCGGGAGGTCGGAATCGAGACTGCCGTCAGCGACTGGATCACCGGGCACGCTGCACCGAACGTGGGAGCCACCTACGGGAACACCCCGCTGTGCAGGATGGCCAGCGAGCTGGAGAAGTTCCCGAGCATCGCCAGGACTGCAGGGCTGCTACCGCAAGGGACAACAGAAGGCTAACCACAGACTCGCACTCGGGATGACCGCATGGCTATGCACCTTCAGGGCAAGGGATGCAGGGTTGATGCTGGTGACTTGCCCAGGAGTTCCCCGTTGTCTGGATGCCATTCATGGGCCAAGGCCTGGGCGGCAGTGTTCACCTAGGTCTCTACTGTGCTGAGACGAGGGCTGATGAATGACATAGGCGAATGGGGGGGGGGAGGCTCCCGGGCGGAGTCATATGGAGGTACATGAAGATGAGCTGGAGGCGGGCTGACAGAGGGACTTGAGCTTCCTGACAGCCACTGACGGGGTGACCACTGACAACATCGCCATCGGTGATCATCGATCCTGTGTCAGCAGAGCAGAAGAGCCATCAAGAGCAACTTACGGTGCAGCTTGAAGAGCACCTGTCAGTGTCTTCGCAAGACAGGCTTGATGCTATCTCATTGCTTCGTCTTTCATTGATGGATTGATGGTAATGACCATGGATACAGGGCAACTCAAAGACACTCATAGAGTGGCTTCGCCATCCACCGCCACACCCCGCGAGTCATCGCAGGTAGCCAGCCTCGACTGGGTGCCATCACCTCCCAGCCAGCTATGTCAGGTTCGTCATCACCCGTGACTGCTGGCCGGTTGGACGGGGCAGTGAGAGGGGCTGTACGCCTGAAGCTCAAAGTAGCAGTAGGTACTCGACGATGATGCCAGTGGGCCTCACCGCCTTTTCCCTGGCCCGATCACTTCGCTTGGCGCTATGCCATGGCTTGGTGATCGAGCGTCAAAAGCGAGGATCGAACGTGCAGAGCTGCGCGCTCTTTCCTCCATAACAGCGTGGTAATCGATCTTCGTCGAATGCGCTGCGATCTTGCAGATTAGAAAGAGAGAGCAACTGAAAGCCCCACTAACCCTCTCGGGGTACTGCGTCTAGGTATTTGCGGAAATCACACCATCGAAAAGCCCCCCATGAATAGTCAAGGCGGATACCCAATGAAGGCAAAGCGCTCATAAAAAGATCGCGCCCGGAAAATCCACGAACTAGACCGTAATCAAAAGCTCCGTCTGAATTGAAGGCGACTGCCCTAAAGAATGCACCTCGTGCTTCTTGTCTATGGTCGCCAAAATGGTCTGCGCCAGCTTACCCAACGCATATCCCAAAAGCGGGGGGACTGCATTTCCGATCTGTTTAAGCTGCTGCCACTCGCTCCCAACAAAAACAAAGCCATCATGGAAGGACTGCAAGCGAGCAGCCTCTCTTACAGTAATCCATCGATTAAGATGCGGATGTATCCACTCGCTCATGTCGCGATGCATCTGCGCGAGAATTGTGTGAGAGGGAAGCTCAGGATGCAACCGACGCCATTTCTCAGGCCTCTTACCATCCCATATTTCCTTAGGCAAGCTATTTGCCTTCATGCCAGGCTCAAGAAGCGATATAAGATGAGCCCTGCGAGCTTGAATCTCTTTCGTGTGATGATTGTGAAGGCGAGCTATTTCCTTGCCAACCCCCCGCTTCCGCTTCAATACCTTAGAGTATCGAGGACCATCAAAATCCAGACGCATATCCTTCATAAAACTTGAAGGCTTGCGTGCTTTCGGGTAGTCCATGACCTCACCGCTATGCACTATGTCTGCCGGCAAGTCACCAATAGCCTCGTCAACCGTGACGGATTTTTCCACACGATAACCGTCAAGCACCGTCTCACAGAAAGTCTGCAGATCATACGGGAACTGATCTTCATCTCGGGTACCCACAAATATCACTCGCTGACGTGTTTGCGGAACACCGAAGTCATCAGCAGAAAGCAACAGCATGATCGTGTTTTTGTACCCAAGCTCTGCAAAATGCTTTAAGATGAGCTTCTTAAAATGCCCCTTGTTCATCAAAGCCAAGTTCGGGACATTTTCCATGAGAAAAACCCGAGGCTTCAGCGCTTCAACAACACGGGCATACTGCTTGTAAAGCTCATTGCGCTCATCATCGAGCTTCCGAGTGCCGATTTGGCTATACCCCTGGCAAGGCGGCCCGCCAAAAACCAGATCAACGTCTTGCAAGCGGTACTCCTCCTCATGCCCAGCACCCTCCGCCAAAAAGTCATGGACATCCCCCTCAAAGAGAGGGGTGCTTGGAAAGTTGTGCCGGTAGGTCTGACAGGCGAACTTATCCAATTCAACTGCAACCCTTACCTTAACGCCAGAGTTCTCTATCCCCTCGCAGAACCCCCCACACCCTGAGAAAAGCGAGACCGCTGTGTAGGTCGCTGGGATCACATCGAGTGCCGGCGTAATGAGGTGACTTTTAGGCATCTTGATGACCCATGTGACTGAAACCAAAGCCCTTATTATCCACAGATTCGGGCCGGTGTCACCCAATGTGACTCATAGTCCGTGGCCTCATAGTCTGCGCGAGACTAGCTTCTCGCCATGAACCTTGCAGCCCACTTCGGTCGAGCCGTTCGTCGGCACAGAGAGCTGCTCCGCCTAAACCAGGAGGAGCTGGCTGACAGGGCGGGCATTGACCGCACCTACATCAGCGGAGTCGAACGTGGGGTCCGTAACCCATCTCTCATGGTCATGCAGCGCATCGCTACAGCCCTCGGCAGTGACCTTGACGTGATTTTCGCGACAGCACGAGAACTTGCATCCAAAAAGGAAGATTGAGATGCCTTACTCCTTTGATCACTCAAAAGTCTGCCAGAGCTGTCCTTACGGAACCTGCTTTGAGGATAGAAGAAACAATCCAGTTAGAAACAGAGACACTAAATTCCGATTCCGCCAAGGTGCCGCCATGAGCTGCACATTCGCAGAATTCATTCCAGGCACAGATAACGATCCCGACCCCCACAGAAGTTTCGCGGAGCACCTGAACAAGTTCACTGCAAACGCCATGATCGCAGGGGAAACACTGTTTGGCAGCGAATTCAACGTAAAAGGAGCTGCGATTGCCAAAGTCGAAGGTGACGTCTTTGAACTCCTTGAAGCCGCAGCACTATGGAATGCTACAGCGACTTGGAACAGGCTAATGGATTCCGGCTCTTGGGACGCTTCCGTATTCACCCGCCCACAGATGGCCGTACCCACTCCAACACGCAAGATTGCAGTAATAACCCTTCCAAGAGGTTATGATGCAACCAAACTATTCCGCAGTGAAATTCGCAGCAGCATCAGCGCCCATGAGGAAGCCCTACGCCTGAGAGGCCTATCTCTTGGCCTATCAAGCCCTGACATAGTTGGAGTTCGACTCCCCCATCCACTCTCAGAAGAGCTAAATTGCTTCCTTGAACCAATAGAAAACTTGGGAGAAGAAAGCAGATTAAAGCTTGAAGAAGCTTACAGGCTACTTGAGGGAAAGATCGACTCAACAGGCTTCCTCTTTGCCATTGCCGTGAAGAGAACTATTCGAAGCGACAGACTGTACCAACCCCTCTTCGAAGCCAACGTATTGAAATACCTTATTGAGGTCGTACTCAAGGGGGCAGCATTTCGATTCTACGCCCACTTCAACTCATTCGATGGCGCCGACGTAGAGAGCCATTACAAAGCTGCATCACTCATCTCACTGGCCAGAGGGGGAACACCTACAAAAGCGGTCGATGTCCTGCACCTAGCAGAGTCCCCTCTTGCTTCAGCCCAAGCAGTCTTGGATGACTTCCCACTCTTCCACCTCTAGCCGAGAAAGGATCTGATCTTGCTCTTCACAGCATCCAGATCCTTAAGCTCGCACTCCCAGATAACGAGCACGCTCCACCCCAACGCATTCAACTGCTCAAGCGCACTCCTGTCCCTCAACTTATTCCCCTCCAACTTCGCCAGCCAGAACTCCCGATTTGACTGAGGCTGATGGGCAATCGCGCAGCCCTCATGGCCATGCCAAAAGCAGCCATGCACGAATATGACCTTTCGCCTTGAAGGGAAAACCAAATCAGGCTTCCCTGGCAGATCGTCGACATGTAGCCTATAACGGTACCCATCCCTATGAATAATCCGCCTAACGATCATTTCGGGTAGCGTGTCCTTGCTGCGAATTCGCGACATGAGGCGACTTCGCTCAAGAGTAGAAATCGTGTCACTCACTGACGGCACCTCCACTAACCAGCAAGCCCACACAACAACGCTCAAAAAATAATACAGACCAACACTACCCCGAATAGCGACTTCAAGCCTCAGTCACAGACTGACTTGGGAAGCCCTGCAAGCCCTCTTCACTGCAGCCGTCGAGATCCCCCACTGCTTCGCGGTATCAGCGATGCTGGCGCCGTTCTCCTTCCTCCAGGCAGCCACAGCTTCATCGTCGATCACCTTCGGTGCGCCCAGCTTCTTGCCCTGCGCCCTGGCTCGCTCGATCCCGGCCATCTGGCGTACCTTGATGTTGGCCCGCTCCAGTTCAGCTACGGCAGCAAGCATGGTGAGCATGGCTTTACCGACCGGACTGGATAGGTCGAAGCCTTCGCGCATCGAGACCACGGTCACGCCCTTGGCCTTCAGCGCTTCCACTGTTTCCAGCACGTCGATGGTATCCCTGCCCAGGCGATCTATCGCGGCCACCACGACCGTATCGCCCTTCCGGGCATAGGCGAACAGCGCCTTGAACCCATCCCTCTGTAGCGCCTTCGTAGCGCCACTGGTGGCCTCATCGGAGAACCACTCGTTGACGTTGAAGCGTTGGCTGATGGTGTGACGCTGGGCCTCGGTGGTCTGGTCGTCGGTGCTGACTCGGACGTAGGCGATGGTGGCGGTCATGGCTGGCAGCTCCCTGAGCGCATAAGTGGATCACATGGCTGGCTCAAGATAGTAGAGACTGGATCAGTGTAGGTCAACAGATCCGATCCATATGAAAGCCGCATTCCTACGTTGGCTCGGAGTCGGCTTCAGGATGGATCAAAAGGTACACCCTCTGATCCACCGCCAATGCGCACAGGAGGCCTTGACCGCGCGGTCCATAAGCTCGCACCTGCCCTGCCCCGGTGACCCCATCGATAGGCGGGGGGGGGGGGGGTGCCCCCTTTTCCCCAGCGGTGAGGGGTGGGCACCGGGGGGAACAGGACTGCATGGCTCGATGGATACCGGCTTGCATTTTTGCCAAAAAATGGCCGCCTCAAGCTCCTTGACTGGTACAGGAAAGCAGTACAAGATCCACACAAGAAAGGCGACATGCCAAGCAAATCAAGGGCTTGCGGCGCTGGAATGCAGATCGAGGGTTCGAATCCCTCCCTCACCGCCATATTCGAAAGCCCCTGATTCTCCTGGAGAATCAGGGGCTTTTTCGTTTCCCCCCGATCAACCTCGGGGCGGCCGCGCCACCGCGCGCCAAGCCAGGCCGATCAGGGCAATCACGCAGAAACCGGCCCCCGCCTGGAACGTGGCCGCCGCCCCCAGCCTGTCCCACAGCAGACCGGCGACGACGCTGGCGAACAGCATGGCGATGCCGCTGACCAGGCTGAAGAAGCCGCAGGCCGTGCCGCGCAGGTCGGCCGGCGCGGTATCGGCCACCATAGTCGCCAGCAGTCCCTGCGTGATGCCCATGTGCACACCCCACAGCGCCACACCGGCGAAGAAGACGCTCCAGTGGTCGCTCGCCGCGAGCACCAGGTCGGCCGCCATCAGCACGACCAGCCCAAGGGCCAGCAGGCTGCGCTGACGCCTTTCTTCCGCCTCTGATACCATACCCCCCTATACCATATCCGGGCGAGCGAGCATGGGCCACATCATCCATCAGAAGTCGAAGCTACTGGGACGGGTGCGACGCATCCGGGGTCAGGTCGAGGGCCTGGAGCGCGCGCTCGAGGCCGAGAAGGGCTGCGCCGACATCCTGCACCAGATCGCTGCCGTGCGCGGCGCCATCAACGGCCTGATGGTGGAGGTGCTCGAGGAGCACGTGCGCGCGCACATCGCCGACCCGGCGATCACCAGCGACGCCGAGCGCCGTCAAGGTGCCGATGAGTTGATCGCCGTCCTGCGCACCTACCTGAAGTGAGAGCTGCCATGCACGCCGACAAACTGTCCCGATGGATGCACGACCACGTCTTCGATACCGGTAACTCCGCCGCCGAACGCAGCACCCGGGTGGTGATGTGGATCACGGCTGCGACCATGGTGGTCGAGATTGCCGCGGGCTGGTGGTTCAACTCGATGGCCCTGCTGGCGGATGGCTGGCACATGAGTTCGCATGCCGTGGCGATCGGCCTTTCCGCGCTGGCCTATGCCACGGCCCGGCGCTACGCCAGGGATCCGCGCTTCGCGTTCGGCACCTGGAAGATCGAGATCCTCGGCGGCTTCTCCAGCGCCATCTTCCTGCTCGGCGTGGCCGTGATGATGGTGGTGGGTTCGGTGGAGCGCATCCTCTCGCCGCAGCCCATCCAGTACCTGGAGGCGATCGCCATCGCCATCCTCGGCCTGCTGGTCAATCTGGTGTGCGCGCTGATCCTCGGCAAGGCGCACCATCACGACCATGGTCATTCCCATGGGCATGGACATGAGCACGGCCACGATCACCACGACCATCATCACGACCTCAACCTGAAGTCGGCCTACCTGCACGTCATCACCGATGCGGCCACCTCGGTGCTGGCCATCGTGGCCCTGTTCGGCGGCTGGCTATATGGCTGGGCCTGGCTGGACCCGCTCATGGGGATCGTCGGTGCCGTGCTGGTCGCGGTGTGGGCCCGGGGGCTGATCGTCGACACCGGCAAGGTGCTGCTCGACCGCGAGATGGATCACCCGGTGGTCGACGAGATCCGCGAAGTCGTGGAAACCGCGAGCGACGCCGGGGCAACCCGGATCGCCGACCTGCACGTCTGGCGGGTGGGCAAGCAGGTCTACTCCTGCGCCATGACGGTGGTGACCCAGGATGCGACGCTGACGCCGGATGACGTGCGCGAGCGCCTGTCGGTGCACGAGGAAATCGTCCACTCGACCATCGAGATCCATCACTGCCCCGAGCTGTCCGCTGGAGCGAGCGCATGAAAACGCTGCGACGGTCACCAGAAGGGATCGCCCGCAGGCTTGCCGGGCGAGTGCGCTCTGCGGGCATTTCGCTGTACTGAGCGACGGGGTAAAGTCGGGAACCCCCACGCCAACCGGCGCTTCGCCATGCCGCAGCAGACCCCGCCACCGATCACCCCCGACCTGTTCGCCAGCCTCGCCGAACCGCTGCCTGCCACGGAGCGGCTGGGCGCACAGGCCTGGCTGCTGCGCGGCTTCGCCCTGCCCTTCGTCGAGGCGCTGCTACCGGCGCTGGCGGAAGTCGAGCAGGCGGCGCCGTTCCGGCAGATGCTCACCCCCGGAGGGCAGACGATGTCGGTGGCGCTGACCAACTGCGGAACCCTGGGCTGGACCAGCGACCGCCGCGGCTATCGCTACGAGCCGCTCGATCCGCTGAGCGGCCGCCCCTGGCCGGCGCTGCCCCCGGCATTCCTGCATCTGGCCCGGGAAGCGGCGGCGGCCGCGGGCTTCGCCGACTTCGCGCCGGACGCCTGCCTGGTCAACCGCTACCTGCCCGGCACGCGCATGGGCCTGCACCAGGACCGCGCCGAGCGCAGCCTGGCGCACCCCATCGTCTCGGTTTCGCTGGGCATCCCGGCGGTGTTCCTGTTCGGCGGATACACGCGCCGCGAGCCGGCACGGCGGGTGCCGCTGGTCCACGGCGATGTGCTGGTGTGGGGTGGCGAGGACCGCCTGCGCTTTCACGGCATCCTGCCGGTCAAGGCGGCAGTGCACCCGCTGCTCGGCGCCCGGCGGATCAACTTCACCCTGCGCAAGGCCGGCTGAACACCTAGCGGGCGATGGCGTAGCGCTCGAGCGGCGCCGTCACCGGGCGGACCAGGCTGGCGCCGCAATACTCCTGCAGATCGGCCTTGAGCCCCTGGGCCACGCCGTACAGGTAGTCGCTCTCGGTCTGCGCGTGTCCCTGGACGATCACCAGCACCGAGCGGGTCTCGCTGCGCACCGCGGTGGCGGCCGACTGCAGCGCCTCCAGGCGGCTCAGCACCTGGCCGCGACCGTCGAAGCAGGCGTACTCGCCAGCCGGCAGCGCCACCGGCGGCAGACTGTCGCGCACCTGGAAGCGCTCGCCGCCGCGGGTCAGGGCCAGGGTCACCGGCAGGCGCAGGTGCGCCAGATCATGGGTCGAGATCGACAGACCGCTGTTCAACGACCACTGGTTGGCCAGATCGACCAGCGGCGAGACGTTGGGCAGGCGGCCGCGGGCCTGGTACAGATCGAGCAGGGCCTGCGGCGACGGCGGCAGGGCCGCGGGCAGCCGCCCGATCTGCCGGCGCAGGACGCCGAAGCCCTGCTGCACGCCCCGGCAGCGCTCGGCGTCGAAGGCGGCGCGCAGCTCGACCAGACGATGCTGCAGGCGGGCCGTCGCCAGCCGGTTGTTCAGCCCGTGGAGGGTGAAGGCGATGGCCTTGAGGCCGAGTTCGGCGGGAGTATCGAGACGGAAAACTGGCATCAGCATGGTGGGAGCTCCGATGGGGACTGGCGCCGTGACGATGCGTTGTGGTCCTGCCCCGGGCAGGCCGTGTCGAGCGGCAGCATATGGCGCATATCCAAGCACTATCCGTGCCAGACGGCGTTTTCCTTGCAGATCAAGGTCATTGCCGAGGCTCTGGCTGCATCTGCCGCCGCGCAGTGCGACAAAACGAAGCAAGTGTCACAATGGCGACCACAACGCACTGCAAAGGATCGCTCCCGTTTCGATTAAGTCTGACTTAAGTCTCCCGCGCTACCGTCTCCGGTCATCCTGACCGGGAAACCCTGTCCACCCGGTCCTACCCAACAACAACCCGACAACGCAAGGATCAACCATGCCGCTTGCTGTACCGCGCCGCCCCGGCGCCTTCTACTGGCTGCTCACCTGGCTGGCCGTGGCCGTCAACCTCGGGCGCTTCTTCGATCTCGCCCCGTCTTCCTGGCTGCTGGTCTACCAACTGGTGCTGATCGGCAGCTATGCGCTGCTGTTCGTCGCCCCGGCCTGGGCCATCAGTCGCCTGGTGGGCCGCTTCGCCCCCCGGACCGGCGCGGCGCTCTCCGTGCTGCTGGCCGGCGTGGTGCAACTGGCGCTGTACGGCGACCACCTGCTCTGGCAGCTGTACGGCTTCCACCTCAACGGCTTCGTCTGGAACATCGTCACCACCCCGGGCGGCATCGAGGCACTGGGCTCCTCGGCGTCCACCGAGCGCGAGGTGGCGTTGCTGGCTGTCGGCATCTTCGCCGGCCAGGGCCTGCTGCGCCTGCTGGCCCACGGCCTGGCCCGCCTGCGCCTGCCGGCGCCGCGGCTGGCCTGGGTGCTGCCGCTGTTCCTGGTCGCCACCCTCGGCGAGCGCGTGAGCTACGGGGTCGGCCACTTCTACGGCTATAGCCCGCTGCTGGAGAGCGCCCAGCGCGTGCCCTTCTACCAGCCGCTGACCATGCGCCGCGTGCTGGAGAAGCAGTTCGGCCTGGAGCGCCCGCAGCGCATGGAAGTGGCCAGCGCCGAGCTCAAGGGCCAGCTGCGCTACCCGCAGGCACCGCTGCGCATCGAGGCTCCGGCCAAGCCGCTGAACATCGTCTGGCTGGTCGCCGAGTCGTGGCGCGCCGACACCCTGAACGAGCGGGTGATGCCGCAGACCCACGCCTTCGCCCAGCGCGCCCAGCATTTCGTCAGCCACTTCTCCGGCGGCAACGGCACGCGCATCGGCATGTTCAGCCAGTTCTACGGCCTGCCGGCCAACCTGTGGTTCCCGGTGCTCGACGCCCGCGTCGGCAGCCCGCTGATCGACGTGCTGCAGCAGCAGGACTACCAGATCAAGCTGTTCACCAGTGCGCGCTTCAGCTATCCGGAGTTCGACAAGACCCTGTTCGTCAAGGTGCCGCGCGAGCAGATGGTCGAGGACGACAAGGGCAATACCTGGGAGCGCGACCGCCGCAACGTCGACCGCCTGCTGGAGTTCGTCGACCGGCGCGATCCGGCCAAGCCGTTCATGACCTTCCTGTTCTTCGAGTCGCCGCACGCCAACTACAACTTCCCGCCCGAGTCGGTGATCGAGCCTGACTATCTGCCGGACTTCAGCTACGCCAGCATGGATCTGTCCCGCGACATCAAGGGCATCCACAACCGCTACCTGAACGCCGTGCACCACCTGGACAGCCAGCTGGCGCGGGTCACCGCGCACCTGGAGCAGAACGGCCTGCTGGACAACACCCTGGTGGTGATCACCGGCGACCATGGCGAGGAGTTCATGGAGAAGGGCCGCTGGGGCCACAACTCCACCTTCGTCGACGAGCAGATCCGCGTGCCGCTGGTGCTGTGGATTCCCGGCCGCGAACCGCACCGGGAGAGCCTGCGCACCAGCCACGTCGACATCCTGCCGACCCTGCTGCCGCTGCTCGGCGTGCGCAACCCCGGCCAGGACTACGCCATCGGCCACAGCCTGTTCGAACCCAAGGCCGACCGCATGCTGCTGGCCGGCGACTGGGACCGCCTGGCCTTCCTCGGCGAGCAGTACAAGCTGGTGCTGCCGTTCGCCAGCGGCAGCTTCGCCGGCATGGACGTCAGCCACGCCGACGACCGCCAGGTGAGCAACAGCACCAGGGTGCTGCAGACCAAGATGCCGCTGATCCAGGTGGAAATGGGCAGCCTGCGCCGCTTCCTCGCCCACTGAGCCGCGCGTCTACGGCCGGCCGCTGCCGGCCGGGGCACCGGGGGCCGGCGGTGCGTCGTCCTCGCCGCCCCCGCCGGACTGCGGCGTTTCGAGGAAGGCGCTTTCGGCCACGAAGCGCCAGCCTGAATAGCTGGCGGTGCCGGCGAAATCCGTCCATTGCGGCGGAAAGCCGGCCACCTTCAGCGGCGCGCGCTCGGAGCGGCTGTACACCCCGGTGATGCGTCCGTCGAAGGAGCGCACCAGTCCCCAGTCGAGGCTGTTGGTGATGGGGTCGGGATACAGGCGGCGCAGATGGCGGCGCACGTTCGGCACGCGCTTGTCCTCCAGCAGCTCCTCGAGCCGCTGCGGATACTGGGCGACGCCGACCGAGGCGCGGTAGTAGCTGCGCAGCGCCTGGGCGTACTGGGTGCCGACCCACAGCAGCTCGCGCTCCCGGGCCCGCTGGCTGGCGGTCGACCACAACTGGCCGGCGCCGGCCAGCGCCGCGCCCATCAGCATGACCAGGAACAGCACGCCGAGGTAGGTGAAGCCAGCCTGGCGACCGCCTGCCGCGCTACCACTCCGCATAGGCCGTCCCGTCCCGCGCCATGCCGGGCGCACCGCTCTTGACGTCGCCCACCGCGCCCTCGGCCCCGGCCGGCGGCGGCAGCGTCACCCAGCTGTCGCTGCGCTCGACGATGGGGTCCACCGGCAGCTGGCGCAGGTAGCGCTTTTCCACCAGCGCCTGCAGCGAATCGGGGTAGCGCCCGGTATCGCCGTAGTGGTGGTCGAGCGCCTCGCGCATCACTGCCAGGCTCTGGCGCAGCGACGTCTCCCTGGAATTCTCCAGGCTGGTGAAGTAGCGCGGGACGGCGATGGTCAGCAAGGTGGCGATGATCACCATGACCACCATCAGCTCGATGAGGGTGAAGCCGGCCTGTCTTCTCATGCTGTCACCACTCCCGGTAGGGAATCCCGTTGAGCCCGACGCCATCGACCAGCGAGTAGACGTCGAACACGTCCTCGCCCTCCTCCGGGTCGTCCGCCGGGCTGTCGTAGCTGCGCAGGCCCCAGCTTTCGGCTGCCGGCAGCTCGGGGTCGGCGAAGGGGTCGCGGGGGATGCGGCGCAGGAAGTAGACCTTGGCGCCCTTGGGGCTGCGCAGGTCGCGCACCCCCTCCACCAGCACCTCGAGCGATTCCGGATAGCCGGAGCTGTCGGCGCTCTTCTCGATGTAGCCGGCATCGGCGGCGACCTTGTAGGCGTCGATGGCGTCGCGCAGCTGATAGAGCGCCTGCTTGAGGTCCTGCTCCTTGCCGCGGCGCACCACCGTCTCGGTCAGGGGGGCGGCGATTCCGGCGAGCAGGGCCACGATGGCCACGGTCACCACCACCTCGACCAGCGAAAAGCCAGCCTGGGCGCGTTTCATGGCTCAGGGTCCGACCGCCAGGGTCATCGGCTGCGGCAGGGCCGCCGCGACCAGGCGGTTGCCCTGCCCCACCGCCGAGAAGGTCAGCAGGCGGATCGGCGCCGCCTCGCTGGGCGCCAGCGCGCGGACGCGCAGGCGCAGCAGGCCGCCTTCGCCGGTCGCCCCGCTGCTGCCGCTGCGCGACAGGGCGACGTACACCCGCCCGCTGTCCGGGTCGAGGCGCGGAGCGAACGAGGTACCCGCTTGGCCCTGCTTGAGGAAATCGCCCTCGACCACCTCGGTGACCTGCAGCGCGGCCGGATCGTAGGCCAGTTGCAGGGTCGAACTGCGCAGCGGCTGGCTGCCGGCGACATGCAGGACGATGGTCGCCTCCTCGCCGGCGCGCAGATGGGTCGGCCCTTCCCAGGACAGCGTGAGGCCGCTGGCGGCAGGTGCCGGCGTCGAGGCCGACGGCGCCGTCAGGGCGGCCGGCGCAGCGGACTCCGCCGGCAGCTCGAGGGTCAGGCTGTCGCCGGTGACCGGGCGCAGGTTGGCCGGACGCACGCGCATGCTGCCCTCGGTGCCGGAGGGAAACTCCATCTCGTGGGGGCTCATGTACGGCAGGTTGCGGACGATGCGCGGAGTGATCGACAGCACCAGTTCGGACTTGCCGAAGGTGTCCTTGTTGCTGCCGAACAGCCGGCCGACGCCGGGAATGTCGCCGAAGCCGGGGATCTTGTCGCCGCTGTTGCTGTGGTCGTTGCGCATCAGCCCGGCCAGCACCTGGGTTTCGCCGTCGCGCAGGCGCAGCATCGTCTCGGCGTTGCGGGTATCGACCTGCACCGGGATGGTTCCCGAACGGGTCTCCGCCAGCGGCGTGGCGTTGCTCACCTCCAGCGCCACCTTGATCGCCACCTCGTCGTTGAGGTGTACGGTCGGCTCCACCTCCAGCTTCAGACCGACGTCCAGGTAGGTGATGCTCTCGGTGATCACCGGGCCCTGGTTGGAGGGCGTCGAGGTGGCGCTGACCACCGGGACGCGCTGGCCGATGTGGATCTTCGCCTTCTCGCGGTTGGTCACCCGGATCACCGGGCTGGCCAGGGTGTTGATGTCGTTGTCGTTGGCGTTGATCTTCAGCTGCGGCGGCGGCGAGATGGAGATGCGCCCGGAGTTGATCCCGCGCAGCTGGTCGAGCAGGTTGACCGCGCTGATGGTCTGGGTGCCGTCGGCGTTGCTGATCACGTTCACCACGCCGAAGGTATTGGGCCACTGCAGGCCGAGATCGAGGATGCGGGTGCGCGAGATCTCCATCACCTGGACCTCCAGCACCACCTCGGGGTTGGACTGGTCCTGGGCCTGGAACAGCTTCTCGGCCAGGCGCACCGCCTCGGCGCTGTCGCGCATGGTCAGGGTGTTGAGGCGCTCGTCGATGAACACGTCGCGGGTCTTGAGCATGGTCTTGACCATGTCCTGCGCGGTCTTGGCGTCGGTGTTGGTCAGGTAGAAGGTGCGCATCACCAGGTCCTGGTAGTCGCGCAGCTTCTGCGGGGTGTCCGGGTAGATGACGATGGTGTTGTCGTTGACCACCTTGCTGAGCAACTGGTTCTGCTGCAGCAGCATGTTCACCGCATCCTCCACCGCCACCTGGCGGACGAAGATGGTGGCCTTGAGATCGGGGCGCACGTCCTTGTCGATGATGAAGTTGAGCCCGGCGGTCTGCGCCAGCACCTCGAAGATCAGCTTGAGGCTGGCGTCGCGGAACTCCAGCGATACCGGCTGGCCGAGCTTGGAGCGCAGCTGCGGGTAGGGCTGCACGGTACGCATCCGCACGGCGTCGACCTGCCGCTTGAGTTCGCTGGCGCCCTCGTGTCCGGGTTCCAGCGCCTGGATGGCCTCCACCTGGCGCTGCGCTCCCTCCAGGTCGCCGCGGCGCATGGCGAGCTGGCCCTGGCGCTGCATCTCGGCCAGGCTGCCCATCTGCTCGAGCTGGTGCAGCGCATCGGCGGCGCGGCTGTTGTCCGGCTCGATGGTCAGCACCCGCTGGTAGCCCTCCGCCGCGGCGGCATAGTCGCGACCGGCCCGCGCGCGGTCGGACTGGGTCAGCAGGGTGGTCACCACGCGGCCGCGCTGGGTGGTCAGCGCCATCTGCGTGCGGGTATCGCGCGGCGCGGCGCGGGCCGCCTCCTCGAGGGTCGCCAGGCCCTCCTCGTATTGCCCCTCGTCGATCAGCTCGACCCCCTCCCGCACGGCGTTGCCGGCGCAGCCGGCCAACATCACCAGCGAGAAAGCCACCCCACACCAGCGTCCCGCCGGATGCCCCATGGTCGTCATCATAACTTGCCCCCCACGGACAAAGTCTGGGTAAGGTTCAGCGGCAGATAGGTCAGGACCATCTCGCTGCCGCCGATCCGCTCCACCCGATAGGTGCCGTCGATCACGTCGCCGACGGTCACCGTGTAGATCTTCTCGCCGCGGGTGAGGAACACCCGCAGGCGCTCGGCATCGTCCAGCTTGCCGATGAACTCGAAGGGCAGCGCCGGGGCCGTCGGTGGCGGCGGCGCAACCGGGGGCGCTGGCGGCGGCGTCCAGGCCGGCACCGGGGCCGGCGGCGGCTCCACCCGCCAGCTGTGCGGGCTGAACAGCCCGCTGCCCGGCGTCAGCATCGCCAGCGACGGCGCCGGGGCGGCTACCGTCCCGGCCTCGACGGGCAACGGCGCGGCGACCGGCGCCGCCACCTTGCCATCGCGGGTCGCCGGCGGTACCAGCAGCGCCTCCTCCTCCGGCGCGAAGAAGTACTCCGGAATCAGCGCCACCACCGCCGCGCCGCCGAGAAACAGCAACCAGAACACGGCTCGCCTGTTGTCCATGGCTACCTCGTCAGGTACAGGGCCATACGGATACGGCCATCCAGTTGGCTTTCGGAAATCTGCTTGCGCTGCAGGTCGATGTCCTCCAGCACCAGCGCCGGCAGCTCGCGGCGCACGGCGGCCAGGAAGCTGCGCAGCTGCGGGTAGCTGCCGTGCACCGGCAGGAGCATCTGGTAGCGCGCCAGGCGGGTCTGCGGATCGAGTGCCAGGGCGTATTCGCCGCGGGCCAGGGCGATGCCCTCGCGGGTCGCGGTGGCGTAGATGCGCTCGATGGCGGCGGTGGCCTCCTGCTGCGCCGGCAGGTTCTGCTGCAGGCTGGCCAGTTGCTGCCCCGGCCGCAGCGGCGCCGCCTCGGCCCCGCTGGCGACCCGCGTCACCCGCTCGCGGGCGGCGGCGGCGCGGGCCTCGAGCTGCTGCACTTCGCGGCTCACCGGCCACAGGCCGAACAGGCTCCAGCCCAGGGCGACCAGCAGCAGCGCGGCGCCGACGGCCCCGGGCCGACCAAGCCGCTGGCAGGCTTCGCGCAGGATCAGGCTATGGCTTCGCATGCTGCACCATCCAGGTGGCGGTCAGGTTGAAGCGCACCGGGCGTTCGGGCACCTCGCTGACGATCTCGTGGTTGACCAGCGCCACGTCGCGCAGGTCGTCGCTGTCCTCGAGGCTGCGGTGGTAGGCCAGCATGGCCGCCAGGTCGCGCGCCTCGGCGGTGATGCGCAGCTGCTGCTTGCGCGCATCGGGAGTCAGGCTCAACAGGGCGATGTCGTCATTGGCCAGGGCCTCGAGGGTGCCGAACAGCCGCTCCCAGGGCAGGCTCAGTTGCGCCGAAAGGCGCTGCATCTCGGCCAGCGCCGCCTGCTGGGCGCGCGTCTCGGCCGCCGACAGCGGCAGCGCCGCCACCCCCGGCAGGCGCCGCTCGCTCTCGGCGAGGTCGACGCGCGCCGCGGCGCCGGCCATGGCGAGCTGCTGGCGGGCCAGCAGCACCAGGGCGAGCAGCAGCACCCCGGCGGCCAGCAGCAGCCAGCCCGCCGGGCCGGCCAGCGGGCGACGGAAGTCGAGATCGAGGGGCCGCATCCGTTTCGTCTTCATCTCAGTTCACCGTCGCCGCCATGGCCCACAGGGGGTTGACCGCCTCGCCGGAGGGGCCGCGCGCCGGCGCGCCGAGCACCTGCGGCCGCACGCCGTGCACCCTGGCCGGCATCAGGTCCGGACGCCCCGGCGCATGCACGAAGATCGCCGTGGGCGTGCTGGCATCCAGCTCCTGCAGCTCGCTCTCCCGCTCCAGCAGCACGGCCAGCGCCGCATCGGCATCGCTGCCGGCCACCGAGCGCACCGCCACCCAGCGCCCCTCGCGGGCCACCAGCAGGCAACTGCGCTCAGGCTCGGCCAGCAAGAACAGGAAGTCGTCGCCGGCCAGCGGGCGACACAGGCGGTTGAAGGCGCTCATCAGGTAGGGCTGCACCGACGCCAGGCGCAGCCCGGCCCCCCTGGCCAGTGCCGCCAGCCGGTCGAGCAGGCCGCTGGCGACGGCCACCGCCAGGCGCGGCTGGCCGGCCGCCTCCGGCGACAGCTGCAGCGCCCAGCCGGCCGCATCGCTGCCGTAGATCTCCTCGAAGCGCAGGCGCGCATAGGCACAGAGTTCGGCAGGCGAGACGATGGCCTCGCTCCAGGGCACCAGGGTGAAGCGGGCGAAATGTTCGGACAGCACCACGCTGAGGCTGCCGCGCCGGCGCGGCTGGCCGGCCAGCAGGCGCTCCAGGGCGTCGGCCGGAGCGGCCCAGTCGCCGAGGTCGCGGCTGGCGTAGTCGGCGCTGCCCAGGTCGAGCAGTTGGCCGGCACGGCGGCGCACCAGTTGCACCCGCGTGGCGCCGAGGACGGCGATATAGCGTTCAGGCGACAAAAGTGACACGGTTGATCTCCTCCAGTGAGGTCCGCCCTTCGCGCACCAGCTGCAGCGCCGACTCGCGCAGCAGACGCAGGCCGCGGCGGCGTGCCAGTTCCTTGACCTGGGTGATCGGCTGGCGCTCGATGATCATCTGCCGCAGCTCGTCGTCGAGCAGCAGCAGCTCGGCGATGGCGGTACGCCCGCGGTAGCCGGTACCGCGGCAGCGGCCGCAGCCCGTGCCGTGCACGAAGCGGTAGTCGCCGACCCGCTCGGGATCGAGCCCGGAGGACAGCAGCAGCTCGCGGTCGGGCTGGTGCGGCTGGGCGCAACCGGGGCAGACCAGGCGGATCAGGCGCTGGGCGAGGATGCCGTTGAGGGCGGAGACGAAGCTGTAGGGATCGACCTCCATCTGCACGAAGCGGCCGATCACGTCGAACACGTTGTTGGCGTGGATGGTGGTGAACACCAGGTGGCCGGTGAGCGCCGACTGCACGGCGATCTGCGCGGTGTCCGGGTCGCGGATCTCGCCGACCATGATCTTGTCGGGGTCGTGGCGCAGGATCGAGCGCAGGCCGCGGGCGAAGGTCAGGCCCTTCTTCTCGTTGACCGGGATCTGCAGCACCCCGGCCAGCTGGTACTCGACCGGGTCCTCGATGGTGATGATCTTGTCGACGCCGTGGTTGATCTCGCTGATCAGCGCGTACAGCGTGGTGGTCTTGCCGCTGCCGGTGGGGCCGGTGACCAGCACCATGCCGTAGGGCTCGCCGGCCAGGCGGCGCAGGGTGCGCTTGGTGGGCTCGTCGAAGCCCAGCGCCTCGAGGCGCACGCCGCTGATCTGGTCGCTCAGGTCCTGCTTGTCGAGCACCCGCAGCACCGCATCCTCGCCGAAGATGCTCGGCATGATCGACACGCGGAAGTCGATCTGCCGGCCCTTGATGCCGACCTTGAAGCGGCCGTCCTGGGGCACGCGCTTCTCGGCGATGTCCAGCTCGGCCATCACCTTGATCCGCGAGATGACCTGCTCGGCCACTTCCGCGCCCGGCACCCGGCTGATGCCGTTGAGCACGCCGTCGATGCGGTACTTGATCACCAGCCCGTTGCCGGTGACGCCCAGGTGGATGTCGCTGGCGTGCATCTTCAGGGCGTCGTAGAGGGTCGAGTTGACCAGCTTGACCACCACGCTGGCGTCCTCGCTGATCTGCGCCAGCGACAGGGTCTCGACCGCCTCCACCTCGACGCTGCCTTCGGCCTCGCCGGCCAGCGACTCGACGGCGTGGAAGTCCTCCTCATGGCGGGCCAGGTAGCCGGCCAGGTCGGCCGGATGCACCAGGTACAGCGGTGCGCCGCGCAGCTGCTCGTCGATCCAGGCCAGGCGCTGGGCATCGAAGGGGTCGCTGAACACGCCGACCGTCTCGCCGTCGCGGCTGACCAGGGCGAACTCGCGCTTGAGCGCCTGGGCGAGGGAGACCCGGTCGAACAGCGGCGCGCAGGCGAACAGCGCATCGCCGGCCAGTACCGGATAGCACAGGGTCGCCCCCAGACGACGGATGAACTCCGCAGGCTCGCCCTCCAGCCCCTCCTCCAGCTCGTCCAGCACCCGCCGCCCGCTGGCCGCGGCCCGCTCGCGGGCGGCATGCAGCTGGACGGTCTCGATGCGCTCTGGATGGATCTCGGCGGAAACGTTCGGCGCAGGTGTAGTTATTGTTATCACTCGATCCATGGTGATGCTCTCCGACCCCGTCCGGCAGACTGAGTATAGTTGGCGTTGCAACTCCGCACGGCCGCGCGCCCCTCAGCGGCGGCCGACCGTCACCCCGAGCACCTGGGCAGCCAGATCGGCCAGCGCGAAGGGCTTGAACAGCACATGCGCGATACCGCGCCGACGCACCTCCTCGCTGACCCGATGCCCGGGATGGGCGGTGATCAGCACGCAGGGAGACAGGCAGCCACAGCGCCGCAGGCCATCGAGCACCTCGAAGCCGGTCATGTCCGGCAGGCTGTAGTCGAGCACCAGCACGTCCGGCGCGAAGCTGCAGCCAAGGCCTACGGCGCTGGCTCCATCGCTGGCCACCCGCACCTCGCCACCCAGGGCGGACAGATAGATGTTCATGTTCTCCGCCAGGACCGACTCGTCCTCGACGACCAGAACCTTGACTGCCGCACGGGGTATGGAGAAGGCATCCACGGCTGGGACTCCGGATACGCTGGGGGGCCGGGTGTCCGCAAGCTGCGCACACCTCCTGCGATGCCTGTGGCCAGCGGGCCGCTCGCCATCGCACGCTCGTCCATGCACGCTCCACGCCAGCGCCGAGGCGCCCGCAATGGACTCTCAAGTCATTGATCTGGAAAGGATTATTTTGAGCGCGAAGGACGTGGGGGAAATGCTTGGGGGCAACGCGGAGCGGGGCGCGGGCCATCCCCCATTTTCTCCGGCGGTTTTCCCCGAAAGTGGGGAAAACCGCCCCGGCCGCTACAGCGGCACCAGACGCTCGATGCGGGCTCCGGCGCGCAGCCGCTCGAGCACGGCCTGGCGCGCCTCGGCGGTGCGCCGGTCGAGCAGCAACTGGCGGACCACGGCCAGCCGCCGGGTCTCGTCGCCGCCCTGCTCCGCGCCGGCCGCCTGCAGCTGGGGGCCGAGGGCCTGGTAGAAACTGCGCACTTCCTCGTCGCTCACCGTGACGACGGGCAGCAGGCGGTCGAGCACGCGGCTGGCGGCGATCTCGCGACGCAGGTAGGCGGCGTAGCCCGCCTCGTCGAAACCGGCCGCCTGCAGCCGGCGCTCGAAGGCGGCCGGGTTGGCGAAGCCGGCCGCCACCGCGGCGCGGGCGCGCGCCACTTCCTCGTCGCCGACCTCGATGGACAGCCGCCGGGCTTCCTGCCAGAGCAGTTCCTTGTCGATCAGTTGCTCCAGCGCCTCGCGCTTGAGGCGCTTGTACACCGAAGGGTTGCGGATCTGCGCGACGCTGCGCTGCTGCTCGCGCAGGTAGTCCTCGAAGTGCCGCTCGAGGCGGAACTGGCTGATCTCGGCGCCATTGACCCGCGCCGCGCTGCCGTACTCCTGCGCCGACAGCTCGTAGCCCACCAGCAGGACCAGAAACAGCGCCATCAGCGCCTGGAAGAGTCCCTTGATCATGGCGTCTCCACCTTCAGGTAACGACCGGTGGGACGGAACAGTTTGCGCTGCAGATCCACCGTCACTATGTGTGCACCTGGCGCGCCGATGCGCCGGCCCGGCCCGAAGCCGAGTTCGGGCGTCACGCCGGTCTGGAAGGCGTGCAGGTTCTCCAGCGCGGTCAAGAGCTTCTCCCGGCTGGCGTCGCGCCCGGCGCGCTTGAGTCCCTCGACCAGCACCAGCGCGGCGCTGTAGGTGCTGACCTGCAGGGCCGCGTGCTGGCCGTTCAGCCCGCCGCGCCGGCGCACCGCCTGCAGGGCCGCGCTGCCCGAGGGCGTCCAGTCGCCGGGCAGGAAGGGATAGGCGAGGAACAGCCGGCCGCTGAAGCTCGCCGGAATGCCCAGCGCCGAACCGGCCACCTGGTTCGACGAGGCGAACAGCAGCGGCGCCTGGCCGGCCTCATCCAGGGTCGTCGCCAGGGCGACGAAGGCCTCGGGCAGGCCGAGGAAGAACACCGCCGCAAGCTTGCCGGCCAGCGGCCTGTCGAGGCTGGCCGGCGCGCCGCCGTAGCGCATCAGCCCCACCTTGCGCCAGCCGCGCTGCTGCAGGTGCCCGGCCAGCATCTCGGCCAGCTCCCGGTGGCGCGGCTCGTCCGGATAGGCGATCAGCGTCTGCCCATCGCCCATCCCCAGCTGGTCGTCGGCATAGGCGGCCAGGGCGAACAGCTGCTCGCGCAGCCCCGGCAGCGGCTCGAAGACGAAGCGGCTGTCGGCGCCGTCGGCGAACTGCACCAGCGGGCCGATCAGCGGCACTCCGGCCGGCGCCAGCAGCTCGCCGTAGTGGCCCTCGAGCACCGGCGCCAGCGGCGCGACCAGGGCGAACACGTCGCGCCTTTCGATCAGCTCGCGCAGGGCCGCCTCCGCGCTGGAGCGGTCGGCGCCGGGGTCGGCGATCACCAGCTCCAGCCGCCGGCCATGGACCCCGCCGGTCTCGTTGATGCCGCCGATCGCCCCGCGCAGCACCGCCTCCACGGTCCGGCCCAGGCTCGCCAGCGGCCCCCTGGCCGGCAGCAGCGTACCTATGCGCACCACGTCCTCGTGCAGGCCGGGGTCGCGATCCTCCTCGATGCGCTTGATGTAGGCGGTGAGGTTGGCCATGTCGCGCTGCGACATGACGAAGCGCGGCATGGCCGGGTCGAGGCGGTTGCCGGCCGGGTCCCGCCCCTCGACCAGCGCCCGGGCGAAGGCGGCTTCGTCGTAGGCCGGGTGCCGACGCCCGCTGGGCAGCACCTGGCCGTAGGGCGCGCTCAGCCGCCGCCAGGTGATGTCCGGAGGCCGCACGCCGCCCTCGCGCCGGCCGCGGCCGTCGCTGCCATGGCAACTGGCACAGGGCACCACCGCCGCCGGCATCGAGGTGCCGGCGGCGCCGATGCGCGCGTGGATGAGCGCATCGGCCGAGGCGCTGGTGCCGTGCAGGTAGATCTGCCGGCCGGCCGCCTCCTCGGGCGTCAGCTGCAGAGCCACGGCCATGCCGGCCCAGCCCAGCAGCACGCCCAACAGCAACGCCCGGATAGCACCCATGCCCGTTCCTCCCTGTCGCTCCTCCACTCGGCGGTCTGTTGCGCCCCAGCCCCCGTCCGCGCGTCAGCGCCCCGCCACCGGCAGGGTCAGCAGTTGCAGGCGCTGGGCGATGGCCTGCGGCGGCGCATCCGGACGGATCTTGCTCCAGCGCTTGTTGGCCACGTCGCCGGCGATCAGCAGCGTGGAATGCTCCTCGGGGCTGCGCGACAGCTGGCCGAGCCGGCCCAGCACCACGTCCATCTGCTCCTTGCTGCCGGTGAGGAAGATCCAGTTGGGATCGTCAGCGCCCTGCTTGCGCGCATAGGCCTTGAGCGCCTGCGGCGAATCGTTCTGCGGGTCGCTGGTCAGCGAGATGAAATGCACCCGCCCGGCATCCTCGCCCAGGGCCTCGCGCACCTCGCGCAGCTTGCGGGTGATCAGCGGACAGGCGTCCTCGCAGCTGGTGAAGATGACGTTGAGCAGCACCACCCGCCCCTGCAGCACATCGCTGTAGAAGCGCACCTGGCGGCCATCCTGGTCGAGCAGCGGGGTATCGGTGAAATAGCTGCGCGCATCCAGGGTGCCGCCGCCCTTCACCTCCTGCGCCACCGGGCCGGCGGCGGGCGGCGCCTGGTGGCCGGCGTGCTCCTCGTGGGCCTGCAGCAGGCCAGAGCCCAGGCAGGCGGCCAGCGCCAGGGCGATCCGGCGGCGCCGGCTCATGGCCGCTCTCCCTTGACCATGAAGCTCTGGTGCCCCTCATGCCCCTCATGCCCCTCGTGGTCCTGCCGCTGGGCGCTCAGCTCCTCGACCTTGGCCAGCAGCACCGCCGGATCGGTGAAGCCGTAGAAGCGCGTCCACTGCCCGCTGCGCGCGTCGCCGACCAGGATCACCGGCGTGTGGTTCTCGAAGTCGGCGCTCCAGGTGCCCAGCCCCTTGAGGGTGTCGTTGACCGCCGGCACCGGGCCGGTCAGCCAGGTCCAGCCCGGCCCGGCCTTGTAGAGGCTGGCGTACTCGCGCAGGCGCGCCGGCGTGTCGCGCAGCGGGTCGACGCTGATCGACACCAGCTGCACCTCGCGCCCGGCCCGTTCGCCCAGCTGCATCTGGACCTTCTGCATGATCGCCGACACCACCGGGCAGACCGTGGTGCAGCTGGTGTAGACGAAGCCCATCACCACGATGCGGTCGTCCACCACCTCGTCCCCGAGGCGTACCTGGCGCTCGTGCTGGTCGGTCAGCAGCACGTCGGCGAAGCGCACCCGGGTGTCTTCCGGCGGCGTCGGCGCGGCGACATGCCCCGCGTGGCCCTGATGCCCGGCATGTTCTTCCGGCGAGTGGGCCTGGGCCGGCGCGGCGGCGAGGCCGAGGCTGCACAGGGCGATGGCCAGGGCCAGTTGCAGTCGTTGGAGTCTGTGCATGTTGTTGTTCTCCGCTGTACCCGGGCGGCTGCCGCCCGGGATCATGGTTGCGTCCCGGTGGCCCTGGTGGCGCGCAGGCTGACGTAGGGCTGGTCGCCGTACTTCATCCCCAGCGAGTCCGAGCCCACGTGCAGGTACCAGGCCCCGACCTCCGGCACGTCCACCGTGACCTCGTAGACGCCCTCGCCGACCTCGCTGGCCGCCACCTCGCGCGGGCGCGAGGCCGGGGCGAGGAAGTAGCGCACGCGCAGATCCTGTATCCCGGTCCGCGGCTGGCTGGGGCTGCCCTGGACGACGCGGAAGCGCGCCTTCACCTGCGAGCCGGCGCGTACTGTCGGGCTGTCGAGGAGGAACTCCACCCGCGGCGCGCCCAACTGGCGCTGCAGCTCGGGGTTGGCCTCCACCTCGGTGGCGAAGCAGTGGGTGATCTGCGGCTGGTTGAGCAGGAAGGCGACGTCGAAGCGGCCGGCCGCCGGCAGCTGGACCCGCGCGCCGAACACGCCGGGCTCCAGCTCGCGCAGGCTGCGATCGACCACCGTGGCCGCCCGCGAGGTATGCCCGCGGTTGAGGTAGCCGGACATCGGCGCGTTCATGCCCTCCATGTAGAAATAGGTGGTGTTGTCCACCGGGTTGACCACGAACACCGCGGCATCGTCGCGCGCCGCGGCGATGCCCGAGGCCAGCGGCAGGTCGCCGGCCAGCTTGGGCGCGGCCGGACCGGCGTCGAAGCCCAGCACGCCGGGCTGGCGGTCCTTGCCCAACGAGGCGAGGTCGACCATGGTCACCTTCGGCGAGGCCAGCCCGCGGATGTAGGCGAAGCCGCGGGTGAAGGCGATCTGCCAGGGCTCGGCGGCGACCTCCAGGGTGTGCAGGATCTCGTCGCTGGCGGCGTCGAACACCGTGGCGGTGTTCTCCAGGGTGTTGAGGACGAAGCCGTAGCGGCCGTCCGGCGTGAAGCGCAGCGGGCCGATGCCCTGCTTCGCCTGGATGGTCTTGCGCAGCTTCAGGCTGCCGGCGTCGATCACGCTGATGGTGCCGGCCTTGCCGTCGGCCACGTAGACGGCCCCGGACAGCGGCGAGAAGGCCACCGCCAGCGGCATGGGGCCGGTGCGGATCTCGCGCACCGTCTTCAGGCTGGCCACGTCGAACACCGTCAGGGTGCCGGCATCGCGGCTGCCGACGAAGGCATGGCGCGAGGCGGCGTCGAAGGCGATCTCGTGGTGGCCCTTGCCGGTGGCGGCGCTCAGCACCGGCTTGAGGGTCTGGGTGTCGATCACCGTCACCCCGCTGTCACCCTCGCGGCGCGCGTTGTTGCCGACCCACAGGTAGCGGCCGTCGGGCTGCAGGGCGAGGCGCACCGGGTCGTGGCCGGCCTTGAGGTTGTCGATCACCTTGAAGCTCTCGGTATCGACCACCGCCACCTCGCCGGCATCCGGCATGGACACGAACAGGCGCTTGCCGTCGGCGCTGGCGACCCAGTCCATGGGCGCGCGCCTGAGCTGGATGCGCCCGAGCGTGCTGGTGATGCCACCCACCGAGGTCTGCGGGTCGATCACCGAGATGCTGGGGTCCTTGTTGAGGATCAGCAGGTAATAGCTGTTGAGGTCGAGCATCGGGCGCATGCCCGGCGTGCCCTTGAGGAACAGGCCGACCTTGGCCCGGCACGACATCGCCTCGCGCTTGTCCCCGGCGACGGCGGCCAGGTCCAGCCAGGCGCCCGGCGTCTGGCCGGTCAGCGGCTGCCCGCTGTTGGCATCGGTCAGCCGGAAGCGGATGTCGGCGAACCCACCTTCGAGCAGCCGGGCGGTATCGACCGGCCTGGCCTCGAACTCGATCGCCACGCCGTTGCGCACCAGGCGGTTGGGATTGTCCGGCTGCGCCGCCGCGCCGGCGCCGGGCTCGGCAGCCAGACTGGCGGAGGCCGCCAGGCCGAGTGCGGAAAACAGCAAGAGAACGCCAAATCCATTTCTGCCTACGGGTTTCACGATCGTCGCCCCCATTCGCTCCTGCAAGCGGCCGGCCTGGCTGACAGCGCCAGGCCGGCCGAACGCACCGTGTTGTTGTTATGCGTTTGCGGTCAGCGCCTCCGGGGGGTGGTAGTGGTGGTGGTCGTGGCGCTCTGCTGGTTGATCACCCGCAGCAGCCCCCACATCCCGCCGGTGTTGCCGAACACCGCGTAGTCCCGGTACAGGTAGTCCCCCGGTATTGCGTTCATCCCCCCTGCGCTCGGATACACGAAGTTGAAGTGCGCGGCCGGCAGCACGCTTTCTTGGGTGCCGCTCCAGCGCGACAGCGGGTTGTTGCCGATGCGCACCGAACCGATGCCCGCATACTTCAGAGGGTAGCCACTGGCGTCGTTTTTTTCCGACTGATACGGCTCCTGCGGGTGAATATGCCCATCCAGCTGCCAGGTCGCCCCGCGACTGCCGCCCGCCGGCATGGTCACGTGGGTGCGGAACGGCTGGCCGGGCGCCACCGTCAGGATCGGCGTGACCGGGTCGCCGCCCACCAGGGCGTTGCTGTAGGCCATGTGGGCATTGGGGATGTCGCCCCAGCCGGTATGCCCGAAGGGCGCGTCGGGAGCCTTGGCGAAGCGGTACCACAGGGGTTCGCTCCTGTAGTTGACCGCCATGGCCGAGTTGTCCTTCGGATCGTTGGGCACGCCTATGCCTTCGGTCGACATGCTCTCCACCGGCCGCCCGTTGGCCCAGCGCATGTTCAGCCCCTTCTGCCAGATCAGCGAGAAGTCGCGGAACGTCGTCTGCCCCGGCGCCTGCACCGTGGCGGCGGCACGCATGCCGGGGTCCTCGGTCCAGGTGGAGCCTGCCGGCAGGATCGACATGGCGCCGGACAGGCCCTTCTGCGCCTGCTTGATCGGGTCCGCCGGCAGCAGGTTGAGGCCGCCGAACTCGATGGGCGTGGCGTTGATGTTGTCGACGTTGCGCACCACCTGCGACACCGGCTTGCCTTCGCGCTCCAGGTGCCCGGCGTAGAACTGGTAGCTGCGGGTCGGCCAGGCGCTCTGGCCGGCGGCGCGCGGCGGCACCGTCTGCACCGGGTTGATGCCGACGTTGACGCCGTCCGACCTGGTGATGTCGTACGACAGCAACTGGGCATGGAAGCCGGCATGGCTGGACGGGCGCATCAGGTTGTTGTTGAAGGTCGTCGAGCCTTGCGGGCCGTTGCGGTCGCGCTTCACCACGCCCTGCATGATGGCGTAGGTCGGCAGGTCCGGCATGGCCTCCGGCAGACGGTTCTCCAGGGTCACGGTGATGCAGTCGCCGGCCGCGGCGCGCAGGATCAGCGGCTCGACCGGGACGCCGGCCTTGAGCTTGCCGGTAGCCGGATCGAGGTCGTCCTTGCGCACGTAGAGCACCGCGGTCGGGTCGTGCAGCGGGCCGCTCTGGCCGCCGACGGTGGTCACCTGGCCGGTCTCGTCATCCACCACGCTGACCTGCGGGATGCTCACCTGCCGCGGGTTGAACACCAGGGTGCCGCCGTTGGCCTTGAGCGGGCCGCCAACATGGTCGGCCGCGCCCTGCGGATCGCCGATGGTCAGCCCCAGCGGGTTGTCGAGAATGTCGTTGGCCAGGGCCACCACCACCTCGATGTTGCGCTTGGGTGTCGGCCGGGTACCGCTGCCGGTCGGGTTGGGGCTGTAGCGCGGGCACACGCCGTCGAAGGCCACGGTATTGCGCGCGGCCACCGGACGCGGGTTGTTCGGCAGGGCGAACAGGTCGTTGCGGCTGGTCGAGTAGTTGCGCATCACCCCCCACATGCCGCTCCAGTAGCCCTCCAGGGAGGCGTCCATGGAGTACAGGTAGTCGGCGGTCTCGGCGGCGGCGCTGGACATCATCGCCACCGGGGCGACGAAGCCGAACTGCTCGGAGATGCCGACCATCTGCGAGGCCTTCCAGCCCGAGTTGGAGCTGGTGCCGTAGCCGGTGCCGTTCTGCAGCCACTTGACGCCGTGGATGGTGACGTTGTGTTCCTCCTCGTGGCCGCCGGCGTGCATGCGTACCCGCACGTTGTCGCCGGTGTAGGTGCGCAGCAGCGGCGTGAAGGGGTCGCCCGGCTGGTCGCCGGCCGCGTTGATGTGCGGCGGGAAGGTGGTGGTGCCACCAGTCGGCCCGACCGCCTGGGTGACCGCGCTGGGCGCCAGGTTGAGCGCCGCGATGGCCCGGTCGGTACGGCTCTGCAGGGCATAGGCCAGGTCGCCGGCCAGGCCGGCCGCCTGCATGCCCGGCTTGCCGTCGGGCGCGAAGCGCTGCGGGTCGAAGATCCGCAGGCCCACCGGTTCATGCCGGTAGTTGACCACGAAGATCCCCGGGTCGTCGGCCGAGATGGCCTGCGGGCACGGGCGGGTCGGGCAGCCGATCACCTGGCCGCCGGCCACTTCCACCATCGACTCCAGCAGCCGGGCGGAGTTCTTGCGCATCGGCGGGTTGACCGCGTAGCGGAAGCTGTTGGCGGTCGCCGGGTAGGCCGTCGGGTTGGGCACCCCGTCCGGGCCGGCGCCGACATACACGCCCGCCTCGTAGGCATGCTGGAAGTCGCTGTACTCCATGAAGAACTCGCGGAAGCTGTCGTTCTTGCCGTCGCCCTCCAGGTCGCCGGTGGCGATCACCGCCTGCCAGGAAGTCGGGCCGCCATCCTGGCGGGTGTACAGCGGCGTGCCGGTCTCGGCATGGAACCACTGCGAACCGGCCGGCTCGGTCAGCACGGTGGCGTAGAGGCCGACCTGCTGGTGGGTGGACGGGCCGAAGTGGTCGTGGGTGAAGATGTTGCCCAGGCCACGGTCGACGTTCCAGCGGTTGACCACCGGGTCGGCGAACCAGCGCTGCATGGTGGTGCGGGCGCCCAGCCAGTCGGCCCGGTTGTAGCGGCCGAAGTACGGGTGCTGCTTGGCCACCGGGCAGTCCGCGGTGCCTTCGCGGGGGTCGTTGGCCGTGCAGTCGTTGTACTCGCGGATGGCGCGGATGCGCTCGACCACGGCGACCGGCGAGAGCACGCCGTCCTCATAGTTCCAGCCGTTGCCGGAGCCGTCGGCGGAGGTCAGGTCCCACTTGGGCAGGTGGATGTGCTGGCCGATGACGTCGGTCGGCGTGCGCACCTGGTAGTCGTCCAGCTCGTAGAAGGCCGGCACCAGGTTGGTGTGGTGGTACATGGTGCAGTCGAAGGTGTTCATCCGCATCACCAGCGGCTCCGGCGGCTTCTGCTTGTCGATCACCGGGACCGCGTCCTCCCACAGGGTGAGGATGCGCGCCTGCGGGAAGTGGTAGCCGACCTTGTTGAACACCGCGTCGAACTGGATGTTGGCTGCCTTGTAGACCCGCGGCCGGTCCGCGGTGAAGGTCGAGGAGCCGGTGAACGACAGGCCGCTGCCGCCGAAGAACTGCCCGGCTCCCGCCGAGGAGGTCAGGCGCACGCCGCGGTCGTCCATGCACGGCTCGAAGAACGGCGCCCCACCCACCGGCAGCGCGCCGTTGGTGCGGAAGTTCTTCGCCACCACGCTGCGATCGGGCATCACCGCGAAGCTGGGATGCTCGGGCTTGGCGTGGAAGGCCATGGCGGCCTGCTCGACCTCGGTGCCCTCTTCGGGGAAGTAGATCGGCTTGGCCTTCTCGATGATCTTGGAGAAGTCCAGGGCGCTGGTGGTCACCTCGGCTTCGCCGCCGGCCGACCAGCCGTCCAGCGAGTGCCGCGGCAGGCCGCCGTCCCAGCCGCCGGCCTGCGTCGGGTCGAGGTTGGCCCACAGGGCCTTGCCGCTGTCCCTGAGCGCCTGGGCCTTGGCCGGATCGAGCATGTCCAGCGGCGGGGTCGGCGGACGCTGGCCGACGCTGCTTTCCATGCCGCCGATCCAGAACGGGTAACCCGGATTCTTCAGGGTGCCGTCGGCGTTGCGGTTGGTCTCGCTGCGGTCGACCCTGGCCAGCGAACCGACGATCCGCCCGTCGTCATCCTCGCCGCCCTGGGCGATCTTCGGCACCACGGTGACCTTGCCCGGCATCGGCGGCAGCGCCTTGCCCGGCAGCGGCACGATGGCCGGGATCGGCGTGCCGGCGACGATCTCGCCGTCCGGCAGCGCACGGGCGCCGGGCGCCGGCAGGCCGCTGCGCAGGGCGAACGGCTGCTCGTGGAAGCCGTCGTCGCCCTCCTCGGACACCGCCAGGCGGGTGCCCTCCTCGAACACGTCATGGACCCGCCACATGTTCCACATGCCCTGGGCGAAGTGCGGGTAGAAGTGGCAGTGGTAGATGGCGTCGCCGGCGGTGCGGTTGCGGTTGCCCGAGCCGCCGTAGGCGATCTCGTAGGTGTAGCCCGCACCCGGGCCGATGCCCTGGGCGTCCATATAGTCGGAGTTGTCGTCGTTGGGGTTGTACAGCCACTGGTGGCCGTGCAGGTGGAAGACGTGCTGCTCGTGGCCCACGTGGGTGTTGCGGATCTTCACGAAGTCGCCGGTATAGCTGTGGTTCACGTTCGACGGCTCGGACGGGTACAGGGCCATGGAGGCCTTGATCCCGATCGCCTCCGGCGGCGGCACCTGCCCCGGCGCCAGGCCCTCCAGGCCGACGTTGGCCGGCACGTCCACCAGCATGGCGGCGTCGCCGACCGTGTGCGCACTGAGGAAGAACTCCTCGTAGGCACAGGACAGGCAGTCGTGCATCGGCCCGACGCCCAGGCGGTTGGCGATCACCTCCGCGCCCACGCCGTTGGCCCCGTAGTTGATCATGAAGGCGTCGCGCACCGGCTGCAGCACGTGCGCGAACACCGGGTCGCGCCAGTAGCCGGGGAAGGCCTGGGCCGCGACGGCCTCGTCCTGGAAGCTGGCGGAGAAGTCGCGGAACGCCTCCAGGCGGTTGGGCAGCGCCGGGTTGCGCTGGCCCATGCGCTCCAGCGGATAAGTGCTGGCCGGGAAGCTGCCGTCGGCGTTGGGGCCCATGACGATCGCATCGGTCTCGCTGGAGACGATCTGGCTGCCGTCGACCATGGCGACGATCGGTGCCCCGGCCTTGCCCTCGCTGATCCACGGTTCGCGCATCGGGTAGCGCGCCTCGTAGTCGATGATCGGCTGGCCGGCCTGGGTACGGCCGGTGGTGGCCAGGCGCATCTCCTCCTCGGTCAGGGTGTTGCGATAGGTCTTGCCGCCCTTGGGCACCACCACGATCTGGCCGAACAGGCCGTTGGAGATGTTGCCGGCGGTGCCCTCGCCACCGAAGGTCGCGCCGTCGCTGATGGCGACGAACACCCCTTCCTTCTCGGCGTACAGCTTGTAGCTGCGGCTGGCGCCGGGCGCCAGCAGGAAGTTGCCGTTCTTGCCGGTGTTGGCGGAAATGTCGGCGATGGAGTTGACCGCCTGCATGCCGGTGACCTTGAAGCCGATGTGGCGGTCGGTCACCTGGTCGTCGATCTGCAGCTCAGGCACCACCTCGCCCTTGCGCGGGTTGGCACGGGTGGCCAGCAGGTTCTGCAGGTTGACGGTCAGGCAGTCGCCCTCGGCGACCCGCAGCACCAGCGGCTTGGGCCGCTTGTCCGGGCGCAGCAGGACCCGCCCCGGCAGCGCGCGGCCGCCCTTGTGCAGCGGCCTGTCGTCCTCGTCGATCACGTCGCGGCGCAGCGCGAACATCATGCCGTTGACGTTCTGCGCGCCGAGGCGGTTGAACATCAGCGGCTGGTCGATCGCCACCACGTCGGCCACCAGATTGCGCTGGCAACTGATGGCCGCCTGGACGGAGCCGGCCATCGCCAGCAGGACGCCACCGAGCAGCAGCGCCGCATAACCTGCCCGATGCCCGGGCCTGCGCCCCGGACTGCCACCCGGCGATTGTTCGAAAGAGTCGTTGGTGTTCATTGCTCTGCCTCCGCTCACCCTGGGCACGGGACAAATGCCTCGTCACCGCACGCGATAACAGCCAGTTGAGATACGGCAAGAGCCGTGCCAGCGCGCCGGCCCGCGATTTGTCGAAGGTTGCGGTGATGGCAGGATGAAATCGGGGAAATTGCCCCACCCGATCCCCCACTGTTTCCCCCAATGGCGGGGCAAATCGCAGGGGGCGGGACAGGGACGGCCGCGCGGGCGTCTAGCGTCCGCTCGCCTGCAGCCGGTTGAAGTGCTCGATGACCCTGGGCACGTAGCTGCGGGTCTCGGCATAGGGAGGAATGGTGCGGCCGCGGCTGAGCACCGCGCCGGGACCGGCGTTGTAGGCGGCCAGGGCGAGCTGCAGGTCGTTGTCGAACATCGCCAGCAGCCGCTTGAGATAGCGCGCCCCGCCGCGGATGTTGGCGGCCGGGTCCCAGGGATCGGCCACCCCCAGCTCGCGGGCGGTGTCCGGCATCAGCTGCATCAGGCCGATGGCGCCGCGCCCGGAAATCGCCCGCGGATCGTAGTTCGACTCGGTACGGATCACCGCATGCAACAGGGCCTCCGGCAGCTCGTGCTCGGCTGCCGCCGCCGCGACCTGCGCGGCGTAGGGCAGCTTGCCGGACAGGGCCTGAGCCTGCGGCGAGCGGGCGGCGGCGACCGGCCTGGCCCTGGCCGGCGGCGGCTTCGGCGTGCTGCGGATGCGCACGTAGTTGTGCCCGCGCCGGTAGACGTTGGTGAGGATCACCGTGCCGTCCGCCGACACCCCCCGGTAGATGTCCGCCCGCACCGGCAGCGCCGCAAGGGCAGCCAGGATGCCCAGACAGATCCACGTCAGTCGCCGCATGTTCGTCGCGCCTCCTGCCTGTTCCGATCCGGAGGAAAACCCTCTCGGCGAAGCAAGCGGCATGCCGGCCTCCCGTGATGCGGGTCGCGTTTGACGCTCCTCCGATCCTGACCTTAGCTGACAGCTAATCGCCGCACAGGGAGATCAGAGCGATGAACACTCGCCTGCATGTTCACCGGCACGGACGCGGCTTCACGCTGCTCGAACTGCTGGTCGTCCTGGTGGTGCTGGGCCTGCTGGCCGGCATCGTGGGGCCGAAATACTTCTCCCAGCTGGGCAAGTCGGAAGCGAAGGTGGCCCGGGCGCAGATCGAGGGCCTGGCCAAGGCGCTCGACCTGTATCGCCTCGACGTCGGCCGCTACCCGACCTCCGAGCAGGGCCTGATGGCACTGGTCGCCCGCCCGAGCGACGAGCCGAAGTGGGATGGCCCCTACCTGCAGAAGGGCGTGCCCCTCGACCCCTGGAGCCGCGAGTACCTGTACCGCTCGCCGGGGGAGAACGGCGAATACGACCTGCTGTCGATGGGCAAGGATGGCCAGCCCGGCGGCGACGGGGAAAACGCCGAAATCGCCAACTGGCAGTGAGCGGGGCCAAACGCCATGCGCTTTCAGGTCAAGGGAGTGGACAAGCAGTCGGCGGTGGTGTCGCTGCGGCTGGATGCGCCGAGCGCCGGCGACGCCCGCCGCCTCGCCGAGCATCAGGGCCTGCGCGTGCTGACCCTGCGCGCCGAGCGGCGCTGGGCGGCGCTGCCCTGGCGCTCGCGCGAGGGTTTCCCGCTGGTGCTGTTCAGCCAGGAGCTGACCACCCTGCTGGGCGCCGGCCTGGCGCTGATCGACGCCCTCGAGAGTCTGGCCGAGAAGGAAGCCGATCCGCAGGCGCGCAAAGTGCTGTCCGACGTCGTGCGCCTGCTCTACGAGGGCAAGTCGTTCTCCCAGGCGCTCGGCCAGTTTCCCGAGGTGTTCCCGGCGCTCTACGTGGCGCTGGTGCAGTCCAGCGAGAAGACCGGCGCGGTGGGCGATGCGCTGGGCCGCTACGTGGCCTACCGCAAGCGGCTGGACGAGGTGCGCCAGAAGATCGTCAGCGCCGCGGTCTACCCGGCGCTGCTGTTCGTGGTCGGCTGCGGCGTGCTGCTGTTCCTGATCGGCTACGTGGTGCCGCGCTTCAGCCTGGTGTTCGAGGGCGTCGGCGCCGAACTGCCGTGGCTGTCGCGCGTGCTGCTGACGGTCGGGCAATTCCTGCATGCCCACCAGGCCGCGGTGTTCGGCGGCCTGGCGCTGGGCCTGCTGGGCGCCGCCCTGCTGCTGCGCCAGGGCGCCGTGCGCCGCGCCCTCGGCCGGCTGATCGAGCGGGTGCCGACCATCCACGAGCGCCTGTTCATCTACGAACTGGCGCGCTTCTACCGCTCGCTGGGCATCCTGCTGCAGGGCGGCATCCCGATCCTCGGTGCCATCGCCATGGTCCGCGGCCTGCTCGGGGTGAACAGCCGTGCGCGCCTCGACCGCGCCGCCGAGCGCATCCGCGAGGGCCACTCGCTGTCCCAGGCGCTGGAGGAAAACCAGCTCGCCACCCCGGTCTCCCTGCGCATGCTGCGCGCCGGCGAACAGTCCGGCAATCTCGGCGCGATGATGGAACGCACCGCCGATTTCTACGATGAGGAAACCGGCCGCTGGGTCGAGTGGTTCGTGCGTCTCTTCGAGCCGCTGCTGATGGTGTTCATCGGCCTGATCATCGGCGTCATCGTGATCCTGATGTACATCCCGATCTTCGAACTGGCCTCCAGCATCCAGTAGGTCGCAACTCCCCTTCCCTCACGGTTACCCAAGGTTCCACCGCCCGCTTGCGCAGGCGGTGGAACCTGTCGTTCGTCATGGTGCACCGCAGGCCTCCCGGCATTGCGTACCTCGCCCCCCCACTCCCCACCGGAAATCCCCCACTTGTGGGGACTGACCCCCACTTTCCGGGCCTTGCCGCGCCGCCACAAATCTTCCGCAAGCCATTGTTCTGCAATGGATTTTACGATCTCGCCGGGGCCTGCGAACGGTGGTACGGATATTGCCATTCATGCTTAGCAGCAAATCCGTGACGCAAGCACGGCACAACCCGAGACGACGTCCACCTGCAAGAAAGGGCAAAATCATGCACAAACCATCATCGAAAATGGCGGCCTTGCTCGGACTCGGGCTACTGGCCGGCTCTGTCCAGGCGGCGCTGAATGCCGTGGATCCCGGTCCCTATACCGCGGCTACCGCCGGCTATCCAGCCTGGTTCCAGGACACCCACGGTCGGGCTCTGGACCTGTGCCTGTCCAAGGCGGTCAGCTCCCGCGTGGCAGGAACACCGGATGCGCCCAGCTACATGTGCTCGCTGCTCCCGGAGCCGGGGCTCGATCTCAGCCAGCCATTGGTACTGCCGGGCAACTTCCCCGGCGAAACCTTCTGGTTCACCGGCGACGCCTTCATCCAGGACGCCGCCACCGGTATCGACCTCGGCTACATCTCGGCCCTGGAAGCCGCATTCGCGGCCGAAGAGCCCATCGACGGCGATCAGGTCGGCTTCGCGCGCATCCGCATCCGCGTGGATGTGCCGGTGGCCGGCACCTACATCGTCACCCACCCCTACGGGGTCGAGGTGTTCAACGTCGACGCCCCCGGCACCCGCGCCATCAACATGACCCGCGACATCGGCATCGGCGCTCCAGGCGTGTTCACCGGCGCCCTGAAGGGCGACATCGGCCCCTTCCTGCGCAGCGTCAACGGCCCCTACACCGAGACCAACCCGGACACCGGCGCCAGCGAAACCTTCATCGGCGACCCCAACCTGGAAGAGGAGGTCACCGGCAGCCCGTTCGGCACCAACTACGTACGCATCCAGGGCCCGAACGGCATCGACCTGCGCACCAACCTGTTCGCCGTCTCCGGCAAGCTGTCCAGCGTGCAGCTGCCGACCCCGCTGCTGGTCAACCGCAGCACCTATGCCCGCAGCGGCAGCGTGGTGCAGCAGGACGTGTTCGTCCAGGCGCCGCCGCCGCCCGGCAAGGCCAGCTTCGTCGACACCGCCGGCGCCCCCGCGGTGGAGATGAGCGAAGCCACCGCCACCGGCAACTGGTACGGCCAGTCGACCAGCACCCCGACCCCCGGCGCCAACGTCAGCATCACCGCCGACAACAGTGTGGCCATCGCCACCAGCACGCCGACCACCAGGGTTTCGCCGCTGGTCGACCACGTGTCCATCAGCCGCGCCGAGTACAGCCTGTCGTCCGGCCAGCTGGTCATCGAGGCCCGCTCCAGCGACGAAACCGTCCTGCCTTCCCTCAACGCAACGGCCACCAGCAGCGGCGCAGCCATCGGCGCCCTGGGTGGCGCGGGGGTGGTCAAGTCGCTGTCGGCCAGCATCTCGCCGATCCCGCCGGCCAAGGTCACCGTGACCTCGGCCAGCGGCGGCAGCGACACCGAAGAAGTGGTCATTCTCCCCTGAGGCAGCAACACCCGAGACAAGCTCACTCGAATTCGAGCCTGGAGGCATCATGAACAAGCAGCTAGGAATAGCAGTGACCGCTCTGGGGCTGTTCGCCTTGACCGGCACTGCGCAAGCGGTACTCAAGGCCGTCGACCCCGGCCCCTACACGGGGGCGACCGGCGGATTTCCCCTCTGGTACCAGGACAACAACGATCTCCAGCTGGAACTGTGCCGCTCCAAGGCGGTGCTCGGCGGTCCCGGCAACTACCTGTGCACGCTGATCCCCGAACCGGGCGTGTTCGACGACACCCAGCCGCTGATCTTCCCGGCCAACTGGCCGTCAGAACTGTTCTGGTTCCTGGCCGAGACCACCATTCCTGCCGGTGCCGTCGCCGGCTACTCGCTGGATGCCTACGTCGCCGGCATCGAGGCAGCCTTCGGCCAGGAACTGCCGCAGGAAGGCGACCAGGTGAGCTTCAGCCGTATCCGCATCCGCGCCTCGGTGCCGGTGGCCGGCACCTACACCATCACCCACCCGTATGGCGTGGACACCGTGGTGGTGACCACCCCCGGTCGGCGGGCGATCAACATGACCCGCGACATCGGCATCGGCGCTCCGGGCGTGTTCACCGGCGCCATGACCGGCGATGTCGGCCCCTTCCTGACCCGGGTCGGCGGGCCGATCACCGCCACCAACCCGGAAACCGGCGAGACCGAGACCTTCATCGGCAACCCCAACCTGCCGGAGCAGGTGACCGGCGGCCTGAACGGCGTCAACTTCGTGCGCATCCAGGGCCCGGCGGGCACGCTGCAGACCAACCTGTTCACCCTGTCGGGCAAGGTCGCCGACACGCGGGCGCCGACCCAGGTGGAGGTCGAGCGCAGCACCTACAACCGCACCAGCGCCGGCACCCGCATCTCGGTGTTCGCCAAGACCCCGCCGGCCAACGCCAGCACCAACGTCTGCTACCGCGAAACCCTGGCGCTGGTCCCCGGCACCACCCCGTCGCCGTGCCTGTTCAACCTGACCAGCAACAACAACGGCTACTTTTTCGCCAACAACCCGCCGCAGCAGGCGCTGCCGCCCTTCCTGGTGGTCACCGCGACCGACCCCAACGGCACGACCCGGCCGACCGCGCTGTCGAGCCGGCTCACCGACGTGGTGAAGATCGGCACCGCCCGCTTCTCCTGGGCCAACCGCACGCTGACCATCGAGGCCCGATCGAGCGACGAAGTGGTGGTGCCGGACATGGCCGCGGACGGCTACGGCCGCCTGAGCAAATCGGGAACCCTGCAGACCCTGACCGTGACCAACCTCGAGCAGCCGCCGGCCAGCGTCACCGTGAAGTCGGCGGCCGGCGGTTCGGACACCGAAATGGTGACGGTGGTCGGCAGCGCTCCGGTGGTCGGCGCCAACCAGCTGCCGCTGGCCGTGGCCGACTCGGCCTCCACCACCGCCGGGGTGCCGGTGACCATCAACCCGCTGGCCAACGACAGCGATCCCGACAACGACACGCCGCTCACCCTGATCGACCTTTCGGCCCTGGCGCCGGCCCCGGCGCGCGGCAGCATCACGCGCAGCGGCAACTCGGTGGTCTACACCCCGCCGACCGTGGTCAACGGCGCACCGCTGGTGGAAACCTTCACCTACCGCGTGCAGGACGCCCGTGGCGGCCAGTCGACTCCGGCCACCGTCACCGTCACCGTGGCGGCCAACCGGGCGCCGACGGCGAACAACGACACCGCCGCCGCCTCGACGGCACCGGTGACCATCGCCGTGCTGAACAACGACACCGACCCGGAAGGCAACGTGCCGCTCAGCGTGGTCAACCTCTCCGCGGTGACCGGCGGAGGCACCGTCAGCACCGACGGCACCACGGTGACCTACACGCCGCCGGCCACGGTGACCACCGCCTTCAACGCGACCTTCACCTACCAGGCCCGCGACTCGCTCGGCGCCGTCTCGGCGACTCCGGCGACCGTGACCGTGGCGGTCACCCCGCCGCCGGCCGTGGCCGAGAACCTGACCGTGGCGACCGCCACCGTGCGCGCCCGCACCGGCAACCGCTTCCGCTGGGACCTGAGTGGGCAGACCTCGCGGGCCAACGGCAACACCATCACGGTCAGCGTCTCCACCACCGCCGGGCCGCTGAACCTCGGCACCGCCACCCTGACCGCCGCCGGTCGCTGGCGGATGTCGGTGGAAACCACCGGGGCCGGGCCGTCGGCCAACCCCACCGCCACCGTTCGTTCGGCCTTCGGCCGGGTGGTGACAGTACCGCTGCAGGTCCGCTGAGCCCTGCACCAGCCTCCCGCTCCTCAGGTCGCCCGGTAAGCGCCTGAGTCGGGAGGCCGGTTCGGCTTCTCGAGGCTGAGAAGCCACACGACATCGAATCCGGACAGATGGTCACGTCCGGGTGGTGAAAGGACGGTGAAAGGATATTGCCATGCCACCGCTTACCCGCTTTGACAGGCGTTGCTTCGCAACCCTGCTCGCCCTCTGCCTCGGCAGCACGGCCGTGCAGGCTGCAGACCTGATGGAGAACTTCGATCTGGCAGGCAATGCCGATCTGTTCGAGCAGTTCAACCTTCCCGCTTTCCTGCCGCCCGGCCAACAGGCCGTGGTGCGGCAGCAGGGCGAGGCCAACCGGGCCACGCTGACCCAGAACGGCCAGTCCCTGCTGGGCCAGATCGTCCAGAACGGCAGCGCCCAGGAAGCCTTCATCCTCCAGCAAGGCACGGACCAGTTCGCCCTGATCAGTCAGCAGGGCACGGGCAATCGCGCCGCCATCGTGCAGAACGGGTCCGACAACCAGGCGCTCATCGTGCAGAACGGCGCCTACAACTCCGCTCGCATCGAGCAATCCGGAGCAGGGCTGCACAGCAGCATCGCGCAATACGGCAACAACCAGAGCGTGCTGATCAACCAGTACCGCTGAGGTCGGTGACTCTCTCGTCATGCGTCAACAAAAGGCATACCAGGAGGCAACACCATGTTCCAGTTCAAACCCCTCGCCGCAGCAGTACTGGCCGTCATCAGTGTCCAGGCCATGGCCGACGACAGCACGTCCAGCCAGAGCCAGAGCGGCAACTACAACCTCGCCGACGTGATCCAGAGTTCGGCCAGCTACAGCACCGCCGAGCAGAGCCAGAACGGCAGCCAGAACGGCGCCGCCATCTGGCAGAGCTACACCACCAGCACCGCGACCCAGACGCAGAAGGGCAGCACCAACACCGGCTTCATCGAGCAGGACGGCGACTGGATGAGCCTGACCGAGCAGAAGCAGAACGGCTCCGGCAACGATGCCGCCAGCAGCCAGATCTTCGGCACCCTGGAGAGCCTCTCCAGGCAGGTGCAGCGCGGCCCGGACAACGGCGCCTACACCTGGCAGGAAGGCACCCTCTACAACGAGGCGGTCATCCACCAGGAGGGCCATGCCGTCGGCGGCAACACCGCCAACCTCGACCAGATCGGCGGCATGGACAACGTCTCCCACATCCGCCAGGAGGGCGACCTGAACCGGGCCGCGACCCTGCAGGACGGCAACGCCCTGGCCAGCCAGATCGAGGTGAAGCAGTACGGCGAAGGCAACGATGCCTATGTCGAGCAGATGGGCGGCGAGGACAACTACGCGCGCACCAACCAGAAGGGCTACAACAACTACGCGGAAACCTGGCAGGAGAACCAGTACCAGAGCGACGCCTCCATCCGCCAGGACGGCAGCCTCAGCGAGGCGGTGATCGACCAGACCGACGGCGCCTGGAACCAGGCCTCGGTGGTGCAGCTCGGCGACGAGAACGCCGTGCAGGTGGAGCAGTACGACGCCCTCGGCATGCGCGCGGAAGTCTTCCAGAGCGGCATCGGCAACCTCGGCTACGTCTACCAGGAAGGCAGCGACCACGTCCTCACCGCCTCCTCCCGCGGCCATGGCAACCAGATCTACGCCGGTACCTCGCTGGACCCGAACAACGGCGGCCAGTACGGCAGCTACCAGTACGCCTCGCTGCGCCAGAAGGGCAGCGACAACGTCATCGGCATGCGCCAGGACGGCAGCGACCAGACCCTCGACCTGAGCCAGCACGGCCACGGCAACCAGGCCACGGTGGCCCAGACCGACAGCTACAACGAGCTGTATTTCGAGCAGGAAGGCAGCGGCAACATGCTGGTGGTCAACCAGAGCGGCAGCTACAACTATGCCGGCGGCACCAGCAGCGGCACCGACAACATGGTCGAGCTGGATCAGTCGGGCAGCGGCAACGTCGCCGAGGTCGCCCAGCTGTACGGCGACAACAACCTCGCCAGCATCGTGCAGAGCGACAGCGGCAACTACGCCATCGTCACCCAGGGCGGTTCGGGCAACGAGGCCTACGTGAACCAGGTGAACTTCGGCCACACCGCCTACGTCAGCCAGTTCGGCACCGGCAACGTCGCCAACGTCAACCAGAACTGAGCCTGCCGTCCTTGCCTGCCGCCCCTCGCGGGCGGCATTTTTCTGTCCAGCGGAGGTAGGCACGCATGCCGCTTCTCAGCCTGACCGGCTTGCTGCTGGCCGCGACCGGCAGTGTCTCCGTCGATTTCGAACTGCACCAGCCGGCGCCCCGCCAAGCCGCGGTGCACCTGTGCTTCCGCGGCACGGGCCAGCAGGTCCGCTACGAACTGGAGGTGCTCGCCCAGGGGCCGGCGGGACGCAGCCGCTCGCGCCAGGCGGGCCGGCTCGAAGCGGGCGAGGAGGCGCGCTGCCCGCTGGCCGACGGCGTGCGGATGGCCGGCGCCAGCCGGATCGAAGGCCGCTTGCTCTGGTGGGTGGATGGACTGGAGCAACCCGCCGAAACCCGTGCGCTGCGACTCGAATAGCCGCAGCGCACGGCCGGACATGGGCGCTTGGGCGCTACTGCGCGGCGGCGGTGGCCTGCCCGTGGGTCATGTACTTGGGCAGCGAGGTATTCTCGAAGGTGCCGGCATCCGCGGCCTGCCACAGGCGCCGTTCGATGCCCTGGGCCACCAGGTGGGCGACCGCCGCCTCGATGGCCGACAGCACGCACAGCTGCGCCGGCTCGTTGGTGGTGTAGCCGGCCTCGGCCTCGAGCAGCTCCTGGAACTCGATGAACTTGAACACCCCGGCGCTGCGGCTGACCGAGTAGATGGTCTTGCTGGTCATCACGTTGGCCAGCACCTGGCCGCTGCGCACGTCCACCGCCCGCAGGTTGACCGACACCTGGTCCACGCGGTACTCGGCGGACAGGCCGATGCCCAGGTAGCGGGCACCCTCGCCACCGCTGCGCACGTTGGTGTCGTAGGCGACTATGCCGCCCTCCAGCAGGATGTTGGCCGCCTGCAGCGAAGGCAGGTTGGCCTGGATGTTGGCCGGGGTGTCCGGCTTGCTCTGCGAGGCGCGGATGATCTTGCGCTCGGTGAGGACGTTCTGCAGGCCCTCGCGCTCCAGCACCACGAACCAGCCGCTGGCCTGCAGCGCATCCACCAGCATGCTGGCGCCGCCCTGGGTCACGCTGGTGGAGAAGGAGCTGGCCGGGGTCGGCTTGTACTGGCCGGTCTGGTCGCGGAAGCCGTACACGGCGGCCACCAGGCGCCCCTTGGGACGCGGCAGGGCGAGCAGGTCGTAGTAGGTGGAAGCCCGTGGGGTGAGGGTCGGAATCTCCGGCTCCTTCTCGGCGGGCATCGGCTCGCGCAGGGCGCACCCCTGCACGGCGGCTAGCAGCACTGCCATCGCGATGATCTTGTTCATGGTCCTGAGCTTCCTGCTTCTATATGCCAGCGGCGGTCGATTGATGGGCTAGAGTCCGTCGACGATGACCTCGGCGACCTCCCCCGTCAGCCGGTCGGTGATCACGATCGTCAGGGAACCGTCGACATCCACGATATCGATGAGGAAAGAGTCGGTGGTCAGGCTGCCGGTATTGCCGTTCTCGATGTTGGCGAGCAGTTGCGAAAGCAGGCGCGACTCCAGCTGGCTGGTGAAGCGCTGCAGGGCCGTGGTGCCGGTTCCCCTGTCTTCCAGATCCGGATCCTTGTGGTCGTTCTGCGCCTGGGCGTTGGCCAGCAGCCAGGGGCCGTTCAGCGGGTTGCCGCCGAAGGCCGGGTTGACCGGGGTGTAGACCAGTTCGGTGGCCTGCACCGGCGCCAGCAAGCAGACACCGGTGAGCCCGAGACAGGCCGCGAGAGGGCGTTTTTTCATGGTCATAGCTCATCCTTGTCCAAGTCGTAGGTGTCTTGCAGCAGGCTCTCCAGCTTCTGGCGCGTGACGGCTTCCTGGATCAGGTCGGCGGCCTCGTAGGCCACCGGCTGCACCTCGGAAACGTTCGGCGCCAGAAAACGCCGGTACAGCGTGCGGCCCTCGTACTCGACCCATACCAGGCTCCCCCAGCGCGCCGAAGGCCGTTCCCTGACCACCAGGTTGAAGTCCAGCCGGCTGGTGTCGCGCAATCGCTCGGAGAAGTAGCGGTAGAACTCGTGGCCGATGTGGGAAATGCTGTTGTCGACGATGAAGCCACGGATCTCGTCCTCTTCTTCGGCCGCCTGCAGGGGCGCCTGCAGGGGCGCCGCCAGCAGCGCGCAGGCCAGACCGAAGGCGCGGAAAAGCGCTGGCCTGCGCAGCAGGCAGGCCAGCACGCAACCAGACGAATCCCCCGTTGATGGTCTTTGAGTTTCCATGGCGTTTCCCGCCTGTTTTTTGTTTCCCCATTTCGAGCGTAGTCCATCGCCCCTGATGCGCCAGTAGCAAAAAACTGCTGGTCGGGCCGACTCGCGCCCTGCGTCAGGCGGACTATGCTCAACCCTGGAAGAAGACCTGCGGGGGACGGCGCCGCCCTGCGCCGTGCAGCAGACACGGAAAGCCATCATGTACAAGCAGCATTTCGGCCTCACCGAGACGCCCTTCTCGATCTCGCCCGACCCGCGCTATCTGTTCATGAGCGCGCGGCACCGCGAGGCACTCGCCCATCTGCTCTACGGCCTGCGCATCGACGGCGGCTTCGTGCTGCTCACCGGCGAGGTCGGCACCGGCAAGACCACCCTGTGCCGCTGCCTGCTGGAGCAGGTGCCGGAAAACTGCGACATCGCCTTCATATTCAATCCCAAGGTGAACGTGCTGGAGCTGCTGCGCACCCTGTGCGACGAACTGCATATCGAGCTGCCCGCCAACCTGCGCGGCCTCAAGGCGCTGGTCGACCGCCTCAATGCCCACCTGCTGGCCAGCCACGCCCGCGGGCGCAAGACGGTGCTGATCGTCGACGAGGCGCAGAACCTGTCCAACGACGTGCTGGAGCTGCTGCGCCTGCTGACCAACCTGGAGACCAGCCAGCGCAAGCTGCTGCAGATCATCCTGCTCGGCCAGCCGGAACTGCGCGAGCGCCTGGCGCAGCCGCAGATGCGCCAGCTGGCCCAGCGCATAGTCGCGCGCTACCACCTGGAGCCGCTGTCGAGCCAGGAGGTCAGCACCTACGTCCAGCACCGCCTGGCGGTGGCCGGCGCGCGCGCCGCCCTGTTTCCGCCGCGCGTGCTGCAACGCCTCTACCACCTGAGCGGCGGCACGCCGCGGCTGATCAACCTGATCTGCGACCGCGCCCTGCTCGGCGCCTACGTCAGGGGCCGGCAGGCCGTGGACAGCGCCACCCTGAAGCGCGCCGCCCGCGAGGTGCTGGGCGAGCCCGGTGGCAGACCGCCGGCACGCCTGCCGCCGACGCTGACCACGGCCCTCGCCGTGGCCGTGCTCGCCGGACTGGCCGTGGCCATACAGCACGGCCTGCCCGTCCCGCAGCTGCCGCGCCCCGCGCCCCCGGTGCAGATCGAGCAGCGCAGCGAAGCGACCGCGCCGGTGGCCGCGGACCGCCCCGCCCCGCCGCTTGCCGTCGTCCCGGCAGCGGACCGCGAACCTGCGCCGACAGAGCAGGAGACGCCGCCGCTGGCGGCCAGCGACAGCGCTCCCGCGCCGGCCGCTGCCGAGCCGCTCGCCAGTAGCGGGCCCGCCGCCGACACGGCAGAGCCCGCGCCGCCCGCCGAGCGGCAACCCGCCAGCAGCGAGAGTTCTCCCGGCATCATCGCCGCCCCGGGCCGCGAGGAGCACTGGCTGCACGAGGCCATGGCGGTACGCAGCCTGTTCGCCCAGTGGCAGATCGAGGTCGCCGAACCGACCGCCCTGGAGGACGCCTGCCGGCGCGCCGGCCAGGTGGACCTGCACTGCCTGCCGATGAACGACGGCCTCGCCTCGCTGCGCAGCTTCAACAGCCCAGCCATCGTCGAACTGCGCCAGGCCGACGGTCCCGACTTCCTCGCCACCCTGCTTGAGCTGGGGCCGGAGCAGGTCCGCCTGGCCGTGGCCGGCAAGATCCAGGAAGTGCCGCTGGACAGCCTGATGCGCCAGTGGACCGGCCGCTACACCCTGCTCTGGCGCGCCCCCGAGGGCTGGGGCCGCGGGCTGGGCATCGGCGCCCGCGATCCGGCGGTGGCCTGGATCGACCAGCGTCTGGCGCGCTGGGAAGGTGCGCCCCCGCGCGGCAGCGCCGGCAACCTGTTCACCGAGGAACTGGCCCGGCGGGTGCGCGACTTCCAGCGTGCCCACGGCCTCAAGGCCGACGGCCTGGTCGGCCGGATGACCCTGGCCCGCCTCGCCGCCCTCACCGACGCCGAAGCGCCGGTTCTGGCCCAGCAGGACCACTAGCCATGTCCTACATACTCGAAGCCCTGAAGAAGTCCGAATACGCCCGCCAGCAAGGCAGGGTGCCGGATCTCGCCACCCTGCCCGCCGCGGAGGCGCCGCCGGACCTGCCGTTCGCCGCCAATCGCCTGCCGCTGCTGGCCGGCGGCGCCCTGCTGCTGGCGGTGGCGGTGACCGGCTGGTGGCGCCCCTGGCAGTCGCCGCCGCCCGAGGCGACCGTTGCCCCGGCCGCCTCGCCCGTCGAGCCACCGGCCGGGACGACGAGCGCCCCGGCGGTGCAGACGCTGGTCGCTGCGCCGCCGCCGAGCACTCCCGCCGCGCAGCCGCAGCCGCAGCCGCAGCCGCAGCCGCAGCCAGCCATTGCGCCAACCGCGGAGCCGCTGCCGGCCCCGGCGCAGGTCGCGCTGCCGGCCCAGCCGGCACCGGCGCCCAGGGCCGTGCTTCCCGCTCAGGAGCCCACGCCCATCGCCGCCAGGCCCCTGCCCGCCGCCCCGCTCCCGGCACAGCCGGCGCCGGCCACCCTTCCCACCCCACCCAACCGGGTGCTGGCCTTCTACGAGCTGCCGCCAACGGTGCGCGAGCGCATCCCGCCGCTGTCCGTGTCCGGATTTTCCTATGCCGAACAGCCGGACCTGCGCATGGCGGTGATCAACGACAAGGTGCTGCGCCAGGGCGAAAGCGCCGCGCCGGGCATCACCCTGGAGCGCATCGCCAGCGACGGCGTGGTGCTGAACTTCAGCGGCTACCGCTTCCGTCCGCAGCGCTGAGGGCGGGGAAGCCCAGTTCGAAGCGGGTCAGTCCGCCGGCCGAGGTGCAGCGGATGCTGCCGCGGTGGGCCTCGACGATGGAGCGGGTGATCGCCAGCCCCAGTCCGGCGTGGCCGCCCTCGCGGCGCGCCGGGTCGACCCGGTAGAAGCGGTCGAACAGCCGCCCCAGATGCTCGGCGGGAATCGTCGGCCCGGGATTCTCCACCTCCAGCAGCACCTGCCCGCCGCGCTTCCCGATGCTCACGCGGATGCAGCCGCCGGCCGGCGTGTAGCGCAGGGCATTGCCCAGCAGGTTGGACAGCGCCCGGCGCAGCATCCCGGGCTCCCCCTCGATCCAGCCCTCGCCTCCCTGCGCCAGCTCGACCCCGGCCTCCTCGGCCAGCAGACGGTAGTAGTCGAGCAGCTGCTCGACCAGCTCGTGCAGCGCCAGCGGCCGTCGTTCGGGGGCGATCAGGCCGTTGTCGGCCTTGGCCAGGAACAGCATGTCGTCGATCATCCGCGCCATGCGCTTGAGGTCGTCGAGGTTGCCGTACAGCGCCTCCCGGTATTCCTCCAGGCTGCGCGCGCGGCCGAGCACCACCTCGGTGTGGGTCATCAGCTGGGTCAGCGGCGTGCGCAGCTCGTGGGCGATGTCGGCGGAGAAGTTGGACAGCCGCACGAAGGACTCTTCCAGGCGCTCGAGCATGCCGTTGAACGAGGACACCAGCGGACGCAGCTCCACCGGCAGCGTCTGCTCGGGGATGCGCTCCTTGAGCGAGCGCGCCGACACGCCGGCGGCCACCTGGGTCACCTCGCGCAGCGGGCGCAGGCCGCTGCGCGCCACCAGCCAGCCGAGCCCGGCGCTGAGCAGGGCGCACACCCCCAGGGCGATCCACAGCCAGCGCTGCAGCGCCGCGAAGAAGTCCTCGTGGTGGGTCACGTCCAGCGCCAGCAGCAGGGTCAGCGACTGCCCCGGCTCGGCCAGCGCCACCTCGGCGGTCATCCCGCGCAGCAGACGCTCGCCCTCCCACCACTCCCACAGCCCGTCGAGCCGGGTGCGAAAACGCGCGGGAATCGCCGCCTCGGAGGGCTCGGCGAACAGCACCCGGCCGTCGCCGGAGAGGATCTGCGCGCGCAGGTCCTGGTGCGCGCCGAGCAGCGTGTGCAGCTGCGGGCCCAGGGCCTCCAGCCGGTCCGCGCGGCCCAGGCTGCCCAGCAGGCGCCGGCTGGCCTGCAGCTTGTCGTGCAGGGCGTGGCGATCGAGGTCGAGGAAGTGCTCGCGGCTCAGGAGGTTGACCGTCAGCCCGGCGGCCAGCAGCACGCCGGTGAGGGCCAGCATGAACAGCAGGCCGAGGCGCGCGGTGAGCGACAGGCGGGCGATCACTCGGACACATCCAGCACGTAGCCCATGCCGCGCACGGTGTGGATCAGCCGGGGCTCGAAGCCGTCGTCGATCTTGGCGCGCAGGCGGCGGATGGCCACCTCGATGACGTTGGTGTCGCTGTCGAAGTTCATGTCCCACACCTGCGAGGCGATCAGCGACTTGGGCAGCACCTCCCCCTGGCGGCGCAGCAGCAGTTCGAGCAGGGCGAACTCCTTGGCGGTCAGGTCGATGCGCTGGCCCGCGCGGCTGGCGCGGCGCTTGAGCAGGTCCACCTCCAGGTCGGCGACCTGCAGGCGGGTCGGCGCCGCACTGGCCTGGCCGCGGCGCAGCAGGGTGCGCACCCGCGCCAGCAGCTCGGCGAAGGCGAACGGCTTGACCAGGTAGTCGTCGGCGCCCAGCTCCAGCCCCCTGACCCGGTCCTCGATGCCGTCGCGCGCGGTGAGGAACAGCACCGGCTCGCCCTGCCCGGCGCCGCGCAGGCGGCGCAGCACCTCCCAGCCATCGAGGCCGGGCATCATCACATCGAGGATCAGCAGGTCGTAGCGCTCGCCGAGGGCACGGTGCAGCGCTTCGGCCCCATCCGCGACCCCGTCGACGGCGAACCCCGCCTCGCTCAAGCCCTGCCGCAGGTAGGCACCGATCTTCGGATCGTCCTCGGCCACCAGGATCTTCATCGCGCTACTCTCCACAAGTTCCGGCCACAAGTTCCGGCCAAAAGTGCTGGCCATCAGTGCCAGGCGAATTGTGCAACCGGCCGCCCGCGACAGCCAGAAGCTGACGCGAATGTAATCTGCCCGCCCCGGGTCGCTGCACCATCGCGGAGCACAGATCATTGGCATGAGCGCTCCCCCCTGAATATGATGCGGGCCGAATCACCCCGGCACCCGGGGCTGGATGTTCCACCGAGCGGGACGCCGATGCACGCGACAGACCACGACACCCCGACCGGTGCGTCACTCTTCACGCCTCCGGGCAGCCAGCGGTATTACCTCTGGAAGGTTCTCGCCCTCACCGGTCTCTACCTGCTGGCCGGCATCGTCGGCGTCCTGTTGAGCCAGTCCACCGGCTATGCCTCGCCGATCTGGCCGGCGACCGGCATGGCCACGGCGGGACTGCTTATCTGGGGTTGGCGCTGCTGGCCCGGCGTGTTCCTCGGCGACCTGCTGATCGACCTGTCGCGCGACGCGTCGCTGCAAGGCATCGGCCTGGCCAGCCTCACCGCCGCAGCCGCGACCATCCAGACGCTGCTCTGCGTCTGGCTGGTGCAGCGCTACCTGCAGGGACGCTGGCAGGTCGCCCGCGACCGCCGGCTGGTGTCCATCCTGTTCGCCGCCGGCCCGCTGACCTGCCTGATCGCGCCGACCCTGGGCAGCGCCGTGCTGGTCGCCGGCGGCAGGATCGCCAGCGACGACCTGTTCAACGAGTGGCTGCGCTGGTGGGCCGGCGACACCCTCGGCGTGCTGCTGTTCGCGCCGCTGGCGCTGCTGCTGTGGCCGGGCCGCCGGACCCTGCGCGGCGGCGAGGGCAACCACCGCTTCGCCCTGCCGCTGGTGGTCACCCTCACCCTGCTGATCGTCGGCCACCTCGGTCTGTCGCAACTGGAGGACCTGCGCGCCCGCAGCGAGGCGCGCACGCTGATGGAGGTGATCGGCGACAGCATCACCCAGGACGTCGCGGAAACCCTGCTGCCGCTGGAAGGCCTGGCGCACTTCATCGCCGCCAGCCCGGAGGTCACCCGCGAGGAGTTCCGCAAGTACACCCAGAGCTTCGTCCAGCGCCCCGCCATCCTCTGGGTGGACTGGGCGCCGCGGGTCGACGCCCGGCAGCGGGCCGGCTTCGAGGCCGCCGTCGCGGCCAGCGGCTTCCCCGGCTATCGCATCGTCGAGCTGGACAGCCGCGGCCGGCTGCAGTCGGCCGCCGAGCGCGCCGAATACTTTCCCGTCCTGTACAGCGAGCCGCTGGCGCTGGGGCGCACGGTGCTGGGCCTCGACCACGGCTCGGAGCCGATGCGCCACACGGCGATGAGGCAGGCCCTCGACCACGGCAAGTCCATCGCCTCCGACCGCATCCGGCTGGTCCGCAGCGCACGCCAGGCATCGCTGCTCTTCGTGCCGGTGCACAGGCTCGACGCCGCTGCGCAGCAGGCGCCGATCGGCTACGTGGTCGGCGCCCTGGACATCCAGCAGCTGTTCGCCCCGCTGCGGCGCAAGGCGGAGGAGCGCCAGTTCGCCCTGCGCATCTCGGACGTCACCGCCGGCATGCCCCGGCGCATCCTGAGCGACTCGCTGCCGGCCGGGGCCGAGCCCGACTGGCATCGCGACGTCCACGCCAGCGGACGCGTCTGGCGCCTGGAAATGTACCCGCGGCTCCCGCTGTGGCGGCCCGGCTCGACGGCGGAGGAGCGCCTGTTCCTCGGTTTCGCCGTGCTCACCGCCTTTCTCGCCACCTTCGCGACCCTGGGCAGTGCCGGACGGCATGCGCTGGTCTCGCGCGTGGTCGCCGAGCGCACCGCCCAGCTCGCCGAGCTGAACAGCCAGTTGCAGCAGCGCATCGAGGAGCGCGGCCAGGCCCTGACCGACCTGCACGCCAAGGAGGCGGAGATCCACGCGGTGCTCGACCACCTGCTCGAGTGCGTGATCACCATCGACAGCCGCGGCATCGTGCAGAGCGTCAATCCGGCCATCGAACCGCTGCTCGGCTACCGTCCCGAGGAGCTGGTCGGTCGCAACATCTCCTGCCTGATGGCCTCGCCGTTGCGCGAGCACCACGACGACTATATCGCGCGCTATCTGCAGACCGGCGAGCGGCACATCGTCGGCTCCAGCCGCGAGGTCAGCGGCCGGCACAAGGACGGCCAGCCGATCGCCCTCGAACTCAGCGTCTCCGAGTACCGCGTGCACGGGCAGCGCTTCTTCATCGGCACCCTGCGCGACATCCGCGAGCTCAAGGCGCTGATCGCCAGCCTGACCCAGGCCCGCGAGGAGGCCGAACAGGCCAGCCGCGCCAAGTCGGCCTTCCTCGCCACCATGAGCCACGAGATCCGCACGCCGATGAACGGCGTGGTCGGCCTGATCGACGTGCTCACCCAGGACCAGCTGCCGCCCCACCAGGCCGACCTGGTCCGCACCATCCGCGAATCATCGGGCACCCTGCTGGGGGTGATCGACGATATCCTCGACTTCTCCAGGATCGAGGCCGGACGGCTGGAGATCGAGCATGCGCCGCTGAACCTGGTCGAGCTGCTCGACAACCTGTGCGATACCCTGCGCCCGCTGGCCGGCACGCACGGGGTGCGTCTCGACGCGGAGATCGCTGCCGGGGTGCCGCCCTGGATCCGCTCCGACGCCATGCGCCTGCGGCAGATCCTCTTCAACCTGATCGGCAACGCCATCAAGTTCTCCGGAGGCCGCGACGAGCAGCCCGGCCGGGTCGTGGTGGGCGTGCGTCCGGCCGCGGACGACCCGCAGCGCCTGCTCATCGATGTGACGGACAACGGCATCGGCATCGCCGCCGAACATCTCGGCCAGCTGTTCCAGCCCTTCAGCCAGGCGGAGTCCTCGACCACCCGCCGCTTCGGCGGCAGCGGCCTGGGCCTGGCCATCTGCCGGCGCCTGGTCGAGCTGCTGGGCGGCGAGATCGCCGTCGCCAGCACCCCGGGGCACGGCACCCGCTTCACCGTCAGCCTGCCGCTGACCCTGGCCAGCGCGCCGCAGCCGGCCGCCGAGCCAGCGGCACCGGCCGCACCGGTCGCCGGGGCCCCCGCCAGCCGGCGCCTGCTGGTGGTCGAGGACGACGCGGTGAACCGCAAGGTCATCCGCCAGCAGCTCGCCCTGCTCGGCTACGACTTCACGCTGGCCAGCCAGGGCAGCGAGGCCCTGAGCCTGTGGCGCCAGGGCGGCTTCGACCTGATCCTCAGCGACCTGCACATGCCGGAAATGGACGGCTACCAGCTGGCCAGGCGGATCCGCGCCGAGGAAGCCGGCCAGCGCCGCATTCCGATCCTCGCGCTGACCGCCAACGCCATGCGCGGCGAAGCCGCACGGGCGGTGGAGGCCGGCATGGACGAGTACCTGACCAAGCCGATCCGCCTGGCCACCCTGCAGACCGCCCTGGCGCGCTGGCTGCCCCAGCAGGCCCGCCCGGCGCCGGCTGACGCCGGGCCGGGGCCGGACGACCAGCCGCTGGTCGACGCGACAGTCCTCGCGGCACTGGTCGGCGCGGACCGCGAGATGATCCGCGAGATTCTCGGCGACTACGCCGAGTCGCTGCGCAGCCTGGCGCCGCAATTGCTGCAGGCCTTCGCCCGCAACGACTGCGACAGCATCGACGCCATCGCCCACCGCCTCAAGTCGTCGTCCCGCGCGGTCGGCGCGGTGCGCCTGGGCCAGCTGTGCACGGCACTCGAACAGGCCATCAAGGACAGCGACAGTGCCGCGCTGGCCCACGGCATGGCCGAGTTCCATCCCCTTCATCACGCCACGGCAGCATGGATCGACCGGTTGCTGAAAGAAGGCAACCCAGTCTGAGCAGGAGGCAATCCCGATGAGAATCCTGGTGGTCGACGACGACCCGTTCATCCGCAAGCTGCTGGTCCGCCAGTTGAAGACCCTCGGCTACCAGCAGGTACTCGCCTGCGAGCGGGCCCAGGCCGCGGTCGAGCACCTGGAGCGGCAGCCCGACGGCGCCGACCTGATCCTCTGCGACCTGCAGATGCCGGGGATGGACGGCATCGAGTTCATCCGCCACCTGGTGCGCCTGGGCTACCCCGGCGCCCTGGTGCTGGTCAGCGGCGAGGACGAGCGCATCCTGCAGAGCGCCGAGCGCCTGGCCCGCGGTCACCGCCTGCGGGTCGCGGGCGCGCTGTACAAGCCGGTCTCCAGCGAGCAGCTGCAGCGCCTCCTGCAGGCGTTGCCCGGCGGCGATGCCCCACGGACCGGCGAGGCGCGCAGCTACGGCGCCGAGGAGCTGGCCAACGGCATCCGCGCCGGCCAGCTGGTCAACCACTACCAGCCCAAGGTCGACTTCGCCAGCGGGCAGGTCAGCGGCGTCGAGACCCTGGTGCGCTGGCAGCACCCCGAGGACGGCCTGGTCTATCCAGACCGCTTCGTCACCCTCGCCGAGGAGCACGGCCTGATCGACGCGCTGATGCTCGACGTGCTGCGCAATGCCCTGGCCGATGCGCGGCAGTGGCGCGCCCGGGGCATCGAGCTGCAGGTGGCGGTCAACGTGTCGATGGACAATCTGGTGGGGCTGGACTTCCCCGACCTGGTCGAGCAGGAAGCACTGGCCGCCGGCGCGCCGCTGACCAGCCTGGTGCTGGAAGTCACCGAGAGCCACCTGATGAAGAACCGCCAGGCCGCCCTCGACATCCTCACCCGCCTGCGCCTCAAGCGCATCGGCCTGTCGATCGACGACTTCGGCACCGGCCACTCCTCGCTGGTGCAGCTGCGCGACATCCCCTTCAACGAGCTGAAGATCGACCGCAGCTTCGTGCACGGCGCCTGGCGCGACAAGTCGCTGGACGGCATTCTCGGCGCCAGCCTGGAGATGGCCCGCCGGCTGGGCATGCGCACGGTGGCCGAAGGCATCGAGGACCGCACCGACTGGGATCACCTGCGCGGCGCCGGCTGCGACGTCGCCCAGGGCTGGTTCATCGCCAAGGCGATGCCCGCCGAACGCCTGCCGGCCTGGCTGGAGGGCTGGGAGGCGCGGCGCAGCGAGCTGGCCTGAGCCACCCCGCACGCCGCCCCGGGCGAGGCGGCTGCTCAGGGCTTGGGTTTGGCCAGCATCTCGCGGTGCGCACGCAACTGCTCGAGCATCTGCTCCATGTGCTGGATGCGCAGATCCACCTGCTCGACCGTATCCATGCTCGCCCAGCCGCCGCCCATGCCCGGCCCCATACCCTGGCCCATGCCCATCCCCATGCCATGGCCACCGCCCATGCAGCCGCCCATGCTCTGCATGCCGCGGCCCATGGCCTGCCAGTGCTGCTCCATCAGCTTCTGCCGCTCCTCGGGCGTCTTGCCGGCCATCCAGTTCTGGTGAAGCGTGCGCATCTCGGTGATGTGCTGCTGCCACTGCTGCTCGGGCGGCGCCGCCTGCTCTTCTGCCCAGGCGCTACCCGCTGCAGCCAGCAGCAGGATGGCGCCACAAAGAATCGTCCGGTTCATGTGCAAGCCCTCGCGAAGGCGGGTTGGGAATTTCACTCTAGTCCCGGGCGCCGGACGCTGCGGGTAGCTGACGGAAATGTAATCCGCCGCTCAGCTCGCGGTAAGCAAGCCGCATCCAGCATGGCGGGACGAGCTTCACTCGTCTGGCATAACCCCTCGCGCAGCGGCAGAGAACCCTTGACCTTGCCACGAGGGCAAGGTCGAAGATTGCAACAAAGCCGGACTGGACCGGCCAGCGCAGAGGAGTCCACCATGAGCAGCATCGAACTGAACGTCCAGGGCATGACCTGCAGCGCCTGTGCCCGGCACGTCACCGCCGCCCTGCAGCCACTGGCCGGCGTCGTCGCGGTCGAGGTCGACCTGCAGGCCGGCCGCGTGCGCGTGCAAGGCGAAGCAGACAGCGCCGCGCTGCTCGCCGCCCTGGACGACGCCGGCTACCCGGCGCAACTGGCAACCCCGGCCCCCGCCGCGGACCTTGCGAAGCCCGGCTGCTGCGGTTGCGGCTGCCGCTGAATCCCCTTCCACAGGAGTCCCCGATGAACACCCGACTGCGCATCGCCGCCCTCGCTACCCTGCTGCTCAGCGGCGCCGCCCAGGCCGCCGACGCCCTGACCATCGACGTCCATCGCGATGCCAACTGCGGCTGCTGCAAGGACTGGATCAAGCACCTGGAGAGCAACGGCTTCACCGTGCGCGACCATGTCGAGCCGGACATGCAGGCGGTCAAGCAGCGCCTCGGCGTGGCGCCGCGGCTGGCCTCGTGCCATACGGGGGTGATCGACGGCAAGTTCGTCGAGGGCCACGTGCCGGCGGCGCAGATCCTCGAACTGCGCCAGCGCCCCGACCTGCTCGGCCTCGCCGTGCCGGGCATGCCGCACGGCTCGCCGGGCATGGAGTACGGCCCGCGCAGGGACCCCTACCAGGTGATCGGCCTGACCAAGGCGGGCACCGAGGAGGTGGTGGCCGACTACCCGGCCAGGTGAACGGCCGAACCGGGAGAGGCCCGCCTGCAACGGCCAGCCGGTGGCGAAGATCTCCGACGCGCCGGGCAAGACCCAGTGCCGCGACCCCAACTTCGTCGCCTACCTGAAACCGGCGTTCAATCGCTCCAGACCAGGCGCAGGCTCTCGAACTGCTCGAACATGTGCCGGTCCATCAGGCGGACCAGCTCGGGGTCGAACTGCCGCCCCGACTGCTCGCGGATGTAGAGCTGCGCCTCCTTCACGGTCCACGCCGGCCTGAACGGCCGCGGGGTGCGCAGCACGTCGTACACGTCGCAGAGCGCGACGATGCGCGCGGACAGAGGGATGGCCTCGCCCTTGAGCCCCGCGGGGTAACCGCTGCCATCCCAGCGCTCGTGATGGTGCAGCGCGACCTCCGCGGCGAGCTGCAGCAGCGGATTGGCCGCGGAGTCGCTGAGGAACTGGTGGCCCAGCTGCGAATGCCGGCGCATCACCTGCGTCTCCGCCTCGTCGAGCGGGCCGGGCTTGAGCAGGATGTAGTCGGGAATGCCGACCATGCCGACATCGTGCATGGTCGCGGCCACCCGCAGCTGGCCGACCCACTCCTCCCGGCAGCCGCAGGCACGCGCCAGCAGGGCGACGCTCTCGCCGATGCGCATCATGTGGTGGCCATTCTGGTTGTCGCGGTATTCGGTGACGCGCACCAGACAGCGGACGATGGTTTCCGTGGTCTTCTCGAGCTCGCGGCCGTGCTCCTCGACGCGCTGCTCGAGCCAGCGCCGCTCCTGGTCCAGCTCGAGGCGGGTGAACCAGAGGCTGAGGTGATTGCGCAGGCGCAGGAGCATCTCGCGATGGTCGACCGGCTTGCACAGATAGTCGCTGACGCCCAGGTCGAGGGCGCGGTGGCGGCTCTCCACGTCGTTGCGGCAGGAAACCGCGAGTATCGGCTGGTTTTCCGGCAGGTACTTGCGCAGCAGCCGCAGGATCTCGAAACCGCCCGGGCGGGACATGTCGAGATCGAGCAGCAGCAGATCCCAGGTGTTTTCCAGCAGCCAGGCCAGACCGTTCGCGGGATCGGCCAATACCCGCGTGTTCTTCAGGCCGGCCGCCTCGAGGGCATCCTGCAGCAGGCTCAAGCTGCCGGCGCTACTCTCCAGCAAAGCGATGCTGGCCTGGCGCAGGTGTTCGGGAATGTTCGGCATGAGCTTCCGTCCTTTGAAATCGACCGCCTGAGCCCCGAAGATCCCGGATCTGACGGGATGGGGTCAAGCTGCGAAGTCCCTGGCGCCGAGGCGCTCGAAAGGATGTCCGGACAGCGGCGCTGTTCCAGCCGCCGTCTGCAGCCAGTATGGCACATGGCTGTGCCCGCGAGGCGGCGGGGCCGGCGGCGCGCGTCACCCTCCCCGACCGCCAAGCTGACAAAAGCGTAATCTTCGTCTCAGCTTCCCGACAGCTTGCGCCGGCTATGGTGTGGCCATATCGAGGGAATTCCGCCGCGGGCGGATCAGCCCGGGAGCGCCGCTGCGCGCCCCCGGAAAGACGGGACAGGAACAGCATGCCATCTCTGACTTCACGACGAACCTTCCTCAAGGGCCTGGCTGCCGGCGGCGTGCTCGCCGGCCTCGGCCTGTGGCGCCAGCCGGTGTGGGCGCTGGACCGGCCCGGCCAGCCGGGCGTGCTGGCCGGCACCCAGTTCGACCTGACCATCGACGAGCTGCCGGTCGACTTCACCGGCAAGGCGCGCACCGCCGTGGCGGTCAACGGCAGCCTGCCGGCACCGCTGCTGCGCTGGCGCGAGGGCGACACCGTGACCATCCGCGTGCGCAACCGCCTCGGGGAGGACACCTCGATCCACTGGCACGGCATCCTGCTGCCGGCCAACATGGACGGCGTGCCGGGCTTCAGCTTCGCCGGCATCGCCCCGGACGGCCTGTACGAATACAAGTTCAAGGTCAGGCAGAGCGGCACCTACTGGTACCACAGCCACTCCGGCTTCCAGGAGCAGCGCGGCCTCTACGGCCCGCTGGTGATCGACCCGCGCGAGCCCGAGCCGTTCCAGTACGAGCGCGACTACGTGGTGATGCTCTCCGACTGGACCGACGAGGATCCGGCGCGGGTGCTGGCCAAACTGAAGAAGCAGTCCGACTACTACAACCAGCACCGCCGCACCGTCGGCGACTTCATCACGGATGTCGCCGACCACGGCTGGAGCGACACCCTGAGCGAGCGCTGGGCCTGGGCGCGGATGAACATGAGCCCCACGGATCTCGCCGACGTCAGCGGCGCCACCTACACCTACCTGCTCAACGGCCAGGCGCCGGACGGCAACTGGACCGGGCTGTTCCGCCCCGGCGAGCGCATCCGCCTGCGCCTGATCAACGCCGCGGCGATGACCTACTTCGACTTCCGCATCCCCGGCCTGAAGATGACCGTGGTCGCCGCCGACGGCCAGAACGTCGCGCCGGTGGAGGTCGACGAGATCCGCCTGGGCGTGGCGGAAACCTACGACGTGATCGTCACCCCCGACGCCAGCCGCGAGGCCTGGACCCTGTTCGCCCAGTCGATGGACCGCAGCGGCTACGCGCGCGGCACCCTGGCGGTGCGCGAGGGGCTGAGCGCGCCAGTGCCGGCACCCGACCCGCGCCCGGTGCTGAGCATGGCCGACATGGGCCACGGCGAGCATGGCGGCCATGGCGGCCATGGCGACGCGGCGGCGCCCATCGCCATGCAGGGCCACCCGGCCAGCGAGGACGACAACTCCCTGGGCGGCAATCCGCTGCTCGACATGCAGACCCAAGCGCCCACCGCCAAGCTCGACGATCCGGGCATCGGCCTGCGCGACAACGGCCGCCGCGTGCTGACCTACGCCGACCTGCGCAGCCGCTTCGCCGACCCGGACGGCCGCGCACCGAGCCGCACGATCGAGCTGCACCTGACCGGCCACATGGAGCGCTTCGCCTGGTCGATCGACGGCGTGCCCTTCGCCCACGCCGAGCCGATCCGCCTCAAGTACGGCGAGCGCATCCGCATCGTGCTGGTCAACGACACCATGATGCACCACCCCATCCACCTGCACGGGCTGTGGAGCGACCTGGAGGACGAGCAGGGCAACTTCAGGGTGCGCAAGCACACCATCGACATGCCGCCCGGCGCGATCCGCAGCTACCGCGTCACCGCCGACGCCCTCGGCCGCTGGGCCTACCACTGTCACATGCTGATGCACATGGACCTCGGCATGTTCCGCGAAGTCCGCGTCGAGGAATAAGGAGATCGCCGGAATGCCCCGCCCCCTCTACCCCCTGACCCTGGCGCTCGGCCTCGGCCTGGCCGCCACTGCCCAGGCCGCCGAGCCCGGGGCACACCTGCACGGGAGCCACGGCGACCATCACGCGCCGGCCGCGACCCAGGCGGAGTCGGGACACGACCTGCCGGCGCCGGACCACGGCGGCATGGACCATGCGCACATGCCGCCGATGCAGGGCCAGCCGCAGGCGGCTCCCGGTGCCGGCGGGCACGCCGGCCACCACCCCGCCGGCTACCCGGGTGCTCCGGTCCCTGCCGTGACCGACGCCGACCGCGCCGCCGCCTTCCCCGACCTGCCGCCGCACGCCATGCACCAGGGCGGGATCAACTACCTGTTCGTCGCCGACCGACTGGAATGGCAGGACGCCGACGCGGGCAGCGCCCTGAGCTGGGATATCAACGGCTGGATCGGCAGCGACATCGACCGCCTGGCCTTCCGCTCCGAAGGCGAGCGGCTCAACGGCCACACCGAGGAAGCCGAACTGCAGCTGCTATGGAGCCATGCCATCGGCCCCTGGTGGGAAACCGTGGCCGGCGTGCGCCAGGACTTCAAGCCGGGCTCGCCGCAGACCTGGGCCGCCTTCGGCGTGCAGGGCATGCCGCTGTACGGCCTGGAGACCGAGGCCACCGCCTTCCTCGGCGAGGCCGGCCAGAGCGCCCTGCGCCTCTCCACCGAGTACGACATCCTGCTGACCAACCGGCTGATCCTGCAGCCCGCCGCCGAAGCCAACCTGTACGGCCGCAACGACGCCGAGCGTGGCGTCGGCTCGGGCTTCAGCGATCTCGAACTGGGCCTGCGCCTGCGCTACGAGATCCGCCGCGAGTTCGCCCCCTACATCGGCGTGAACTGGACGCGCGCCTACGGCAACACCGCCGACCTGCTGCGCGAAGACAACGAGGATGTCAGCGAGGCGCGCCTGGTCGCCGGTGTGCGCTTCTGGTTCTGAGGCCGGCGCGGCGAAGAAGCCCGCGTGCCTGTCGACGGCAAGGCGCCTGTCCCTGACGCCCAGTGCCGGGCACCGGCCTAATGGTGCCGATCCGGCCGCTCCAGCCCCAGCTTCTCGATGCGATAGCGCAGCATGTCGCGGCTCAGGCCCAGCAGGCGAGCCGACTTGGTGACGTTCCAGTCGGTGCGCTCCAGCGTGCGCAGCACCAGCTGGCGCTCCACCTCCGGCAGGCTGGGCGGGTCGTCATCGACCGGGGCGGCGAGCGGCGGCGGGCAATCCTCGACATGGACGGGACTGCCGTCGTGATACCCAGCCAGGCTCAGCTGGTCGGGGGTGATCCGCGTGCCGCGGGCGAGCAGCACGGTCTGCTCGAGCATGTTGCGCAGCTCGCGCACGTTGCCCGGCCAGTCGTAGCTTCTCAGCAGGGCCTCGGCCTCGACGGTGAACTGCAGGTCGGACTTGCCGTAGCGGCGGCCGTGCAGGGCGAGGAAATGGCGGGCCAGGGTGAGAACGTCGCCACCGCGCTCGCGCAGCGGCGGCACCTGGATGGCGATGATGCGCAGGCGGTAGAACAGGTCGCGGCGGAACCGCCCGTCCCTGACCATCTGCTCCAGGTCGCAGTTGGTGGCGCTGATGATCCGCAGGTCGACCTTGCGCTCCTTGACCGAGCCCAGGCGGCGGATGGTGCGGTCCTCCAGCAGCTTGAGCAGCTTGGCCTGCAGCGCCAGGTCGATCTCGCCCACCTCGTCGAGGAACAGGGTGCCGCCGTCGGCGGCCTCGACCAGGCCGGCGCGACGTTCCTTGGCGTCGGTGTAGGCGCCCTTCTCGTGACCGAACAGCTCGGCCTCCAGCAGGTGCGAGGGGATCGAGGCGCAGTTGACCTCGACGAACGGCCCGTCGCGACGCACGCCGTCGTAGTGCAGGGCACGGGCGATCAGCTCCTTGCCGGTGCCGGTCTCGCCGTTGATCAGCACCACCGGCAGGTCGCTGTCGGTCATGTGGCTTTCCGCATCCAGCACCTGGTGCACCATCGCCTTGAGCGCCCGCATCGGCGCCGACTCGCCGATCAGCGCGTCCAGCCCGGCGCCGCGGGCGTCGCGATGCTGGTAGAAGGACAGACGATGCTCGAGCTGGCGGGTCTCGATGGCCCGCTCGATCAGCAGCTTGAGCTCGGCCAGCACCACCGGCTTGGTGAGGAAATCGTAGGCGCCGGCCTTCATGGCCTCGACGGCGCACTCGATGTTGCCGTGGGCGGTCATCATCACCGTCTTCACCTGGGCGTCCAGGCTGCGCACCTGGCGGATCAGCTCGATGCCGGTCATCCCCGGCAGGCAGTGATCGGTGAGCAGCACGTCGGGATGCTGGCAGGCCAGGCAATCCAGCGCCTGTTCGGCACTGGAGCAGACCTGCGCCTCGTAGCCCTTGCGCTCGAGGTAGGTGCGGATGTTGTCCGCCAGGGTTTCGTCGTCCTCGACGATCAGTACGCTGTGCTCCACGACGTCAGCCTCCCTCGGCCACCCTGAAGCTCAGGCACACATGGGTGCCTATCTGCTCGCGGCTGGTCAGGCTGACCGCGCCGCCGAATCGCTCCATGATCCGCTTGACCAGCGACAGGCCGACCCCCAGCCCGCCGCGCTTGGTCGAATAGAACGGCTTGAACGCCAGCACCTGCTGCTGCTCGCTCATTCCGATACCGGTGTCGCTGACGCTCAGGATCAGCCGCTTGCGGCGCTGGTCGCGGGTCAGCTCCAGGCGCAGGCGTCCGCCCTTGGGCATCGCCTCGAGGGCGTTGGCCAGCACGCTGTTGAGCGCCTGGTTGAGCAGCACCGGATGGCTGAGCACCTTGGGCGCCGCCGCCGGCGACCACTCCAGCTGGATGCCGGCCTTGGCGATCTGCGGCTCGAAGGTGTTCAGCACCTCGTTGACCGCGCCGACCAGGTCCACCGCCTCGTGCTCGTCGTTGAGCTGACTGGAGCACAGCAGCAGCTCGCGCACCCATTTCGACAGGCGGTCGACCTGCAGGACGATGTCGTGGATGTTCTTGCGCGCCGGCGAGCAGTCCAGGTCCAGCGCCAGTTCGGCACTGGTGCGGATGGCCGCCAGCGGATTGCGCAGGCCGTGGGCTACTGCCGAGGACATCTCGCCGAGGGCCACCAGGGTCTCGTTCTCGATCAGTTGGTGCTGCTGCGCGGCCAGCAGCCGCGAGGCGCGCCGCACGATCCAGAACAGGCCGAGATAGATCAGCCCGCCGCCCAGCCCCGCCGCCAGCCACAGCAGCAGGTAGGCTCGCTCCATGCGCGCGATCAGGTCGGCCGGCTCCTTGTAGATCTCCACCACCGACACCACGTTGCCGGCATTGTCCGTCAGCGGGATGTAGTTCTCGAAATAGAGGCCCTGGGGACTGCGGATGAACTGCTGCTCGGTGCGGCCGCCTTCCACCCGCCAATGGGCGTGGGCGACATGGGTCTTGACCTCGAATGCCTGCTCGAGCTCCTCGCGGTCGAGCAGGCGACGGCCGACCAGCTCCGGATTGGTCGACCAGACGATGGTGCGATCGGGAGCGAAGATGTTGGTCTGCAGGGCATCGGGCAGGCTGGAGACATGGTCGAAGAACTCGCGGCGCACCCGCTCCAGATGCAGGCGGTCGATACCGTCCGCCGAGCCATCCTCGCGGGAATCGAGGAACTCGCCCATGGTCACGCCCGGCCCGAAGTTGGCATGGCGGATCTCGCCCTCGGTGAGGGCGCGGATGAACTGGGCGGTAAGCAGAGCGTCGCGCTCGATGCTCTCGACGACGGCGTAGCGCGTTGCGCTGATCGCCAGCGACACGGCGACCGCGGCGATCAGGCCGAAGCTGACCAGCGAGAACCATCTGAGCAGATTGAATGGTTGCGGACCCGACACCATCACCATCCCCTTGTTTTTTATTATGGCGGGAGGACAGCCCCCTCCACTTGCCCCCGGCTGTCTTCCCGCACGGTTCCCTGTGTGCTCTGTCACAAACATAGTCCAGCGCGGACGCTGCCAAGTGGCCATCAGTACCCGACCGGGGAAAAACACCCGTTTGCCGACGGGCGGCAGTGCGGGGAATGCCGCCGGCAAAGCTGGTAGACTGTCGCGGTTTTTTCCAGCCCGTGAGTGTCGCCGTGGAACTGTTCAAGGAATTCACCTTCGAAGCCGCCCATCTCCTGCCCCACGTTCCCGAGGGTCACAAGTGCGGACGCCTGCACGGCCATTCGTTCCGCGTGGCGATCTACATCGAGGGCGAAGTCGATCCCTACACCGGCTGGATCCGTGATTTCTCCGAGATCAAGGCGATCTTCAAGCCGATCTACGACCGCCTCGACCACTACTACCTGAACGACATCCCCGGCCTCGAGAACCCCACCAGCGAGAACCTCTCGAAGTGGATCTGGCAGCAGCTCAAGCCGCTGCTGCCGGAGCTGTCGCGGGTGCGCGTGCACGAGACCTGCACCAGCGGCTGCGAATACCGCGGCGACTGATCCGCAGGCTGCGCCGTGGCGGTCGCTGCCGATGCCCATGCGCCGAGTTCGCGGTCGCTGCCGCAGGCGCGCGAGCGCGGCCTCGACCTGGTCAAGTGGCTGGCGCTGGCCAGCATGGCCGTCGACCACCTGCGTTTCCTGATTCCCGGCCACGCCCTGCTCGGCTGGAGCTTCGTCCCCGGCCGGCTGGCCTTCCCGCTGTTCTGCCTGGCGCTGGCCGCCAACCTGGCGCGCCGCCCGCCCGGCGCGTTCGGCGCCAGCGAGCGCCGGCATCTCGGCGCCCTGCTGCTGTTCGCCGTGCTCAGCGAGCCGGCCCACGACCTGATGCTGGGCAACACCCACAAGTTCAATATCCTGGTCAGCCTGGCCATCGGCTGGGGCATCGCCTGGGGCTGCAACGCCCTGCAGCGCGGACCGCTGCTGCTCGCCGGCCTGCTCGCCGCCGGCGCCGCCTGGCTGCACGCCAGCCTGACCTACGGGATGCTCGGCGTGCTGCTGCCGACCCTGTGCCTGCTCGCCCTGCAGCGCGGCGGCCCGTGGCCGGCGCTGGCGACCCTGACGGTGCTGCTGGCCAACCTGACCCCGCGGCTGTCGGCCGCCCTGCAGGCCGGAGAGCCGCGCGACTGGCTGATCGCCGGTGCCTGCCTCGCGGCCCTGCCGCTCGGCCTGTGGCTGCTGCGCACGGCGCTGCCGGTGACCCTGCGCGTCCCGGCGGTCGGCCGCTGGGCCTACTTCTTCTACCCGCTGCACATGCTGGCGATCGCCGCAGCCGCCTGGCTGCTGCGCATGCCTTGAGGGAGCGAACCATGCGCCTGATCCACACCTCCGACTGGCACCTGGGGCAGACCCTGCACGGCCAGGACCGCGACTGCGAACACGCCGCCTTCCTCGCCTGGCTGCTCGATACCCTGGTGGCGCAGCGGGCCGATGCCCTGCTGATCGCCGGCGACATCTTCGACACCGTCAACCCGCCGCTCAGGGCCCAGGAGCGCCTGTACGACTTCGTGGTCGAGGCGCACCGCCGCCTGCCGCGCCTGGACATCGTGATGATCGCCGGCAACCACGACTCGGGCGGGCGCATCGAGCTGCCGGCGCCGCTGATGCGCCGCCTCAACGCCCACGCCCTCGGCCGCGTCGAGTGGCTGGACGAGGACGCGCTGGACAGCGACCGCCTGCTGCTGCCGCTGCACCGCGAGGACGGCGAGATCGGTGCCTGGTGCCTGGCGCTGCCGTTCCTGCGCCCGGCCGAGGTCACCGGCGGTGCGGTGGGCGACGACTACCTGGCCGGCATCGAGCGGGTGCACCGCGAGCTGATCGCCGCCGCCGAAAGCCGCCGCACGCCGCAACAGGCGCTGGTGGCGGTCAGCCACGCGCACATGGCAGGCAGTACGGTGTCCGAGGACTCCGAGCGCAACATCGTCATCGGCAACGCCGAGGCGCTGCCGGCCAGCCTGTTCCCCGAAGCCATCGCCTACGTCGCCCTCGGCCACCTGCACAAGCCGCAGCAGGTCTCAGGTCAACCACGCATCCGCTACAGCGGCGCGCCGCTGCCGCTGTCGTTCGCCGAGGTCAACTATCCGCATCAGGTGCTGCTGGTCGAGCTGGACGGCGCCGCGCTGCACGGCGTCGAGGCGATCCGCGTGCCGCGCGCGGTGGACATGCTGCGCGTCGGCCCGGCGCCCCTTGCCGACGTGCTGGAGCAGCTCGCCGTCCTGCCCGCCAGCGAGCTGCCGCGTGAGCGCCAGCCGTGGCTGGAGGTGCGCGTGCAGCTGGAGCAGCCGCAGCCCGACCTGCGCCAGCAGATCGAGGCGGCGCTGGACGGCAAGGGTTGCCGCCTGGTGCGCATCGCCAGCGAATACCGCGGGCGCGGCGAGGATGCCGCCCCGCTGGTCGGCCTCGACCAGCTCGACCCGCAGGAGCTGTTCCGCCGCAGCTGGCAGGCCGAATACGGCAGCGAGGCCGACGCCCAGGTGCTGGAGGACTTTCTGACCCTGCTGCAGACCGTGGAACTCGAAGGAGAGCCGGCATGAAGATCCTCGCCATCCGCCTGAAGAACCTCGCCTCGCTGGCCGGCGAGCAGGAAGTCGACTTCACCGCCGAACCGCTGGCCAGCGCCGGCCTGTTCGCCATCACCGGACCGACCGGCGCCGGCAAGAGCACCCTGCTCGACGCCCTGTGCCTGGCGCTGTTCGGCGAGACGCCGCGCCTGCAGCACGCCAGGGCTGCCCTCAAGGTGCCGGACGGCAGCGACAACGAGGCCCTCGGCAGCGACGACGGCCGCAACCTGCTGCGCCGCGGCGCCAGCGGCGGCTTTGCCGAGGTGGACTTCGTCGGCGTCGACGGCAAGCGTTACCGGGCCCGCTGGGAAGTGCGCCGCGCCCGCGACAAGGCCAGCGGCAAGCTGCAGAACAGCCAGCAGAGCCTGCGCGACCTGGACGGCGACCAGCTGCTGGCCACCGCCAAGCGCGAGTTCGCCGAGCAGATGGAGCAGCGCCTGGGCCTCAACCTGCAGCAGTTCACCCGCGCCGTGCTGCTGGCGCAGAGCGAGTTCAGCGCCTTCCTCAAGGCCGACGACAACCAGCGCGGCGAACTGCTGGAGAAGCTCACCGACACCGGCGTGTACAGCCGCATCGGCAAGGCCGCCTACGCCGCCGCCAAGCGCGCCCGCGAAGCGCTGGAGGAGCTGGAGCGCCAGGCCGGCGGCATCCGCCCGCTGGCCGACGAGGAGCGCCAGGCGCTGGAGCAGCAGCACGCCGATGCCGCCGCCCGGCTCAAGGCCGAGCAGGCCGCCCTGCAGAATCTGCAGCAGCAGCGCCAGTGGCTGGCCGAGCGTGATCGCCTGCAGGCCGAGCAGCAGGCGGCGCAGGGCCAGCTGGACGCCGCCCTCGCCCATCAGGCGAGCCTGGCCGGCGAACGCCAGACCCTCGCGCTGCTCGAACAGCTCGCCCCCGAGCGCCACCGCTTTGCCCGCCAGGGCGAGCTGGGGCCGCTGCTGGCCGGACTGGAATCCGACCTGCAGCGCCATGGCGAGCAGCAGCAGGCGCTGCAGCAGCGCCTGGGCGAGCGGGAAGCGGCTGCCCGACAGACTGCAGCCGCACAGGAAACCGCCGAGCAGGCCCGCCAGCAGGCCGAGGCGCCGCTGCGCCAGGCCTACGGCGAGGAGCAGCGCCTGACCGAACTGCAGCAGGAGCTGACCCGGGCGCAGCAGACCGAGCAGCAGGCGCGCGACGCCTGGAGCGCCGGGGAAACCGCGCTGGCGCAACTGCAGGAACGGCAGACCCGCCTGAGCGGCCAGCAGGCCGCACTGGCCGAGGGCCTGCAGCGCAGCAGCGCCCTGCACGCGCTGGGCGCCGCCTGGGACGGCCACCGTCCGCGCCTGCAACAGGCCGTGCAACTGGCCAACCAGCTGAGCAAGGGCCGCGAGGAACTGCCGGCGCTGGAGTCTGCCGCCACGGCGGCAGAGCAGCAGCTGCGCCACGCCCGCCAGCAGCTCGACGCCCTGCAACAGCAACTGGGCGGCGACAGCCCCGCCGAGCAGCTCGACCGCCTGCAGCAACAGCTCGACGGCTGGCGCCCGCGACTGCACAGCCTCGACCAGACGCAACGCCACTGGCTGCGCCGCGAGGAGCTGGCCGTCAGCCTGGCCACCGTGCAGACGCGCAGCGCCGAACTCCAGGCCGAGCGCGAGCAGTGCGTGGCCAGCGGCAAGGCGGTCGGCGCCGAGCTGCAGAACGCGGAGCAGGCCCTGAAGATCACCCTGGAACTGCTGGAACGCCAGCGCCTGGCGCGCAGCGCCAGCGTCGAGGCGCTGCGCGCGCAATTGCAGGACGGCGAGCCCTGCCCGGTATGCGGCAGCGCCGAGCACCCGTATCACCACGGCGATGCGCTGCTCGCCGCCCTCGCCAGCCAGGACGAGGCCGAAGCCAGCCGCGCCCGGCAGCAGGTCGACCGGCTCCGCGAACAGCGCGCCGGGCTGGCCGCCGAATACAAGGGACTGGAGCGCCAACTGGCCGACGCCGCTCAGGAACAGCAACGCATCGGCAGCGAACTCGCGGCGCTGGACGCCACGCTCGCCAGTCACGACGCACTGCTCGCCCAGCCGGCCGCGCAGCGCAGCGCCTGGCTGGCCGGACAACTGGCCGAACTGCGCCAGTCCATCCAGCAGGCCGAGCAGCGCCAGGGCGAGCTGCTGGCCCAGCAGCGGCGCAGCGAACAGCTGCAGGACCAGCTGCGGGCGGCCGACAAGGCCAGCGAGACCGCCCGCCAGCAGCTGGAGCACCAGCGCCAGCGGCTTACCGCCGACCAGCAGCGCCTGACCGCCGAGCTGCAGACCTTCGCCGACCTGCTGCCCGGCGACTGGCTGCAACGCTGGCAGGCCGAGCCGGCGCGCAGCTTCATGGAACTGGACCGCCAGGTGGCGGAACGCCTGCAGCAGCTGGACGAGCAGCGCGAGCTGGACGCGGAATACCGCGAGCGGCAGACCGTTCTGGACAAGGAACGCAACGACCAGTCCCATCGCCAACGGGCGCTGCAGGCCTGCAGCGCCCGCTTGGGCGAACTGGAGCAACTGCGCCAAACGGCCGAATCCAGCCTGCGCCAGTGCCTGGGCGAACAGCCCAGCGCGGCCGCCTGGCAACGCCAGCTGGAGCAGGCGGAAAGCCAGGCCCGCGCTGCCGCCAACGCCGCCGGCGAGGCGCTGCAGCAGGCCCGCCAGCAGCAGATCAAACTCGCCGGCGAGGGACACAACCTGCGCCAGCGCCAACAGGCGCTGCACACCGAGCAGGCCGACCTGCAGCGTGAACTGAGCGCCTGGCGCGCCGGCCACCCGCAGCTGGACGACGCCACCCTCGCCGCCCTGCTGGCCCGCCCGGCCGGCGATCTCGCCTTGCTGCGCGAGCAGCTGAAGGCCGCCGAGGATGCCGTGACCCAGGGCCGGGTGCGCCTGGACGAGCGCAGCCAGCAACTGACCGCGCATCTGGCCAGGGTCGACGCAGCCCCCGAGCCGGCCGCCCTGGAGCTGGCGCTGGACGAGCAGCGCCTGCGCTGCGAGCAGGCCGAACAGCAGGCCACCGACCTGCGCGCCTCGCTGGTCGAGGACGACCGCCGCCGCCAGCAGAGCCGCGAGCTGCTCGAACGCATCGCCGCCGCACAGGCCGAACACCTGCGCTGGGGCCGCATCAGCGCGCTGATCGGCTCGGCCGACGGCGCCACCTTCCGCAAGATCGCCCAGGGCTACAACCTCGACCTGCTGGTGCAGCACGCCAACCTGCAGCTGCGCCAGCTGGCCAAACGCTACCGCCTGCAGCGCGGCGGCAGCGCGCTGGGCCTGCTGGTGCTGGATACCGAGATGGGCGACGAGCTGCGCTCGGTGCATTCGCTGTCCGGCGGCGAGACCTTCCTGGTCTCGCTGGCCCTGGCGCTGGGCCTGGCGTCGATGGCGTCGAGCAAGCTGCGCATCGAGTCGCTGTTCATCGACGAGGGCTTCGGCAGCCTCGACCCCGAGTCGCTGCAACTGGCCATGGACGCGCTGGACAACCTGCAGGCCCAAGGCCGCAAGGTGGCGGTGATCTCCCACGTGCAGGAGATGCACGAGCGCATCCCGGTGCAGATCCGCGTGCAGCGCCAGGGCAACGGGGCGAGCGCGTTGCGCGTGGTCGGCTGAAAACGGTGCGCACGGCGCACCCTACGGCGTGTGCCGGGTAGGGTGCGCCGTGCGCACCAGAAGGCAGGGTGGGAAACAGCCACCGGCATTTCCTACCGGCGGAGCCGCTCAAGGTGGAAAATCGCTACGCGAGTTTTCCACCCTACGCAGGTGTCGAGCAGCGTAGGGTGGACAACGGAGCAGCCTTGTCCACCAGCGTGGCCAACGGTGGGCAATCGCTGCGCGAGTTGCCCACCCTACGCCGTTACACCGACGCCTTGACGCTCGCCCGCTGCCGCTCCAGCAGCCTGCGCAGCTGCTGGTCGAGCTTGTCGAGGCTGCCGGCGGGGTCGAGCCAGTAGTCGGTGGACCACAGCCGCAGGATCTCCCAGCCGAGGCCGCGCAGCACGCTCTCGCGGATCTTGTCGCGGTCGCGGGCGGTGGCCGAGCGGTGGTAGGTGGCGCCGTCGCACTCGATGCCGGCCAGATAGCGCCCCGGCACGTCGGGGTCGACCACGCCCAGATCGATGCGAAAACGTGACACGCCGACCTGCGGGTGCAGCACCCAGCCCTTCTCGGCCAGGGCGCGCGCCACCGCTTCCTCGAACGGCGAGTCGAAGCCGCCCACCGAGCCGTGCACCGCCTCGTCCAGCGCGCGCGCGCCGCGCTCGGCGAATTCGAGGAAGTGCCGCAGGTCCTTCACTCCCTCGGCGGCGCTGCGCGACAGGTCGATCTGCTCCGGGCGCAGACTGGTGAACACCTTGAGTTCGCTGCGCGCACGGGTGATCGCCACGTTGAGGCGGCGCTCGCCGCCGCTCTTGTTCAGCGGGCCGAAGTTCATGCTGACCAGGCCGAGGCTGTCCGGGCCGAAGGTGGTGCTGAACAGGATCAGGTCGCGCTCGTCGCCCTGCACCGATTCGAGGTTCTTGACGAACACCGGCTCGATCAGCGCCTCGTCGAAGTGGCGATCCAGCGCCGGGTTGCGCCGCCGCGCGGCGTCCAGCAGGTCGAGGATCAGGGTCTGCTGCTTCTGGTTGAAGGTGACCACGCCGAGGGTCAGCTTGCCCGGCTCGACGTTCTCCAGCCGTTGCTCGATCTCGGCGACCACGGCGTCGGCCTCGGCGCGGTTGGTCTGGCTGCCGCCGCGGTCGTAGCTGCCGGCGACGTACTGCAGGTTGACCGCGCGGTCCTCGGTGGCCGGCGACGGGAAGGTGATCAGCCCGCCCTTGTAGTAGCGGTGGTTGGAGAAGGCGATCAGGCTCTCGTGCCGCGAGCGGTAGTGCCAGGACAGGCCCACGGTCGGCAGGTTGGCGCCGAGCAGTTCGTCGAGGATGCTCTCCAGATCCTCGTCGTCGCTGCCCTCCTCCTCGTCGGCCTGCGCCGCGGCGAAGAAGCTGGTCGGCGGCAGCTGCTTGGGATCGCCGACCACCACGGTCTGGCGGCCGCGGGCGATGGCGCCGATGGCGTCCCACACGGTGATCTGCGAGGCCTCGTCGAAGATCACCAGGTCGAAGGCCTGGCCGGCCGGCAGGTACTGGGCGATGGACAGCGGCGACATCAGCAGGCACGGGGTCAGCGCGCCGATGGCACTGGGCGCCTCGGCGAGCAGCTGGCGCAGCGGCTTGTGGCGGGTCTTTTTCTCCAGCTCGCGGCGGACGATGCCGAACTCGCTGGACTTCTGCGCGTCCTCGCGGTCGACCAGGCCCTGGCGGATGCGCATGCGGATGCACTGCGCGGTGATCTCCCGCACGCGGTCGTCGAGGGCGCGGAAGCTGGCGATCTTGCGCTCGTGCTCGACTGATACGAAGTTGCGCAGCGCCGGGGTGGCATCGATCTTCTGCACCAGCCACCAGCGCGCGTAGTTGACCTCCAGGGCACGCTGCGCCTGGCCGGCCGGCACGCGGCCCTGCTCGAGGGCCTCGACCAGCGGCAGCAGGCCGAGCGCCAGCGCCTCGCCGCGCACGCGCAGCCAGGCGCACCAGGCGTGCAGGCGGCCGTGGCCGGCCTGCAGGCGGGCGGTCAGTTCCAGCAGGCTTTCCAGGCCGGCGAGGCCGGGACTGTACAGCTCGTCGACGCTGCGCCCGGCCAGGCCGGCGAACTCCTCCAGCGCCTCGGCGAAGTCGCCCTGCAGCTGCAGGTAGCGGCCGCACAGGCGGCCGACCGGGGCATCGGCGGCGAGCAGTTCGTTGGCGTCGACCACCAGCAGGCGCAGGCCGCTGCGCAGCGCGGCGAGCTGCTCGGGATCGGTGGCCAGCGCGGCGAGCAGCTGGCGCAGGCGCCAGGCGGTGTCGGCCAGCGCACGCAGCTGCTGCGCATCGGAGTCCAGGCCGCGCCAGCCGGGCAGGCCGTCGAGGCGGGCGAGCAGCGGCTGCAGCTCGCCATTGACCACCTGCAACTCGCACAGCGCCGGCAGATCGGCGTCGATCCGCGCGGCCTCGCCGACGCCGGCCTGTTCGTGCAGCCAGGCGTGGAACTGGCGCAGCTTGAGGATCTTCAGCGGCCACCAGCACTCGCTGGCCTCGCGCCAGCGCCGCTCCATGGCAGCGAGATCGAGGGCCAGCAGGCGCTCGCGCGGCCAGGGCACCGACAGCTCGTCCTCGGCCCTGGCGAAGCGCTCGAGCAGGCCGACCGCCCGGTTGAGCGCATCGAGGCGCTCCAGCACGTCGGCCTGGAAGGCGAAGCCCAGCTCCTTGCCGATGGTCTGCGGCAGCAGGTCGAGCAGTTGCTCCAGCGCGGCGAGCTGGCCGCGGCCATTGAGCGGGCGGATCAGGCCGAGGCGCTGGCTCAGCTCGATGAGCGCACCCTGCAGGGTGCGCGCGCGCGCCGCCAGGGTCTCGGCCTGCTGCAGCAGCGCTTGCTGCCAGGCCAGGCTCCACTCCTCCATCTGCACGAAGGCCAGCGGATGGCCGGCGAGGTCGCCCAGTTCGGCAGCGTTGAGATCGATGCGCTCGGCCACCGCCAGCAGCTGCTCGCGCGCAGCGGCGTCGTGCTGGTCGGCGCTGGCCCAGCGCAGGCGCACCTCCGGAACCTGCGCGCCGGCCACCACGGTGGCCAGCGCCTGGCGGACGCTCAGGCCGTTGCGGCGGGGCTCGTGCAGGGCCTTGACCAGTTGGTTGAGCTCGTCGCGCAGCAGGCGCAGGCGCTGGGTCTCGCGCTCCCACTCGCCCGGCCCCAGCTCGGCCCCGGCCTGCCAGGCCGCGCCGAGCTGGCGGATCACGTCCTGCTTGCGCGCCTTGTTGGAGTGCAGCTCCAGGCAGAACTCGCCGAGGCCGTGCTCGCGCAGGCGGCGGTAGACCACTTCCAGCGCCGCGGCCTTCTCGGCGACGAACAGCACGCTGCGGCCGAGCGCCAGGTTGTGGGCGATCATGTTGGCGATGGTCTGCGACTTGCCGGTGCCCGGCGGGCCGATCATCACGAAGTTGCGCCCCTCGGCGGCGGCCACCACCGCGGCGAGCTGCGAGGAATCGGCGGACAGCGGGGTGAACAGCTGCTCGGGGCTCAGCCGGCGGTCCAGCTCGCGCGGCTCGACGAACTCGCCGCTCTGCGCGAACGGCTCGCGCGGGGTGTCGAGCAGGTGGCGCACCACCGGGTTGTCCTTGAGCTGCTCGACGCGGTCGACCAGGTCCTTCCACATCAGGTACTTGGCGAAGGAGAAGGTGCTCAGCAGCACCTCGTCGACCACCTCGAAGCCGTCCAGCTCGAGCACCTCGCGGCGCAGGCGGGTGAGGATGCCGGCGATGTCCAGGCCGCGCTCGTCGGTCGGCAGCAGGGCATCGAAGCCCTGGATGTCGAGGGCGAAGTCCTGGCGCAGCATCTCCAGGAGGGTGGTGTTGAAGCGCGGCTCGTCGTCGCCGAGGCAGAGGCGGATGCCGGCGTTGATCGACTTGCGGGTCAGGCTCACCGGCACCAGGATCAGCGGCGCGCGGTAGCTGCGCTCCGGCTCGCCGGGACGCCGCCAGCGCAGCATGCCGATGGCGAGGAACAGGGTGTTGGCGCCGCCCTCCTCCAGGTCGGTGCGCGCCTTGCGGTACAGCTCGACCAGGGTGGCATCGAGCTTGTCGGCCTCCAGCGGTGCGAACAGGCGGCCCTTGGCCAGCGCGGCGAGCGCCGCCTGCGCCTGGCCGGCGGCCTCCTCGGGCGTGGCGGGGCTTTCAGCGCTGGCGGGACGCTTGGGCAGCGCATCGACGGCGAAGCTCCTGCCGTCGGCCAGCAGATCCTCCAGCGCGGCAGGATCGGGCGCCAGCAGCGGGATGGCGACCTTGCTGTCGCGCAGGTTGAGCAGCGGATTGCGCAGGGACAGGTCGAGCAGGCGGCGCTGCCACTGCGCCAGGCGCCCGCCCGGACCGGCGGGCAGTTCGTCGTCCGCCGCGGCCGGCACGGCCAGCTCCGGCGCCTCCAGCACGCGCGGGTCGGCGGCCGGCATGGCGGGCGCATCCAGCGGGCGGATCTGCGCGGTGCGCGCCTGGGCGAGATCGAGCACCAGCACGAAGCGCTCGTCGTCATTCAGGCGCTGCTGGGCGGCGCGGATCGCCTCCTTGAACGGCACGCCCTGGCCGAGCAGGCCCGTATCGAACAGCAGCACTTCCTTCAGTTGCACGCGCTTGCGCAGGGCCAGCACGTCGCTGGTGCAGATGCGCGGGAAGCCGCCCTCGCCGTTCAGCCACAGGCCGGCGTAGGCATGCTGGTCCTCCAGCACGATCAGCGGATGCAGGCCGAGGCGTTCGAGCAGCGCGGCGTACAGCAATGCCGTGTCGAGGACGCTGGCGCTGCGGCCCTGGACGATCTGCGCCGGGCTGCGCAGGCGCTGCGCCTCGCCGAGCGGCGCGGGCAGCGGCAGGCCGTCGAGGCGCAGGCCGAGCAGCACGTTCCACAGCGCCGCCGTCTGCAGGCCGAGGCGCGCGGCATCGGCGGCCGCGTAGCCGTGCAGGGTGGCGTCGTGGCCGTTGCGCCTGAGCAGTTCGCCGGCCAGCGCCAGCAGCTTGTCCAACACGCCCTGGCCGGGCAGGCAGAAGGCCGCCAGGCGCTCGGGGGCTTCGCGATAGCCGGGCCACGGGTGACGTTCGGAACCGGCGATGTCCGTCGCCCCGGACGGCTCGTTCTCCGCGCTGCGGCTCTGCTCCGGGGCAAGGGCGTGTTCGGACATCCGGGGTCTCCAGCGGCGGGCCGCGCTACGACGGCCCGGTGCCGGCGCAACGGCGCCGGCAGCAGTGTTCATGGGGGAAAGGCGCCAGGCACCTGTACGGGCGAACAGTATCCGCGGCTGCCGTGCAGGTAAAGGTTTTTTCCAGCAAAGTCAGGCAGTTGGACCGCACTGTTGAGAAGAAATTGCAGGAAAGGCGATGGGCGGGCAGGCTCGCCCGGATTGCGGCACAATCGAGGGCACCGCCGCCGCCGGAATCGACCATGCAGATCGACGAAGAACTGACCTTCAAGAAGCTGGAAATCTTCCTGGCCTTCATGCGCAGCGGCAACCTGTCGCGCGCCGCCGCCGAGCTGGACACCAGCACGGTCAGCGTGCACCGCGCCATCCACTCGCTGGAGAGCGCCCTGCGCTGCCCGCTGTTCAAGCGCGAGGGGCGCAAGCTCACCCCGCTGGAGAGCGCCCACGTACTGGAGGACCGCGCGCAGAAACTGGTCGCCGACATGCTCGACACCGTGCGCCTGACCCGCGAGGCGGCCGGCTTCTCCGCCGAGCGCTTCAAGCTCGGCGCGCTCTACTCGCTGACGGTGAAGACCGTGCCGCAACTGATCATGGGCCTCAAGCTGCGGCGCAGCGAGCTGAACATCGACCTGATCCTCGGCTCCAACGTCGACCTGCTGTACAGGCTGAAGAACCTCGAACTGGACGCCATCCTGGTGTCGCTCAACGACAGCGTGGCCGACCCGGACTGCGAGTCGCTGCCGCTGTTCCGCGACGACATCTTCCTCGCCGTGCCCATCGACTCGCCGTTCGCCGAGCAGGCCGAGGTGGATCTGGCCGACCTCAGCGAGGCCACCTTCATCACCCTGACCCAGGGCTTCGCCACCCACCAGGACGCCCAGCGGGTGTTCCAGCAGGCCGGCTTCGCGCCCAAGGTGGCGATGCAGGTCAACGACATCTTCACCCTGCTCAGCATGGTCAGCTCCGGGGTCGGCTACGCCCTGCTGCCCGGGCGCATCGCCGCGGTGTACGAGAACCGCGTGCGGCTGATTCCCCTGCAGGCGCGCTACCGCATGCAGCAGCAGATCGGCGTGGTGTTCCTCAAGAGCCGCGAGCGCGACCCCAACCTGCTGGCGCTGCTGGCCGAGTGCCGGATGTATGCCAAGCGGCACGCGGGCTGAGGGCTGCCAGCCCTGGCGGAACGCCGTCAGCGATGACAGCAAACGCCTGCGGCGCCTGGCCAGGCAAAGGATCGCCATTGCCGAAGGCGGCTTGGACGGCCTGTCGCCTGCACCGGTCGGGTAACGACGCCAGGCTCAAACCGACATGAGCATCGGCAACAGAATCGCCGTGGCCGCCCCCGCCAGGCTCATCGCCAGGGCGGCAAAGCCGCCGGCTTCCTGATGCTCCTGCAGCGCCTGGGCCGTGCCGATCGCATGGGCCGACAGACCGAGGCTCAGCCCGCGGGCGGCCGGGCTGGTCACCCCGGCCCGGTCGAGCAGGAACGGCCCCAGCACCGCGCCGAGCACGCCGGTGATCATCACGAACACCGCCGTCAGCGCGGGAATCCCGCCCATCTGCTCGGCCAGGGCGATGGCGATGGGCGAGGTCACCGACTTCGGCGCCAGGCTCATCAGCATCTCCCGGTCGGCACCGAACAGGGCCGCGAGGCCGAGGGTCAGCGCCACCGTGACCGCCCCACCGACCAGCAGGGCGATGGTCACCGGCCAGAACAGCTGGCGGATGCGTGGCAGGTTCTGCTGCAGCGGCACCGCCAGCGCCACGGTGGCCGGGCCGAGCAGCAGCCAGAGCATGCTCGACTCCTGGCGGTAGCGCGGGTAGTCGATACCGCAGGCCCACAGCGCGCCGACCAGCAGCAGGGTCGCCACCAGCACCGGCTGGGCCAGCAGCCAGCGGCTGCGCTGGTACAGTTCCAGGGCCAGCTGGTAGGCCAGCAGGGTCAGGCCGAGGACGAACAGCGGATGGCCGACGATAGCCGTCCAGATCGCCGTCATGGGCGCTCCTCCCGGCCCAGCTGGCGGCGGATCAGCCACTGCATCAGCGCGCCGGTCAGCGGGATGCCGACCAGCAATGAGAGCACCAGCGCAGCGGCAATCGCCCAGAAATCGGCGCCGATCCGCTGCCACTGCACCATGATGCCCACCGCCGGTGGCACCAGCAGCAGCGGCAGGTACCTGAGCAGCGTGCCGGCGCTCTGGCGCAGCGCCTCGCTGCCGCGACCGTCGAGGCCCAGCCAGGCCAGGGCCAGCAGCATGCCGAGTATCGGTCCCGGCAGGGCCGGCAGCAGCCAGAGGCTCAGGGACGTACCGGCCAGCTGGAAGGTCAGCAGCAGGAGCAAACCGAGCGCGCTCACCTAGCCCTCCTCGCCCGCGCCGCGGCGGCGGAACAGCGGGCGCGGCTCGAGCACCGAGCGGCCGTACAGCACGCTGATGCCGCTGAGGCCCTTGAGCGCGTCGGCGGCGGACTTGTCCTCGCGCACCGCGAAGGCGTCGAAGCCGCACTGGCGCATGTGGCTGAGCTGGTCGCGCAGCACATCGCCGACGGCGCGCAGCTCGCCCTGCCAGCCCAGGCGCGTACGCAGCAGGTAGGCCTGGCTGTAGGCGCGGCCGTCGCGAAAGCTGGGGAACTCCAGGGCGATCAGCGGCAGGCCGGCCAGCCAGGGCGCCAGCTCCTCCGGCTCGTCGTCGGGTGCCAGCCAGAGGCCGTCGCGGGTATCGGCGCGGCCGGCCAGCACGTCCGCGCTCTGCCGCTCCCTCCACAGCGCCAGCGGCAACAGCAGCGGGCCGTCCGGCAGCGGTTCCAGCGGCTCGCGCACCCAGCTCCACGGGTCGTCGTCGACCAGGCATGCGCCGCCTTCCACCAGCTTGATCAGGTTGTTCATGCCGAAGCCTCCGTCTGGCGGTACACGCGCTCCTTGAACGGCTCCAGGCCGATGCGCTGCACGGTGTCGACGAAGGGCTCGTCGCCCTCGCGGTAGGCGACGAAGGTGTCGACCAGCCGCTCGATCACCTCGGGAATCTGCTCGGCGCCGAACGCCGGGCCGATCACCTTGCCCAGCGCGCTGGCCTTGCCCTGGGCGCCGCCGATGGTCACCTGGTACCACTCGCTGCCGTTCTTGTCGACGCCGAGGATGCCGATGTTGCCGATGTGGTGGTGGGCGCAGGCGTTCATGCAGCCGGAGATGTTCAGGCTCAGCTCGCCCAGATCGTGCAGGTGGTCGAGGTCGGCGAAACGCTCCTGGATGGCCTGGGCGATGGGGATCGACTTGGCATTGGCCAGCGAGCAGTAGTCGCCGCCCGGGCAGGCGATGATGTCGGTGAGCAGGCCGATGTTGGGCGTGGTCAGGCCCAGCTCGCTGGCGCGCTGCCAGACGGCGTACAGGTCGGCCTTGCGCACGTCCGGCAGCACCAGGTTCTGCTCGTGGGCGATGCGGATCTCGCCGAAGCCGTAATGCTCGGCCAGCTCGGCGATGCCTTCCATCTGTTCGGCGCTGACGTCACCCGGCGGCATGGCCGGCCCCGGCTTGGTGGACAGCACCACCGCCGCGTAGCCCGCCACCTTGTGCGGCTGCACGTTGCGCTCGGCCCAGCGGGCGAACGCGGCATCGCGGGTCAGCGCACTGCCGTAGCCGAGGTCGGCATCGTCCAGCGCGGCGTAGGCCGGCGGCGCGAACTGGGCGGCGACGCGGCGGTACTCGGCCTCGGTCAGCTCGGCCGGGCCGTCCTTGATGTGCTGCCACTCCTCCTCCACCTCGCGGGCGAAGGCCTCGACGCCGAGCGCCTTGACCAGGATCTTGATGCGCGCCTTGTACTTGTTGTCGCGCCGGCCGTGGCGGTTGAACACCCGCAGGATGGCCTCGACGTAGGACAGCAGGTGGCGCCAGGGCAGCGCCTCGCGCACCTGCTGGGCGAGGATCGGCGTGCGCCCGAGGCCGCCGCCGACCATCACCCGCAGCATCAGCTCGCCGGCTTCGTCGCGGTAAAGGTACAGGCCGATGTCGTGCATCATGATCGCCGCGCGGTCCTGCTCGGCCGAGCAGATGGCGATCTTGAACTTGCGCGGCAGGTAGAGGAATTCCGGGTTGACCGTCGACCACTGGCGGAGGATCTCGGCCAGCGGGCGCGGGTCGAGCAGCTCGTCGGCGGCGACCCCGGCGAAGGCCTCGGTGGTGATGTTGCGCACGCAGTTGCCGGAGGTCTGGATGGCGTGCATCTCCACCTCGGCCAGACGCTCGAGGATGTCGCCGACCTGCTCCAGCTCGATCCAGTTGAACTGGATGTTCTGCCGGGTGGTGAAGTGGCCGTAGCCGCGATCAAAGTGACGGGCGATGTGCGCCAGGGTGCGCAGCTGATCCGCCGACAGCGTGCCGTAGGGGATGGCCACGCGCAGCATGTAGGCGTGCTTCTGCAGATACAGGCCGTTCTGCAGGCGCAGCGGCAGGAACTCCTCCTCGCTCAGCTCGCCGCTCAGGCGCCGCGCGATCTGGTCGCGGAACTGCGCGACCCGCTCGAGCACCAGGGCGCGGTCGTATTCGTCGTATTGGTACATGGGCTACCTCGTCCGGCCGGCCCGCGCCGTCGCGGCGGCGGGCAATCTGGCGGCGACTATGCCCAGCGGGAACGCGCAAAAACAGCGTCAGATCCCGCTGAAAAAACCGTATCAGCCCACCTGCGCGGCAGCTGTCGCAGGCTGTCCAATCTCATCTGATCCGCTTTTTATCGATGGATCTGAGCCTGTTTCCCCGGCAGTCGATCTCCGATCATGGCCCCATCTTTTGCAGGCCCTTTGGAGCCATCCCATGAGCGAACGCATTCCCGCCCGGATCGTCGAGACGGTCGAGCCGCGCCCCACGCGCCTGACACCCGCCCAGGCCGGCGGTCCGATCCACACCCGCAGCTTCACCGGCCTGTACCGCAACCTGCGCCTGGTTGGCGCCGGCGCGCTGTTCCTGCTGTTCTTCGGCACCGCCTGGCTGAACTGGGGCGGGCGCCAGGCGGTGCTCTGGGATCTGGCCGGGCGCAAGTTCTACATCTTCGGCGCCACCTTCTGGCCGCAGGACTTCATCCTGCTCTCGGCGCTCTTGATCATCTGCGCCTTCGGCCTGTTCGCCATCACCGTGGCCGCCGGGCGAGTGTGGTGCGGCTACGCCTGCCCGCAGAGCGTGTGGACCTGGATCTTCATGTGGGCGGAGAAGGTCACCGAGGGCGACCGCCAGCAGCGCATCAAGCTCGATGCAGCGCCCTGGTCTGTGGGCAAGCTCGCGCGCCGCGGCGCCAAGCACGGCCTGTGGCTGGCGGTGAGCCTGGTCACCGCGCTGGCCTTCGTCGGCTACTTCACGCCGATCCGCGCGCTGGTGCACGACTTGTTCACCCTGCAACTCGACGCCACTAGCGCCTTCTGGGTGTTCTTCTTCGCCGCCGCCACCTACGTCAACGCCGGCTGGCTGCGCGAGAAGGTGTGCCGCGACATGTGCCCCTACTCGCGCTTCCAGAGCGTGATGTTCGACGCCGACACCCTGGTGGTCTCCTACGACGCCGCGCGCGGCGAAAGCCGCGGCGCGCGCAAGAAGGAGGCCGATCCCAAGGCCCTCGGCCTCGGCGACTGCATCGACTGCACCCTGTGCGTGCAGGTCTGCCCGACCGGCATCGACATCCGCGACGGCCTGCAGCTGGAATGCATCGGCTGCGGCGCCTGCGTCGACGCCTGCGACAGCATCATGGACAAGATGGGCTACGCCCGCGGCCTGGTGCGCTACAGCTCCGAGCGCGAGCTGACCGGCGGCCGGACCCGCTGGCTGCGCCCGCGCCTGGTCGGCTACGCCGCCGCGCTGCTGCTGATGTTCGGCGCCTTCGGCTGGGCCCTCGACGCACGGCCGCTGGTCTCGCTGGACGTGACCAAGGACCGCGGCCTGTACCGCGAGAACAGTGCCGGGCAGATCGAGAACATCTACCGCCTCAAGGTGATCAACAAGACCCAGCAGGCGCACCGCTATGCCGTGACGCTGGTCGAGCCCGGGCCCTTCGTCCTGCAGGGCGCCGAAGAGCTGCAGCTGGCGCCCGGCGAGATCCTCGACGTCGCGGTGAGCGTGGCGCTGACCGCCGATCACGCTCCGGGTAGCGCCACCCCCCTGCGTTTCGCGGTGGCGGATCTGGACGATCCCGAGGTGCGCGTCACCACCAAGAGCACCTTCGTGTCGCCGCGTCATCGCTGCTGCTCCCTGTAGGGGCGAATTCATTCGCCAACGACCGCAGCAAGGCGAATGAATTCGCACCTACAAGCCAGGTGCCAGCCCAACCCCCGGAGCCGAGCCATGAGCAGTGGCAAGCCGTTAGACTACCTGACGCCCATCCGCAGGCCGCTGAGCCCGGAAAAGATGAAACGCTACGAGAAATTCGCCGACGAGATCGCCGAGCTGATTCGCTCCGGCATCCTCGCCCCCGGGCAACGGGTGCCCTCGGTGCGGCATGCCAGCAGCACCTACGGAGTCAGCCCGTCGACGGTGTTCCAGGCCTACTACCTGCTGGAGAGCCGCGGGCTGATCGTGGCCCGCGCACGCTCGGGCTACTTCGTCCGCGAGCTGGCCCAGCGCCCGCTGCCGGAGCCCGGCATCAGCGCCCGCGAGGCGCAAACCAGCGTGGTCGACGTCAGCGAACTGGTGTTCTCGGTGCTCGGCTCGCTGAAGGACCCGAACACCGTGCCGTTCGGCTCGGCCTTCCCCAGCCCCGACCTGTTCCCCCTCGCCCGCCTGGCACGCTCCATGGCCCACGCCGTGCGCGAGCTGTCGCCCCGCGGGGTGATCGCCGACATGACCGAGGGCAACGCCGACCTGCGCCGGCAGATCGCCCTGCGCTACATGGTCAGCGGGGTGATGCTGCCGCTGGAGGAGCTGGTGATCAGCACCGGCGCCATGGAGGCGCTCAACCTGTGCCTGCAGTGCGTGACCCGCCCCGGCGACCTGGTGGCCATCGAGGCGCCGGCGTTCTACGCCACCCTGCAGGTGCTCGAGCGCCTCGAACTCAAGGCGGTGGAGATCCCCGTGCACCCGCGCGAGGGCATCGACCTGACCAGCCTGGAGGCCAGTCTCCAGCAGTTGCCGATCAAGGCCTGCTGGTTCATGAGCAGCCTGCAGAACCCGCTCGGCGCGAGCATGGCCGAGGACCGCAAGCGCGCGCTGTACGAGCTGCTGCAGCGCCACCAGGTGCCGCTGATCGAGGACGACGTCTACGCCGAGCTGTACTTCGGCAGCCAGCCGCCCAAGCCGGTGAAGAGCTTCGACCGCGAGGGACTGGTGATGCACTGCGGCTCGTTCTCCAAGTGCCTGGCGCCGGGCTACCGGGTCGGCTGGGTTGCGGGCGGGCGCTGGGCCGAGCAGATCCGCCGGCTCAAGCTGATGACCACCATCTCGCCATCGGTGCCGGCGCAGGCGGCCATCGCCGACTACCTGCAGCACGGCGGCTACGACCGCCACCTGCGCCGGCTGCGCCATGCGCTGGAGAGCCAGCAGGCCTCGATGCTGGCCTCGGCGGCGCGGCACTTCCCGGCCAGCACGCGGGTGACCCGGCCGGGCGGCGGCTATTTCCTCTGGTTCGAATTCCCCGAGCAGGTCGACTCGCTGCAGCTGTTCCAGCTGGCCCTGGCCCAGGGCATCAGCCTGGCGCCGGGGCCGATCTTCTCGGCCACCCGGCGCTTCGGCAACTGCGCGCGGCTCAACTACGGCCATCCGTGGGACGCGCAGAGCGAGCGCGCCATGGAAGTGCTCGGGCGCATCATCGCCTCGTTCTGATACGGTCGAATCGCGTCGATCTGAGTCTGTTTTGCCGCGAACCTGCTCTCTACAGTGTGCAAAGTGCCGCGCCTTGCGCCGCGGCCGCTTGGATACCGTCAGCAGAAAGGTTTCGACATGAGCACAACGATTTCCGAACAGGCCTACGACTACCAGGTCGTCCGCCAGTTTGCCGTGATGACCGTGGTCTGGGGCGTCGTCGGCATGGCCATGGGGGTGTTGATCGCCTCGCAGCTGGTCTGGCCCGCCCTCAACTTCGACCTCGAATGGACCAGCTTCGGCCGCCTGCGCCCGCTGCACACCAGCCTGGTGATCTTCGCCTTCGGCGGTTGCGGGCTGTTCGCCGCCTCCTACTACACGGTACAGCGCACCTGCCAGGCACGCCTGTTCGGCGGTCCGCTGATCGGCTTCACCTTCTGGGGCTGGCAGGCGGTGATCGCCATCATGCTGGTCAGCCTGCCACTGGGCTACACCACCACCAAGGAGTACGCGGAGATCGAGTTCACCGGCGCGGTGGTGATGGCCATCGTCTGGGTCGCCTACGCCGTGGTGTTCTTCGGCACGGTGATGCGCCGCCGGACCAGGCACATCTACGTCGGCAACTGGTTCTTCGGCGCCTTCATCCTCGCCACCGCGATGCTGCACATCGTCAACCACTTGGCCATCCCGGTCGGCTGGTTCAAGTCCTACTCGCTGTATTCCGGCGCCACCGACGCCATGGTGCAGTGGTGGTACGGCCACAACGCGGTGGGCTTCTTCCTGACCACCGGCTTCCTGGGGATGATGTACTACTTCGTCCCCAAGCAGGCCGACCGCCCGGTGTATTCCTACCGGCTGTCGATCGTGCACTTCTGGGCGCTGATCACCCTGTACATCTGGGCCGGTCCGCACCACCTGCACTACACCGCCCTGCCCGACTGGGCGCAGACCCTCGGCATGGTGATGTCGATCATCCTGCTGGCGCCGAGCTGGGGCGGCATGATCAACGGCATGATGACCCTGTCCGGCTCCTGGCATAAGTTGCGCACCGACCCGATCCTGCGCTTCCTGGTGGTGTCGCTGGCCTTCTACGGCATGTCCACCTTCGAGGGCCCGATGATGGCGATCAAGACCGTCAACGCCCTGTCCCACTACACCGACTGGACCATCGGCCACGTGCATGCCGGGGCGCTGGGCTGGGTGGCGATGATCACCTTCGGCTCGCTGTACCACCTGATCCCCAGGGTGTTCGGCCGCGCGCAGATGCACAGCGTCGCCCTGATCAACCTGCACTTCTGGCTGGCGACCATCGGCACTGTGCTGTACATCGCCTCGATGTGGGTCAACGGCATCATGCAGGGCCTGATGTGGCGCGCCACCAACGAGGACGGCACCCTGACCTACTCGTTCGTCGAAGCGCTGGAGGCCAGCCACGCCGGCTTCCTGGTACGCCTGATCGGCGGCCTGTTCTTCCTCACCGGCATGCTGCTGATGGCCTGGAACACCTGGCGCACCGTGCGCCTGGCCGACCCTGTCGTCTCTCAGGCTCATGCGCAGTGCGCATGACCTTTCGCCCGGCGCTTGCGCCGGGCTTTTTTATTTGAGGAGCAACATGACCAACGAGTTCTGGTTGCTGACCTGCGCGACCCTGTTCATCGCCGCCGTGCAGTTCTGTCTCTCGGGCAAGAGCCAGCGCGGTCTGGACGAGGCGACCATGCTGCCCTTTGCGGACGACCCGGAGGTGGCGCGGCGCATGGAGCAGGCCACCGGGCGCAGCCGCACGGGATGTGCCTGTCCGGGTTCTTGCCGTGGCCGCTGTGATGACTGGAGCAACTTCCGCGCCTGATCCGTACCCCGAACGGCGGCGTCATGCCCCAAACGCCAACGGCCCGCACAAGGCGGGCCGTTGGCTGGACCTGGGTGAAGCGATCCGATCAGGCCACCGCGCGCATCGCGACATGCCAAAGACAGTGATCGCAAAGTCGTGCACGTACGCCTCCATGACGTCAGCAGAGCGTCAGCCTTCAGGACAGTGCTCAAACTCCGCCGCCAAGCGTGCGACGCTCATCCCAAGTACGATCTGATCGTCCGGGACGAGCAGGTAAGTCCAGGGCTTGCCGCCGTTGCTCAGCGCATGCTCGTTGGCAAACCCGCACCAGCGCACTGCGGCACGGGCCTTGGCCTGCACCTCGTCATGGTCGATCTGGTCGGCGCGCTTGGGCTCGACGATCAGATGCACCCTATCGGTTTCCACCACGAAGTCCGGCTCGTAGTTGCGCCCTTCCTGGTATTCGATACGGAACTGGCCGGGGGCCGGCTTCATCCACTTGAGCACCTTGTCGTCGTCCTCGAGCAGCTGTGCCAGGCGCCACTCACCCTCGACCGAGTCGAACTTCTGGTAAGGGAAACAGCACCTCTGGAAACCTTCGAACACCATCTGGCGGATCGCGCGGCGGTCGGCGATGGGGGCACGGAAATGTCGAGGCTTCTCACCCGCCGGCAGGATGAAGGTAGCCGGGCGCAACACCTCGAAGCCTGCAATCACCTTGCCGCGATAGTCGCAGGGCGTGGTCCAGCGCTGCTCCTGCATCTGCGCCCAGATGAAGTCGCCCAGCTGTTTCTGCCAGTAGAGCAGGACATTCTCCACCTCCGCCTCGTCGTGCAGGTAGCTGCGCAGATGCTCGACCAACTGCCCCGCCAGCTTGTACAGCAGGTCGGCATACTGGTCGTAATCCACCTCGTCGCGGGCGAACAACTGGCGAACCAGGTAATCCTCCGGACGTGCCTCGCGGGCCTGCTGCGGCCCCCACTGGATGCTTGCGCTGCGCTCGCTTTCCAGATGGCGCAGGAGCATTTCCTGGCTGACCGGCTCGAAGCGGATCTTGCTCAGGTTCTGCAGATCGAAATCGTGGAAACCGTAGTTCACCTCGCGGCTGGGCAGCACGGTGATATGCGGGATGTCGATGGTCAGTTCGACGGCCTTTTCCGTCACGCTGCGCACCAGGCTCTCGATCTCGGCCGTGCTGGGCAGCGGCTCGCTTTCCAGGCCGCCCAGTTCCTGCTGAACGGGACGCTGCTCCTGCAGGGTGCGCTGCACGCGGCGGATCAGCTTCTGCTGCAGCGACTCGTCGGCCAGTTGGCGGCTGGAGGTCAGCTTGCGCGCCTCCTCCTGTACGGCCTGGATGGCCGCCGCAGCGATCTTCGCCTCCTGCTCCGAGCGCACCGCCACCTGATAGCGAGCGGCGTTTTCGGCCGCTGGAGTGGCGTCCTCGCTGGAGGTCTGCACCACCGAAACGGGAGCGGCCTCGAGCTGCTGCGGCTGGCGATCCGGCACGTCGGCATCGGCGCCGCTGCCGATGTAGATTTTCTCGTGGATCAGCGAGTCGTCCTGGTTGGCGCGGTCGACGATTTCCTGGAAGCGGTCGTGAGCAACGATGCACAGGCGATCCACCGCATCCACGCCGGTACGCTTGCCGTAGGGCAGGCGCAGGCCGCGGCCGATGGTCTGCTCGGTGAGGATTTCCGACGCCGAGGCGCGCAGCGGCACGATGGTGTAGAGGTTGGTGACGTCCCAGCCTTCCTTGAGCTTGTTGACGTGGACGACCACCTCGGTGGTTTCGTCGTGCTCCACCGCCAGCAGGCGCTGCATGGACTCGTCCGACTCCTCGCCGGACTGGTTGGAGTGCACCTCGATCACCCGGCCCCGGTAGCGACCGCCGAAGAACTCGTCCGACTCGATACGCGCGCGAATCTCGGCGGCGTGGGTCGTGTCCTGCGCCACCACCAGCATGAACGGCTTGACGGCGCGCACGCCCTGGCTGCGGGCGTAGTTCTCCAGCTCCACCTTGACGTATTCGTGGTGGTGGATGCCGTCTTCCAGCTTGATGGTTTCCAGCGCCTCGGTCGTGTATTGGTCGGCGCGGAAGTCCTTGCGCGTGGCCACCGCCGGGATCTTCACATAACCGTCCTTGAGCGCGCAGGACAGCGGGTAGTGGTAGACCACGTTGCCGAACGGGCGCGGCCGGGCGCCGACGGTCTTCGGCGTGGCGGTCAGTTCCAGCCCCAGCACCGGCTTGAGGTCGTTGATCGCCTTGGCACCGGCATCGGCGTAGTAGCGATGGGCCTCGTCCATCAGCACCACCAGATCGGGCAGGTTGGCCAGATACTCGAAGTAGGACTCGCCCAGATACTCCTGCAGGCGGCGCACCTTGGCGGTAGCCGACTTGACGGCGCCCTTCTTGTTGTCGCGGGCGTTGATCTTGGCGATGTTGAAGATGTTGATGTGCAACGTGGAGTCGGCGCCGAACAGGTCGCCGGAGAGGGTGGCCGGCACGGCGTAGTCGAGACGAACGCCGCGGCCATCCTCGTAGTCCTCGCCGGTGATCACCACCGGCGGCGTATTGGCCATTTCCGGGATGCCGGCGAACACGTACTTGGGCTGGCCGAGGGTGAAGTCCTTCTTCAGCTTCTCGTAGATGGTCAGGTTGGGCGCCAGCACCAGGAAATGCCGGCTGCGCCCGGTAATGAACAGCCAGGCGATCATCGCGCCCATCAGCCGCGTCTTGCCCACCCCGGTGGCGAGGGCGAAGCACAGCGAGGGGAAAGCCCGCTCGAAGGCCTGCATGCTCGGGTAGTGGGCCTGAATCACCTGCAGCCAGTGCTGCAGGTCCGGCTCCTTGCCCAGCGGCAACTGGTCGAGCAGATCGACCAGCACCTGCAGGGATTCGCGCTGGGGTTTGCGCAGCGAAAGGTTGGCGCTGATTTGGTTGGCTACTCTCTGGCCCTTGATCGGCTCAGCCATGACAGATTTCCTTTCCGTTATTCGTCGTCGAAGTCGTCTTCGTCCGCTGCTTCGCCGGTCAGATCGATGCTGAAGCTGTAATCGTCGTGGTCCCACTCGCACTTGCCGAGAATGGCCCTGGGGATCTTCTTCAGGGTCAGGTTCGGGAAGGCTTCGGTGTCGGCCATGAACGCCTTGCAGCAGATCAGCAGGCTGCGCTCGCTGCCGACCGCCTCGCTGATCAGGCGCAACTGATCGTGGCTCAGGCTGCCGGTAGTGACGTAGATGAAGCTCGTCTCGCTACCCTGCCCGTGCATCCAGAAATGGGTCTGGCTGGGCGCGTAGGTGAAGCCCATGTGCTTGCACATGGCCTCCGCGAGCATCTCGGCGTTGTAGGCCGGATTGATCACCCAGTTGCCCCACTGGTCCTTCTTCAGCAGCGACGGCGCCAGACGCATGTAGCGGAAACCGCCGCCGCCCTGCCAGTTCACCGCCTTGCTGATGCCGCCCTGGTCCTCCCCGTCGATGACCTTCTTCAGGCGCGGCACGATATGGGTATGGCAGTGCTCGCCCAGCTCGACCATGATCCAGCGCCGGCCCATCTTGTGCGCCACGGCGCCGGTGGTGCCGGAACCGGCGAAGGAGTCAAGGACGAGGTCGCCGGGGTTGGTGGCGATTGAGAGGATTCTATGCAGCAATCGCTCAGGTTTTGGCGTTGGGAAAGGTGGAATTCCCACCAAGAGCTTATTCAAATGATCTCGTTTTGCTTCTTGATTATGCCCCGCCTCATCAGCACCCCACCAAGTGCGTGGAACAACTCCTTCCTGAACTTCGCTGAGGTACCTCTTGATAATTGGCATGCCATCACCCTTCGCCCCGAAATACACGCGCCCCTCTTTGCGTGCAACATTTAGCGTCTCTTCTGAGAAGCTCCAACCACGGCTGGGCGGCGGCACAACAACCCGGCCTGATGGCAGCTCTACCGGAAAGCGCGACTTCTCGCTTGAGCTTTTTGCAGTCCCATTATCACCTTGCAGCCAAGGGCCACGAGGATCATTGTCTGGATTTTTATATCGACTGATCTGATCCTCTGTCCTCTCTAGGAGATTGCGCTTGTTCTTCCACTGATCGGGGCTCTTCGCATACACCAAAATGTAGTCATGTGCAGATGAAAAAACGGCGTCACTCCGACGCCCTTTATCCTTCTCCCATACAACACTTGTTATATAGTTCCGGCGCCCGAACACCTCATCGCACATCACCTTCAAATAATGCGCTTCATTGTCGTCGATGGTGATCCACAGCGACCCATCGTCCGCCAGCAAGGTACGGATGAGCTCCAGCCGGTCGCGCATCATGGTCAGCCACAGCGAATGCTCCAGCCCGTCGTCGTAATGGCTGAAGGCGCTGCCGGTGTTGTACGGCGGGTCGATGAACACGCACTTCACCTTGCCGGCGTACTTCGACTCCAGCGCCTTGAGCGCCAGCAGGTTGTCGCCCTGGATCAGCAGGTTGTCGTTGTAGCTCGGCGGCGGCTGGTCGCTCAGCAGGTCGCCCTGCAGCGGCAGGGCGGTCTCGGCGTTGTAGGACAGCGCCTTGTCCTCGATCAGGATGCGCGGCTCCAGGCGCGGACGCTTGTCCTTGCCGATCCAGGTCAGTTCCAGTTTGGTTTTTTCGCTCATTGCGGGGTACGGCCTTATTCGTCGTCGAACTGCGCCAGCAGACCGTTGCTTTCGCGGCTGGCGGCGTAGATCGTCAGTTTCAGTTCGGTATGGTCGATCTGCTCGTAGAGCGGGCGGCGCAAAGACAGCCGCTCGCTGGCGGCAAGGATGGTCGGCACGCCTTCGCCGCGCCGTTCGATCAGGTTCTGCCGGCGGGTGACCGGGTCGGCCGGGTAGTAGCGGCTCAGCAGGTTCACCAGGGTTTCGTTGCGGCTGATGCTGTTGGCGTCCATGCTCGCCACCGTCAGGCTGTTGGGCAGCCCGCCGGGCGTGGAGATTTCCAGCCGGTCGGCGAACAGGTGCACGCGGATGCGCGCGCCGTACATGGCGTAGTCGCGGTGCGCCACGGCATTGACCAGTGCCTCGTAGACCGCACCCGGATCGTACTGGGGAATGTCGATGCGGCCGGGGCGCTTGACCGCCTCCACGCGCATGTTGCGCCTGACGAAGTGGAACGCCTGGCGGATCTGCTCGTCGACCGGGCCGTCGCAGTCCTGGGCGTCGAGCTGGTATTCGGCATTGCGCTCGCTGCCGGAATAGGCCACGCACTGCATGTAGGCCGAGGATAGGAAGTCGGCCGGACGACGGGTCAACAGCAGCACGCCGCTGACCGACAGGCGCAGGCGCAGCTCCTCGTCCTCGACCAGCAGGTAGAGCTTCTTCAGTTGCAGGAGCTCCGGCAGGTCGCTGCGCAGGAAACGCGCCTTGAGCACGGGGTCGATATCCTCGACGCAGGTCCGGGGCACCGGCTGCTCGTCGAAGCGGATCAGCCGCGCCATGCTGCGCTGCTGGAACAGCCGGGCGAGCAGCTCGGGCGACATTTCCCGCTTGCTGGAGCCGACACGGTGGAAGTAGCCATGCGGGCTGCGATGGACGAACAGGCTCTTGGCCACCCGCACCCAGACCAGCGGCCGGGCGTTGCCCTGACGGTCGGGCACTTCCACCAGGCGCGTCTCGATGGGCAGCGGCGGGTCGATGGCCTGGCTGGCCATGTTGCTTAGCCACAAGTCGACGATATCCAGCTGCTCGCGCTCGATGCCCTCCACTTCGCGCGTCTTGTCGTTGACGCCGAGCAGCAGCACCCCGCCGCTGCCGTTGGCGAAGGCGGCCAGCTCGTCGGCGACGCTGTCGCGATGCGGCTTGGCGACCTTGTTGCCCTCGATGGTCACCGCCTTGAATTCGTAGGCCGAATCCTCGCCCAGGCGTATCTGGTAGATCAGCTCGCGCACCAGTTCCGTGGTGTTGATCATCTCTCGCCCTCCAGGCGCCAGCGCAGAGCGAACAGTGCTTCCTGCCGCTCGCCGATCTGCAGTTTCCTTTCGATCTCCTCGAGCAGCCGGTCTTCCTCGGCCTCGATCTTCTTCTTTTCCTCGTGGTAGTCGAGCATCAGCCGGTCGCGCTCGCGCTCGAGTTTCTGCAGCGCCTTCTTGGCGGCCATCTTCTCCTGCAGGGTTTCCAGCTGACGGACGGCCTTGCGGGCTTCCTTGATCTCCTGATCGAGCTGTCTGATTCGCAGATCCTGGCCGATGCGCTTGTCTTCGGCCCAGCGCTCGAACTTTCCGGTTTCTTCTTCGAAAAAGCGGGCATTGCGGGCCTCGGCCTCGGCCAGATGGGCGCGACGCAAGGCGTCGAGTTGCAACTGCAGGGCTGCGCCATGGCGCAGCGTGGCGGCAGGCGACAATTCGCGGGCCTTCAGCTGCAGCAGACGGTTGCAGGTACGCTCGTCGAGCTCCTCGCCGCTGTCGCTGCGGCCGGCCAGCAGCAGGTATTCGCGCCGTTCTTCACCGCTCGTCAGGCAGAGTTTTTCCACCTGCAGTTCGCCGGACTGACCGATGAACCGCTGCAGATCGGACAGTTGACCATTGCCGGTCGGCTCGTAGACGAAGGCCAGCTCGGCCGGTCCGGCGCCGGTCAGCGCAGCCTGGGCCTCGGCGATCAACTGCGCGCCCAGCCCGGTGGCCGGCTGGAAGAAGCGCGCATCCGTCTGCTCGGCGCTCTGCCAGTGGGGGGCGTACCACTGGCCGTCGAGCTGGAAGCGCTCGGCCTCGAAGTGCGCCTGCGGCAGGCTCATGCGCGCCAGCAACAGCAGGCGTTGCTGGTAGTCGTCCAGCTCACGGCAGGCACGCTCGCGGCGCATGCTCAGGCGCTGTACCACGTCGACGTCGAAGTTCTCCAGCAGGGCACGCTGCGCTTCGCGGTTGCGGCTGTCGATCTGCTCCTCCAGCTCGGCCTGCAGGCGGTCGAATTCGGCCTCGATTTCTGCCGTAGTGCGGCACAGCTGGTAGATCCTGTGGATGCGCTGCTCGATATCCACGCCGGATTCGATGGCGCCGAGAATTTCGTCGGAGGCGCCGAACACGCCTTCGAACAGCTGGAACTTGCGGTTGAGCAGCTCGAAAACCCGCCGGTCGGCCACGTTACCGTTGTTGATGAAGTTCACCACCACCACGTCGTGCAACTGGCCATAGCGGTGCACGCGGCCGATGCGCTGCTCGACCCGCTGCGGATTCCATGGCAGGTCGTAGTTGATCAGCAGCGAACAGAACTGCAGGTTGATACCTTCGGCACCGGCCTCGGTGCAGATCATGATGCTGGCCTGCTCGCGGAAACGTTCGACCAAGGCGGCCTTCATGTCGGCGCTTTTCGCGTTGGAGATGCGCGAGCTGCCCTTATGTTTTTCCAGCCATGCTCGGTAGGTCTGCTGCGAGTCGGCATCGTCATTACTGCCGTTGAGCAGCACGATCTGCCCCGCATAGCCGGCGGAGGAGAGCTGCTCGAACAGCCAGGCCTGGGTACGCACGGACTCGGTGAAGATCACCGCCTTGCGTGGCCCGCCCAGACGCTCGGCAGAGTCGAAGGCCCGCTCCAGAGCGCGCTGCAGGGCTTCGCCCTTGGCATTGCGCGCGATCCCGCTGGCCAGTTGCAGGAAATCCTTGAGTCGGTCGATTTCCGCCTGCAGGGCGACGGGGTCGACGAAGTCCTCGTCGTCTACCGCCGTGGCATCGCTCAGGTCGTCGAGCTCCACGTAGTCCTGCAAGGCCTCGGCCAACGATTGGCGCTTTTCCAGGCGATCGATCATCCGCTGCAGGGTGCCCTGGATGGCGTGAGACGAGGAGGCGAGGATCTTGCGGATGACCAGGGTGACCAGTTGCCGCGCCTTCGGCTGGATGGCCAGCGTGCTTTCGTCCTGCAGGTAGGAGGAAATCCGCGCATAGAGTTCCTTCTCATCCGGGTACGGATCGTAGGCCTCGGTCAGCGAATAGCGACGGGTGAAGTTGATGCCGCCCTCCTCCTGCACCTGTCGGCGCAGGGTACGCCTGCAAACGCTCTGGAGCCGGCTGCGTAGTTGCATCAGTTCGGCAGCCGGCATCTTCGGCCGGCAATAGCGCGCCTTGAAGGACTCCAGATCGCCGAAGAAATGCGGGTCGATGATCGACACCAGGCCGTGCAGCTCCAGCAGGTTGTTCTGCAGCGGGGTGGCCGACAGCAGCAGCTTGGAGCTGCCCGCCAAGGCGGCCTCCAGCGCCTTGGCAATCTTGGCGCCCTCAGCCTTGTAGCTATTGCGCAGCTTGTGCGCCTCGTCGAAGACCACCAGATTCCACTGGATCAGTCCCAGCTCCCGCTGCTTGCGGGCGGCGAACTCGTAGGAGCAGATGACGATGGCCGACTGCTCGTCGAACGGATTGTCGACGCCCTGCTTGCGGGCGGCATTGAATTTCTTGCTGTCGAGAATGATCGAGGGCAGCTCGAACTTGTCGGCCAGCTCCTGGCTCCACTGCTTGCGCAGGGTGGCCGGAACGATCAGCAGCAGGCGGCGACGCTGCTCCGCCCACTTCTGCGCCAGCACCAGGCTGGCTTCGATGGTCTTGCCCAGACCGACCTCGTCGGCCAGCAAGGCGCCGCGCGACAAGGGGGAGCGCAGGGCAAACAGCGCCGCATCGACCTGATGCGGGTTCATGTCCACCCTGGCGCTGGCCATGGTCTGCGTCAGCGCCTGCTCGTCGCCTCTGGACAGCGACAGCCAGTGGGCCAGATAGGCGCGTTGATAGGGGGTGTACATCACCCCTCCTTCCTGGATGCAAGGGGGTCAAAGTTGGCGGGGTGCTCGACCCGGGCGAGGAATTCGCCGATGGCCTGGCGGATGACCCAAGCCAGCGACAGGCCGTGACGGTCGGCCAGAGCCTGCAATTGCTCGAGCTGTTCGGGAGGCAAGGAGATGGTGGTACGTGCGGACTTCATGTCGGTTCACCACGAAGCATAAATGTGCATCACTTTACATCAGGCGATGCTGCATTGCGCGGTAATCGAGGGAAACGGGCCTATTTCCGCCCTCACCGAGCACATCGTGCAAACCCAAAACGCCAACGGCCCGCACAAGGCGGGCCGCTGACGAAGGCATTGCCGATCAGCCGAACATTCCACGCATCACGAAGTAGATCAGCGACGGGCCGAGCAGGCAGCCGAGGGCGGTGTAGAAGGCCGCGGTCAGGCAGCCGTAGGGCACCAGCTTGGGATCGGTGGCCGCCAGGCCGCCGGCCACGCCGCTGGAGGTGCCCATCAGGCCGCCGAAGATCACCGCGGCGCGCGGGTTGTTGAGGCCGATGAAGGGCGCCACGAAGGGGGTGGCGACCATCACCACGATGGCCTTGATCAGGCCGGCGGCGATCGACAGCGCCATCACCTCGGAGCTGGCGCCGATGGCCGCGCCGGTCACCGGGCCGACGATGTAGGTCACCGCGCCGGTGCCGATGGTGGTCAGGCTGACCGCGTCGGTGTAGCCGAAGGCCAGGGCCACGCCGGCGCCGGCGACGAAGGAGGCGAAGATGCCGACGAACAGCGCCAGCACCCCGCTCGCCCCGGCGCGCTTGAGCTCCGCGGGATTGACGCCGAAGCCGGTGGCGATGATGGCGAAGTCGCGCAGCATGGCGCCGCCGAGGATGCCGATGCCGGACAGCAGCGGGATGTCGACCAGGCCCTTCTGCCCGCCGGTGTACAGGCCGCCGACGTAGGACAGCACCAGGCCGATGAGGATGGCGATGGCCGAGCCGTGCAGGCGGCCCTTGGTCAGCCTGGCGGACATCCAGTAGGACAGCCACATGGTCGCGCCGATCACGGCGAAGCCGCTGATCATGCCGTAGCCGTTGAGTACCTTGGTCAGGGATTCGAGGATCATGGCAATCACCGTTGGGCGCTGGAGGTGGCAGGTTTGACAGTAGCTACAGGGGTTGCGGGCTTGGCGTCAGGCTCCGGGGTCACTTCGTCCTTGCGGCCGAGGCGGTCGAGCACCGGCACCAGGGCGAAGCTGATGGAGACCGCCGCCAGGCCGGCGAGGATCGCCGCCGGACCACCGGACAGCGCACCCAGCACGTTCTGCTGGGCAGCCATGGCGACCACGATGGGAATGTAGATGGCGCTCCAGAACTCGATGCCCTGTTCGGTCTTGCCGGCGAGCAGGCCGCGCTTGCTGAGCCAGCCGCCGCCGAAGATCAGCAGGATCATGGCGATGCCGACACCGCCGACGTTGGAGGGCACACCCATGAGCACGCCGAGCAGGTCGCCGACGAACAGGCCGGCCAGTGTGCAGATGGACAGCAGGGCTACACCGTAGATGATCATTGTTGTTGTCCTTTAGTGGATCGAAGTTGTTGTTCTTGTACTTCGCGAAGGGGCTGTCAGCGGTCGGCGCAGCCCTCCTCGCGCAGCAGCGCGACCAGGGTGTCGAGACGGGCGCCCTGGAAGGCAGCCACGGTTCCCTGTCTCATGACCCGCCGCGCCAGTCCGCTGAGGACCGTGCCCGGAGGCAGTTCGATGTGCAGGCGCACGCCGCGTTCCCAGGCGTTGCGCAGGGTGCCCTGCCAGTCGACCAGGCGGCACATGTTGAAGGCCAGGTCGTCGCGCAGGGCGCTCGGCTCCATGACCAGGCGCGCCGAGCTGCTGCTCAGATAGCGCAGCGTCGGCCGGCGCAGCTCCACCTGGGCGAAGGCGGCGGCCAGTTGCGCGGCGGGTTCGTCCAGCAGCGCGCAGTGCGAGGGCACGCTGACCGCCAGACGCTTGACCGCGCCGGCGCCGAGGGTACGGGCCCGGGCGCCCACCGCCGCCATGGCCGCCTCGCTGCCGGCGATCACCAGCTGGTTGGCGGCGTTGACGTTGGCCAGGAACACCGGGCTGTCGGCGCCGTTGACCTCGGCCAGCAACGCTTCGACGGTCGAACGCTCCAGGCCCATGATCGCGGTCATGCCGTAGCCGCTCGGCCAGGCGCGCTCCATCAGCTCGCCGCGCAGGGCGACCAGGCGCACCGCGTCGGCGAACGCCAGCGCCCCGGCGGTCACCGCTGCGGCCCAGGCGCCGATGGACAATCCGGCCACATAGTCCGGCCGCGCGCCGCGGGCCAGCAGCAGGCGCGCGCAGGACACCCCGGCGAGCAGCAGGCACAGCTGCACGGCGCGGGTGGAACGCAAGGCTTTCTCACTATCCAGCGCAAGCACGTCCTCGTCCAGCACCGCGCTGGCCTCGCGCAGACAGGCGGCGACCTCGGGCGCGTCCGGCAGCTGGTGGAGCATGCCCGGCTGCTGGGCGCCCTGGCCGGGGAAGGCGAACAGACTGCTCATGCCGCCACCTCCTGCCAGGGATCGGCCACCAGACGCGGGCCCTGCTCGGCCTTGAGCAGCACCTGCGGCGCCGGACCTGCCCACTCGCGCAGGGCGATGGCGCCCGCCGGGGTCTCCAGCTGCATATCGACCCGGCAAAGGGCGCGGTCGAGCAGCGCCAGCAGCTCGGCCGCGGCCTCGCGCTCCAGCGGCTGCGGCGCGCGCAGCAGCAGGTCGAGATCGCTGTTGGCGTGCAGCACTTGCGCGCCGGTGGCCAGCTGGTAGCCGGCGCTGCCGGTGACGCCCCAGGCGAGACCCAGGGCGTCCAGCTGCGGCGCCAGCCTGGCCAGCGCACGCAGCGCCGGCCAGGCGTCCTGCCCTGCCCCGCCGCCGGTCAACTGCTCCGGCGCCACGCGGCGGCGGATCGCCGCCAGCGGCATCCAGGTCGCATGGCGCTGCTCGCGGCCACGGCCGCGCACGCCCACGGCGACCTGGCCCTGCGGTGCCGGGCCGCGACGCACCACCACCGGAAGGCCGGCGGCGAGCACCTCGCGCGCCCAGTCCGGCGCGCCGGCGTCGAGCTGCGCGGGGTGCATGCCCCACAGCAGGTCGTGGGCGTGCGGCTGGAAGTCGATGGCAGGCATGGGCGAGTCCTCCCGCTTACCACTGCGCGCGCAGCAGCTCGCGCACACGCTGCGAGGCAGCGCGGTTGGCGGCGCCGAGGCGGCCGCGCAGGTCGGTGCCGCCAGCGCGGATATCGGCCTGCGCCTGTTCCAGGCAGGCCTGCACCCGCGCCAGGTCCTCGCCCTGCGGCGTCTCGATGGCCTCCACCGAGAGGGTTTCCCAGAGCAGGCCGAGCGAGGCGTAGCTGTCGAGGTCGTAGGCCATCGGCGGCACCTTGGCGGCGAAGGCTTCCAGCTCGTCGACCGTGCGCAGGGTGACGCGGGCGGCGGACTCCTTGCCCATGGCGTGGACCATCACCCCCGGATCGCGCAGGGCGACGATGCGGTTGGCCTGGTAGCCGTGGGCGAGGAAGGCACCGGACATCGCCTTGCCGACCAGCAGGGCGATCACCGGATGGCCGGCCAGACGGGCGCGGGCGTAGCCGTCCACCGCGCCGGCCAGCGCCTGGTGGATGCCGAGGGCCTCCTCGCGGCGGCCGTAGGCCTGGCTGGGCACGTCGACCACGGCGACCACCGCGCGCTTCACCGCGGCGTCGCGGTCGGCAGCGATCACCTCGTCCAGCGCGCGGCCGAGGCTCCAGCCTTCCAGCAGGCCGACCTCGCCGCTGCGGGCGCGCGGGAAGCGGTTGGCCGCATCCGGCACCACGGCGATGTAGCGGGCCGGCTGGCCGCCGAGGCTGGCGTCGACCACGCGCACCGAGGCCGGGTAGCCCGGCTGCTCGGCGGCGCCGGCGGTCAGGGCGCGCAGCCAGTTCAGGCCGCGTTGCGAAAGGACGGTGCTCATGCCTGGTCTCCTTGGTAGAGGGCGCGCACGGAGGCGGCGTCGGCCTGCGGTGCGGCGTCGTAGCGCGCCAGCAGGTCGAGGAAGCGGGCGTACTGGCGGCTGCGCGGCAGGGCATCGCCGGGCTGTTCGAGGGTGGCCAGCAGGCGTTCGCAGATCACGTCCACCTCGTCGGCGACGTAGGCGTCGACCAGGCCGCAGGCGAAGCGCTGCTCGCCACCGGTGAGGCTCCAGATGAACGGGCGGTCGCGCGAGTCGTACTCGTCGAGGCCGGCTTCCTGCTCGATCACCTGCGGGCCGTTGAGGCCCAGGCGCGCCTCGCGGGTGACCAGCAGGTGGCTGCACAGCGCGGCGGCGATCGACATGCCGCCGAAACAGCCCACCGGACCGGCGACCACGCCGATCACCGGCTGGTACTGGCGCAGCTCGACGATGGCGGCCTGCACCTCGGCAATCGCCGCCAGGCCCAGGTTGGCCTCCTGCAGGCGCACGCCGCCGGTCTCCAGTAGCAGCACGGCGCAGGTCGGGATGCCGTTGCGGTTGTCCTCGGCGGCCAGTTCCAGCGCGCCGGCCAGCTTGGCGCCGCCGACCTCGCCGAGGCTGCCGCCCTGGAAGTTGCCCTCGATGGCGGCGATCACCGCCGGGCGACCGCCAATGGTGCCCTTGGCCACCACCACGCCATCGTCGGCCTGGGCGACGATGCCCTGGGCCTCCAGCCACGGCGACTTGACGCGGGCGAAGGGGTCGAGCAGCTCGCGCATGCTGCCCTGATCGAGCAGCGCGGCGGCGCGCTGACGGGCGCCGAGTTCGACGAAGCTGCGACTGTGCAGCAGTGCATTCAGATCAGACATCGCTCACCTCCTCCAGCGCCTGCTCCAGACGCAGCCGCACCACACCGGGGGTGGCGCCGAAATCGTGGATATCGACGTTCAGGGCCGGCGGGTTGCCACCGGCGAACATGCGCTCGAACAGGTAGCGCCAGCGCTCGGCGCTGCCGTTCACCGAGGTGACCACCTGGATGCTCAGGGTGCCGGCCTGGCCGGGCTCGAGCAGCACTTCCAGGTCGCCGGAGCCGACGCAGCCCACCTGGGCGCGCTGGCGCGCCGGCAGGCCGGCGGGGAAGGCAAAGGACAGGGTTTCCATGTTCACAGGCTCCCAATCTGCGCCCGGAGCTGCGGCTCCAGGCGGTCGAGGAATAAAGTCGCGGCGAGCAGATCGGCTGCACCGCCGGGCGAGGCATTCAACCTCAAGAGACAGACGTCCAATTCCCTGAGCCGGCGGCGGCCGGCCAGGCTGGCGCTGCCGCCAGATTCCAGTACCGCGCGGGCGCCGTCCTGCATGCAGGCCAGGCCTGCGGTGCCGGCGCGGTGCAGCACGCAGGTGTCGTCGAGCTGGGCCATGATCGCCAGCAGCGCGTCCAGGCGGGCGTGGCTCTCGCCGGCACCGGCGGCGCGGCTGCGCTTGAGCTGCGGCAGGCCGTGGTGCAGCGCGGCGGGGAAACCGGCCTGCGCCTCGGCGCGCGCGCCGCCGACGCCGTAGCGCTGGCGCACCCGCTCGCCGTTGCTCGGCGCACGCACAGGCACATGGCGATCCTCCAGCCGCGCCAGGCGTGCGGCGCGCAGGGTCACGCCTGCCGCGCTCGGCTGCGCTTCCTGGGCGGCGGCGGTGACCAGCAGGCCCAGCGCCCAGATCGCCCCGCGGTGGGTGTTGACCCCGCCGGTGACCGCGAGCATCTGCGCCTCGCCGTCGCGGCCGAGGCGGCCGAGGGTCTCGCGCAGGGCGAGGTCGACCTGCCCGGCTTTCTCGCCGGCGGCGGCCATGTCATGGAAGGTGGCCCACAGCGACCAGGCCGAGGCGTGCATCAGCTCCAGGCTGAGGTCGCGGTGGGCGCCGCTGCCGCGGCGGTCGACCAGCGCCGGCTTGGGCGACAGCTCGACCTCGTCGATCAGCGCCTCGACGGCCAGATCGGCGAGCTGCTCGGCCAGACTCAGACGCGGGCGAACGGCAATCTGTGCGTTCATCACCAGCTCCTGAACTTGGCGGGCGGGTTGTAGAGGCCGCCGGACCAGTCGACCAGCTCGGCGATGCTCTTGGCGGCGAGCAGTTCGCGGCTGGCGTCGGTGCGGCGGATGCCCAGATCCTCCGGCAGGGCGATCAGCCCCTCGCGGCGCATGCGCTCGGTATCCTTGGGATCGTGGCGCAGGCCGATGCTGGTGACCCCGGCCACCGCGGCGATCATCGCCTGGCGCTCTTCCAGCGAGCGCGCCTTGTACAGGTAGGCGATGCCCTCCTCGGTGAGCAGGTGGGTGACGTCGTCGCCGTAGATCATCACCGGCGCCAGCGGCATGCCGACCTTGCGCGCCACCTCCACCGCGTCGAGCTGCTCGACGAAGGTGGGTTTGCCGCCTTCCTGGTAGGTCTCGACCATCTGCACAACCAGCTTCTTGCCGCGCTCGAGCATCGTCACCGGCTCGGTCATGTCCAGCCAGGCAGGCGTCGCGTGGCGGCGGCCGCGCGGGTCGTGGCCCATGTTCGGCGCGCCGCCGAAGCCGGCCAGGCGACCGCGGGTCACGGTGGAGGAATGGCCGTCGCCATCGACCTGCAACGTGGCGCCGATAAACAGGTCGACCGCGTACTGGCCGGCCAGCTGGCACATCATGCGGTTGGAGCGCAGCGAGCCGTCGCGGCCGGTGAAGAACACGTCCGGGCGCGCCGCCACGTAGTTCTCCATGCCCAGCTCGGTGCCGAAGCAGTGCACGCTCTCCACCCAGCCGGTCTCGATGGCCGGGATCAGGGTCGGGTGCGGGTTGAGCGTCCAGTTGCGGCAGATCTTGCCCTTGAGGCCCAGGCGCTCGCCGTAGGTCGGCAGGATCAGCTCGATGGCCGCGGTGTTGAAGCCGATGCCGTGGTTGAGCGACTGGACGTTGTGCTTCTCGTAGATGCCGCGGATCGCCATCATCGCCATCAGCACGTGCACCGGCTTGATGTGGCGCGGATCGCGGGTGAACAGCGGCTCGATGTAGAACGGCCGGTCGGCCTGCACCACGAAGTCGACCCAGCTGGCGGGAATGTCCACCCGCGGCAGGTCGCGCACGTCGTCGACGATCTGGTTGACCTGGACGATGACGATGCCGTCGCTGAACGCCGCCGCCTCGACCAGCGCCGGGGTGTCCTCGGTGCTCGGCCCGGTGTAGATGTTGCCTTGGCGGTCGGCGATGAAGCCGGCGACCAGGGCGACGTTGGGGATCAGGTCGACCAGCAGGCGCGAGTACAGCTCGATGTAGGTGTGGATGGCGCCGACTTCGAGCAGGCCGTCCTCCATCAGCTGGCCGATGCGCAGGCTCTGCGGGCCGGCGAAGGAGAAGTCCAGCTTGCGGGCGATGCCGCGCTCGAACAGGTCGAGGTGCTCGCTGCGGCTGACGCTGGGCATGATCATGTGCAGGTCGTGCAGCTTGCCCGGATCGGCCTTGGCCAGCGAGCGCGAGAGGAAGTCCGCCTGCTTCTGGTTGTTGCCTTCCAGTACCACGCGGTCGCCGGGGGCGAGCAGCGCTTCCAGCGCGGCGACGATCCTGTCGGTCGGCAGGACCACGCCGTCGGCCAGCTGGCGCACCTGGGCGAGGCGGCGCTGCTTCTCGCTGCGCCGGCGCGACCACTGCGGCGGGGGGGAAATTGTTGTTGTCATGGCTACTCCACGAGGTTCCGCTGTCGTGGAGTCACGGTAGGGTTCGGAGCGGGGGCGTTCAATCAAGCCCGGCGGTCGATCGTTACGCTCAGGTTAACGATTGCTTTGACGACCGGCTGCGCAGAGCCCCATGCCGCCCAGCCGCACTCCGTTCGCCGCTGGGCGGGCAAGGCCCTAGATCAGTGGATCCCAGCGCTGCGACCAGTCCCGTTCCTGCCGGGACACCTCGCGCAACAGCGCGAAGGCCTGCTGCAGCTCCGCGGTGTCGCGCTCGCGGACGTAGACCAGATACACGGGGTAGCTGAACTCGGGAGCCCGGGGCACCCGCTCCAGCAGGCCGCGCTCGAGGTAGGCCTGCACCACCCGGGTGCGGAAATAGCCGGTGCCGCCCTGCTCCAGCAGGTACTGCAGGGCCAGCGGACCGAGGTTGAAACTGAGCCCGGCCCGCGCATGTTCGGGCAGGGCCGCATCGTGCCCGCGGCGGAAATCCTCGCCCCAGTCGATGTACAGGTAGGGTTCGGGGTTCTTCACCGAGCGCACCAGGACGAGGCGCTCCTCCAGCAGCGGCTCGACCTGCAGGCCGGCCCAGTAGACGGGGCTGTGGACCAGCGCCGCATCCAGGCGGCCATCCTCGAGCTGCTCCAGCAGTTGCGCGGGAGCGCCGGTCTCGGCGCGTATGGCGTGCTGCGGGAAGCGCTCGCGCAGGCGCCGCACCCACTGCAGCAGCAGCGGGCTGCTCAGGCTGACCTCGCCTCCCACATGGAGCAGCTTGCGGTACCCCTCGGGCAGGGGCAGATCGCGCTGGGCAGCCTCCCAGGTCTGGATCAGCTGGTTCGCGTAGGCGACGAACGCCGTGCCGTTGGCGGTGAGCGTGGCGCCGGAGCGGTTGCGCACGAAGAGCTTGCAGTCGAGCTGTCCCTCCAGGTTCTGCACCCGTGCGGTGATCGCCGTCTGGGTGACGTGCAGCCGCTCGGCGGCAGCGATGAAGCTGCCGCAGCGGACGATTTCGAGGAAGGTGCGGGCAAGTTCGATGTCCATTTTTTGCGCGTTCCGGTAGCGGCTGCCAAGCGTGGGCGGGGGCCTTGCGGTGGTGCATGGCACCCGGCCAACCATCAAAAATAATGCATTTATAGCTCACAATTATTAGTTTGTTGAATCATTCCGTGCGCGCCAGACTATCGCGGCCTTGCCAAGGCCCGATTACAGGGCAAAAACCCAAAAACCTGCGTGCATCCGGAACATCCATGACAACTGAATTCGTTCCCGACTCCGAAGCCACCTACAACTACAGGGTGGTCCGCCAGTTCGCGCTGACGACCCTGTTCTGGGGGGTGTTCGGCATGGCCATGGGCGTCGTCATCGCCGCCCAGTTGGTCTGGCCCGAACTGAACCTCGGCCTGCCCTGGACCAGCTTCGGCCGCATACGGCCGATCCACACCAACCTGGTGATCTTCGCCTTCGGCGGCGGCGCCCTGTTCGCCACGTCCTTCTACGTGGTGCAGCGCACCAGCCGGGTGCGGCTGATCTCCGATCGCGTGGCCAGCTTCGTGTTCTGGGGCTGGCAGGCCGCGGTGGTGGCCATCCTGTTCAGCTATCCGCTGGGCTTCACCACCTCCAAGGAATACGCCGAGATGGAGTGGCCCATCGCCCTGTGGGTGACCATCGTCTGGATCGCCTACGCCTGGCTGTTCTTCGGCACCATCGCGCGGCGCACGGTGCGCCACATCTACGTCGGCAACTGGTTCTACGGCGCGTTCATCATCGTCACGGCGATGGTCCACATCGTGAACCACGCGGTCATCCCGGTGGGCCTGCTCAAGTCCTACCCGCTGTACTCGGGCGCCACCGACGCGATGATCCAGTGGTGGTACGGCCACAGCGTGGTGGGCTTCATCCTCTCGGTGGGCTTCCTCGGCATGATGTACTACTTCGTGCCCAAGCAGGCCGAGCGGCCGATCTACTCCTACCGCCTGTCCATCGTGCACTTCTGGGCGATCATCTCCCTGTACATCTGGGCCGGTCCGCACCACCTGCACTACACCGCGCTGCCCGACTGGGCGCAGACCCTCGGCATGGTGATGTCGGTGATCCTGCTGGCGCCGTCCTGGGGCGGCATGATCAACGGCATGATGACCCTCTCCGGCGCCTGGCATAAGCTGCGCACCGATCCGATCCTGCGCTTCCTGGTGGTGTCGCTGGCCTTCTACGGCATGTCCACCTTCGAGGGCCCGATGATGGCGATCAAGACCGTCAACGCCCTGTCCCACTACACCGACTGGACCGTCGGCCACGTGCACGCCGGCGCGCTGGGCTGGGTGGCGATGATCAGCATCGGCACGCTCTACCACATGATCCCGCGCCTGTACGGCCGCGAACGGATGCACAGCATCGCGCTGATCAACGCGCACTTCTGGATGGCGACCATCGGCACCGTGCTGTACATCGCCGCCATGTGGGTCAACGGCATCTCCCAGGGCCTGATGTGGCGCGCGGTCAACGCCGACGGCACCCTCACCTACTCCTTCGTCGAGGCGCTGGAAGCCAGCCATGCCGGCTACGTGGTGCGCCTGATCGGCGGCGGCATCTTCGCCAGCGGCATGCTGCTGATGGCCTGGAACGCCTGGTGCACCGTGCGCAGCGGCGAGCGGGTGGCGCCGCGCATCCCTGCCGCCGTCGCGCACTGAGGAGAACCGCCATGCTGATCCTGTCCTGCCTCACCCTGCTGAGCCTGTTCGGCCTGTACCGCAGCCTGAAGGGCCATTCCGCCGAAGAGCTGGACGCTGCCGCGCACCTGCCCTTCGCCGACGATCCCCAGGCCATGTGGCGCCTGGCCGCTGCCGAGTCGCGCCGGCTGGTCGCCTGAGGGCCAGCCGCCAACCGGGTGTTCCATGCCATGGATGGCGCCCCGTCCCACGAGGACGCCTTGGGGCCCGCCGCTACCCGCGCGCGGGCTCGTCTTTTCCCCGACATCTTCGGCGACCTGGCCGGCGGCAAGAGGGGATGACGAGCGGGCGGCCGGGAGTTCAGCGCAGAGACGTTGACTCCGTCACATTTCCCGCTCCCCTGCGCATGCGCTAAAGTCGCGCCCTGCTTGGATTTTTCACAGGGACGAGGCGATTCATGGCGGTGCCTGCGCAACCGAAGTGTCTGGTATTCGATCTGGAGGTGGTGCCGGCAACTGCCGACCAGCCGGCGCGGATCATCAAGCTCGGCGCCCTGCGCCCGGACACCGGTGCGGAGCTGGAGCTCGACACCCCGTCGCCCCAGCGCCTCGACGCCGCCCTCGGGCAGCTGGACCAGCTGGCCGAGGGCGCCAGCTTCCTGCTCGGCCACAACCTGCCGGGCCATGACCTGCCGCTGCTCGAGGCGGCCGCTCCCGGCCTCGCCCTGCTGCGCCTGCCGGCCATCGACACCCTGCGCCTGTCACCGCTGGCCTTCCCGCAGAATCCGTACCACCGGCTGATCAAGGACTACAAGCTGATCCGCGCCAGCCTCAACTCGCCGCTGGCCGACTGCCGGGCGACCCTGGCGCTGTTCCTCGACCAGCAGCAGGCGTTCCGCCAGCTGCACGCGAGCCGCAACGAGGAGCTGCTCTGCTACCAGGCGCTGGTCGCGCCGCAGGTCGGCGCCGGTCTCGGCAATTTCTTCATGCACATGAGCGGCCAGCGGCCGCTGCCGGTCGAACGCCTCGGCGAACTGCTGCCGACGCTGCTGCGGGAAAGCGATCCCACCCTGTCCCGCGATCTCAAGGTCTGCCGCACCCGTCTGGCCAGCCTGATTGCCCATGACCTGCACCAGGCAGAGCGGCTCTGGCCGCTGGCCTACGCCCTCGCCTGGCTGCGGGTGGCCGGCGGCAACTCGGTGCTGGCGCCCTGGGTGCGCCACCAGTTCCCGGCGGTGGCCCAGCTGATCGGCGAGCTGCGTGACCAGCCGTGCAGCGATCCCGCCTGCCAGTACTGCCGCAGCGCCCACGACCCGCGCCACGAGCTCAGGCGCTACTTCGGCTTCGACGACTTCCGCCGCGAGGCGGGCGGCGCCAGCGCGCAGGAGGACATCGTGCTGGCCGGCATGCAGGGCCGCTCGGTGCTCGCGGTGCTCGCCACCGGCGGCGGCAAGTCGCTGTGCTACCAGCTGCCGGCGCTCAACCGCTACCACCGCAACGGCAGCCTGACGGTGATCGTCTCGCCGCTGCAGTCGCTGATGAAGGATCAGGTCGACGGCCTGCTGGCGCGCAACGTGCAGTGCGCCGCCGCGCTCAACGGCCTGCTGACCCTGCCCGAGCGCGCCGACGTGCTGGAGAAGCTCCAGCTCGGCGACGTCGGCCTGCTGCTGGTGTCGCCCGAGCAGTTCCGCAACAAGGCGCTGCGCAGCGCCCTCGCCCAGCGCCAGATCGGCGCGTGGATCTTCGACGAGGCGCACTGCCTGTCGAAGTGGGGCAACGACTTCCGCCCCGACTACCTGTACGTCGCGCGCTTCATCCGCGAATTCAGCGGCGACGCGCCGCTGGCGCCGGTCGGCTGCTTCACCGCCACCGCCAAGCTCGACGTGCTGGAGGACATCCGCAGCCACTTCCGCGACGCGCTGGGCATCGAGTTCCGCGAGTTCATCGGCACGCCCGAGCGCAGCAACCTGAGCTTCGAGGTGCAGCCGGTCGGTCCCGGCGAGAAGTGGCCGCGCACCCACCAGCTGCTCGAGGACGAGCTGGCCGGTCGCGACGGCGGCGCCGTGGTGTTCGTCGCCAGCCGCAAGAACGCCGAGGGACTGGCCGAATTCCTGCAGCGCCAGGACTGGGCCTGCCGCCACTTCCACGCCGGGCTGCAGCCCCACGAGAAGAAGGACATCCAGGACGCCTTCAAGGACGGCCGGCTGCGGGTGATCGTCGCCACCAACGCCTTCGGCATGGGCGTGGACAAGCAGGACGTGCGCCTGGTGGTGCACGCCGACATCCCCGGCTCGCTGGAGAACTACCTGCAGGAGGCCGGCCGCGCCGGGCGCGACCAGCAGCAGGCGCGCTGCGTGCTGCTCTACGACCCGCAGGACATCGAGACCCAGTTCGGCCTCAGCGAGCGCTCGCAGCTCAGCCAGCGCGACATCCAGCAGATCCTCAGGAAGCTGCGCGAGGAGAGCAAGCGCCGCAAGGGCGGCCAACTGGTGATCAGCGCCGGCGAGATCCTCCAGGGCGTGCAGACCAGCTTCGACGCCGACGACCGCGACGCGGAGACCAAGGTGGTCACCGCCATCGCCTGGCTGGAGCGCGGCCGCTTCCTGCGCCGCGAGGAGAACCACACGCGGGTGTTCCCGGCGCGTCTGAAAGAGTCCGAGGAACAGGCCGAGGCGCGCCTGAAGCAGGCCCGCCTGCCGGCCCGCCGTCTGGAGGAGTTCCGCGCCATCCTGCAGTACCTCTACGCCGCGGAGGCCGACGAGCGCGTCAACACCGATCGGCTGATGAGCCTCACCGGGCAGACCGCCGAGGAAGTCGCCGGCAGCCTGCGCCAGCTGGAGGAGCTGGGTCTCTTGGAGAACGACACCCAACTGACCCTCTACCTGCGCCACGCCATGGCCGACGCCTCGGCCGAGCGCCTGCGCCAGTCGCTGCAGCTGGAGCAGGCCCTGCTGGAAACCCTGGCCGAACTGGCCCCGGATGCGGACCAAGGTGGCTGGCAGGACCTGCACCTACCCGCGCTGACCGCCCAGCTGCGCGAGACCGCCACCCTGCCCGGACTGCTGCCGCTGCACCTCCTGCGCCTGCTGCACAGCCTGGCCCAGGACCGCGACGGCGACCGCCAGCAGGGCAGCTGCCTGGAACTGCGCCAGCTCAACCGCGACTACCTGAAGCTGCGCCTGCGCGGCGGCTACGGCTGGCGCCAGGTGGCCGAACTGGGCGAGAAGCGCCGCGCCATCGCCGCGGTGCTGCTGCCCTTCCTGCTCGGCAAGCTGCCGGCCGGTGCGCGCGGCAAGGACCTGCTGGTGACCACCACCTTCGGCGAACTGCGCGGGTTGCTCGAGACCGACCTGGAGCTCGGCCCGCGCATCCGGCCGGAGCAGCGCCAGGCCGCCCTCGAGCACGTGCTGCTGTACCTGCACCAGCAGGAGGTGCTCACCCTCAACCACGGCATGAGCGTGATGCGCCGGGCGATGACCATCGCCATCGACCCCGAGCGCGACAGGCAGAACTACCTCAAGGAGGACTTCCAGCGCCTCGACGAGCACTACCGCGAGCGGCGCATCCAGGTGCACGTGATGCGCGAGTACGCGGAGATCGCCCTGCGCGAGATGGCCGCGGCGCTCAATCTGGTGCTGCACTACTTCAGCGACAGCAAGCAGGCGTTCCTGCGCCGCTACTTCGCCGGCAGGGACAAGGTGCTGGCGCTGGCCACCAGCGAGGCCTCCTGGCGGGCGATCACCGGGCCGCTCGACGCCACCCAGCGCGACATCGTCACCGACGGCGAGCGCAACTGGCTGATCCTCGCCGGCCCCGGCTCGGGCAAGACGCGGGTGATCGTGCATCGCATCGCCTACCTGCTGCGCGTGCGCCGGGTGCCGGCCAGCGCCATCATCGCGCTGACCTTCAACCGCCACGCCGCCAACGAGATCCGCCGGCGCATGCTCGAGCTGGTCGGCCAGGAGGCCTTCGGCCTCACCGTGCTGACCTACCACGCCATGGCCATGCGCCTGACCGGCACCAGCTTCAACCGCCGCGACAAGGTCGACGAGCGCGAACTGGAAGCCCTGCTGGAGCGCGCCGCCGAACTGCTCGAGGGCCGCCAGTTGGTGGAGGGCGAGGAGGACGACCTGCGCGAGCGCCTGCTGCGCGGCTACCGCTACATCCTGGTCGACGAATACCAGGACATCGACGAGCGCCAGTACCGCCTGGTCAGCGCCCTGGCCCAGGCCAGGCGGCGCAGCGAGGATGGTGACGCCGACCTGTGCATCCTCGCCGTCGGCGACGACGACCAGAACATCTACCAGTGGCGCGGCGGCAGCAACCGCTACATCGAGCGCTACCGCGAACAGTACGCCGCCGAGATCAGCTACCTGGTGGAGAACTACCGCTCCAGCCAGGCGATCATCGCCGCCGCCAACCGGCTGATCGAAGGCAATCCGGGGCGGCTCAAGGCCGCGCAGCCGATCCGCATCGACCGACAGCGCCAGGCCGAGGCGCACGGCGGCCGCTGGCAGACGCTGGATGCGCAGCGCCAGGGCCGCGTGCTGCTCCTGCAACTGCCGGCGAGCGACCGCGAGCACGGCAACCTGCAGGCCCAGGCGCTGCTCGGCGAGCTGCAGCGCCTGCTCGATCTGGAGCAGTGCAGCGACTGGCAGGGCTGCGCCGTGCTCGCCCGTACCCGCCGCTACCTGCAGCCGCTGCAGGCCTGGTGCGAGCAGCGGGGCGTCGCCTACCACCTCGCCGACGACCAGGACGGCCTGCCGCTGCCCCGCCAGCGCGGCTTCGTCCACGCCATCGAGCGGCTGCGCGCGGGCGATGCGCAGCCGGACGTCGCCGGGCTGCGCGCAGGGCTGGCCGAGTGGGCGGCCGAGGCCGACTGGCAGGCGTTCTTCGCCACCGCCCTGGAGCAGCTGCAGGGCGAACTGGGCGACTGCCGGTTGTCGCGCGCGGCGCTGATCGACTGGCTGTACGACTACGCCCGCGAACTGCGCCAGCAGGCGCGCCCCGGCCTGTATCTGGGCACCGTGCATTCGGCCAAGGGCCTGGAGTTCCGCCACGTGGCGCTGCTCGACGGCGGCTGGCAGCAGCGCCCGGAGCAGCTGGAGGAGGAGCGCCGGCTGTACTACGTGGGCATGACCCGGGCGCGGGAAACCCTGACCCTGGCCGCCTTCCAGCCCGGCAATCCGTTGTCCCGCGCCCTCGCCGGCGAGGTGCAGGAACGGGGCTTCGCCGGCCGCCACGACCCGCAGCTGGCGACCCGCTACCGCACGCTCGGCCTGCAGGAGATCGACCTCGGCTTCGCCGGCCGCCACCCCGCGCAGGCGCCCATCCACCAAGCCATCGCCGAGTTGCAGCCCGGCGACCCGCTGCAGCTGCGCGCCGACGGCGAGCGCCATCTGCTGCTCGACGGCCGGGGCCGCTGCGTCGGCCGCACCTCGCGCGCCTTCCATCTCGATCTGGAGATCGAGCACTGCGAGGTGGCCGGCATTCTCACCCGCTACGCCGAGGACGGCGAGGAACAGTTCCGCGACGGCCTCCGGTGCGCGCAGTGGGAGATCGTGGTGCCGCGCCTGCGCGGGCGGGAGCGCAGCGCCTGATGACGATGGGCGAAGATGCTGACAAGCTTACGCCCCCACATTTTCCAGGCATGACGACGGCCCGACCACTGTCCCCGAGACGCAGGCTGTCGCCGAGGCCGGAGGATTACACTTGTCATCGGACAACGCTGCCAGCGACGAAGAGTGAAGCCATGACCGCATCCCCCACCGGCCAGCCCGCACCCGGCTGGCTGCCCTCCCCCGCCCTGCTGGCCCTGCTCGACGGTCTCGGCGAGGACGACTTCCTCGACCGTTTCCTCGACTGGGTCCACGCCGTGCTGGGCGCCGACCAGTGCATGCTGTTCTTCTGCGCCGTGGACAAGCGCGTCTCCACCCTGCTGTACAAGGACTTCGCCCAGGACGAGTCGGCCCGCGCCCTCGCCCACTCCTACATCAGCGAGCGCCGCTACATGCAGGACCCCAACTTCGCCCTGCTCAAGGAATGCCCGCCGGGCGAGCTGCACGTGCTGCACCTGGAACACCTGGGCAACGAGATGGGCCCCAACTACCGGCGACGCTTCTTCGACGAGCCGGGCTTCAAGGACAAGCTGTCGATCATCCGCGGCCACGAAGCGGGCAACTACTACCTCAACCTGTACCGCCGCTCGGGCAGCTTCGGCGAGGTGTTCCGCCATCCCGAGGACGAAGCCGCCGCCGCGCGGCTGCTCAGCAGCCTGCTGGTCAAGCACTACCTGATCAACCAGAAGATGCTCGCCCAGGGCCCGCTGGCCTTCCTCTCGCACCGCGAGCAGCAGGTCTGCCAGGCGGTGCTGCAGGGCAAGAAGAGCGAGCTGATCGCCGACGAGCTGGGCGTCTCGCTCAACAGCGTGGCCACCTACCGCAAGCGCGCCTACGAGAAGCTGGGCATCTCCAGCCGCGCCCAGCTGTTCGCTCTCTGCCAGTGAGCTGTCACCATTTTCAGGTGACAACCCTCGCCGGCAGGCTCCATTAACCTGATCTCTTCGTAGTAGTCACCCACTACAAGAATCGAGAGAGAGCGTGCCCATGAAACCCGAGAGCCACATCAAGCAAGCCGGTCGTCCGTTCAATGGCGAGGAATTCCTCGCCAGCCTGCGCGACGGTCGCGAGGTCTACTACGCCGGCGAGCGCGTCGAGGACGTCACCACCCACCCGGCGTTCCGCAACTCGGCACAGACCGTGGCCTCTCTCTACGATGCCCTGCACGCCCCGGAAACCAAGGACAAGCTGTGCTGGGCGACCGACACCGGCAACGGTGGCTACACCCACAAGTTCTTCCGCTACGCCCGCTCCCGCGAGGAGATGCTCGAGCAGCGCGACGCCATCGCCGAATGGGCGCGCATGAGCTACGGCTGGATGGGCCGCACCGCCGACTACAAGGCCGCCTTCGGCGACACCCTGGGCGCCAACCCCGAGTTCTACGGCCGCTTCGAAGGCAACGCGCGGACCTGGTACAAGCGCATCCAGGAAAACTGCCTGTACCTGAACCACGCCATCGTCAACCCGCCGATCGACCGCAACAAGCCGAGCGACACGGTCAAGGACATCTACGTCCACGTCACCCGCGAGACCGACGAGGGCATCTACGTCAACGGCGCCAAGGTGGTGGCCACCAACTCCGCCCTGACCCACTACAACTTCATCGGCCAGACCGCGGCCCAGGAGATCGGCGACGATCCCGACTTCGCCCTGCTGTTCATCACCCCGATGAACGCCAAGGGGGTCAAGCTGATCTCCCGCGTGTCCTACGAGAAGAACGCCACCGACACCGCCTCGCCGTTCGACTACCCGTTGTCCTCGCGCTTCGACGAGAACGACGCGATCCTGATCCTCGAGAACGTGTTCATCCCGTGGGAAGACGTGCTGATCTACAAGGACAAGCAGAAGCTGGTCCAGTGGGGCTTCGCCGCCGGCTTCGGTCGCCTGTACCCGCTGCAGGCCTGCACCCGCTTCGCGGTCAAGCTGGACTTCCTCGCCGGCCTGCTCGAGCAGGTGCTGGAGTGCACCGGTGCCATCGACTTCCGCAGCGTGAGCGCCGATCTGGGTGAAGTGGTGGCCTGGCGCAACCTGTTCTGGTCGATCACCGACCACATGTGCCTGGCCGCCGAGAAGTGGCAGAACGGTGCCTACCTGCCGCCGACCGAATCGGCGTTCAACTACCGCACCTTCGCGCCGATGGCCTACGACAAGATCTTCCACATCATCAAGACCACCGCGGCCAGCGGCCTGATCTACCTGCCGGGCAGCAACGTCGACCTGCAGAATCCGGAACTCGACGCCGCCCTGGCCCGCTACTGCCGCGGCTCCGGCGACATCAAGCACACCGACCGGATCAAGATCATGAAGCTGATGTGGGACGCCATCGGCACCGAGTTCGGCGGCCGCCACCACCTGTACGAGCTGAACTACGCCGGCACCGCCGACGCCATCCGCATCCAGTGCCTGGGCAGCGCCCGCGCCACCGGCGAGATGAGGAAGATGCGCGATCTGTCGCAGAAGTGCATGAGCGAGTACGACGTCAACGGCTGGAAGATCCCCGGCCTGAAGTAACCGCCCGCCCCACGAAAAAAGCCGGACCCTGTGTCCGGCTTTTCTTTTGTGTGCCCCGCAATCGCCGCCGCCCACCGCTCCCAGCATCGATCATGCCACCCCAGGCAGTTCTCGCCTAAAGTCGTAGAAGAGTTTCAAGTAAAACAACAGACTGTGTGATATTTTCGCCACCCGTTTGAAACCGGTGGCCTGACGTCCTGCACTCCTGCAGCCAGTCCGGTGCCGCCGCGGTGTCAGGACGATTGCCAGGAGGCGCCTTACCCACCTGTTGTCCCGCAGTGTCCTCGCTCGTTCGCAGACATGCAGACCATGCAGTCCAAGGTCAGGGCTCTCCTGTTTGTTGAACGTAGATGCGAGGCACTTCTTTATGAGCAATACCCGGGTCCAGTCCCATCAGGATCAGGTCGCAGCGGAGTCCGTCGATTCGTCGGGGCTGGAGGTCACGCGCCTGAGCTTCCTCGAGGCCGTGGCGATGATCGTCGGCACCAACATCGGCGCCGGCGTGCTGTCCATGGCCTACGCCAGCCGCAAGGCCGGCTTCATGCCGCTGCTGATCTGGCTGGCGGTTGCCGGCGTGTTCACCACCATTTCCATGCTGTACGTGTCGGAAACCGCGCTGCGCACCCGCACCCACAGCCAGCTCAGCGGCCTGGCCCAGCGCTACGTGGGCTCGTTCGGCGCCTGGGCGATCTTCGTCTCGGTGGCGGTCAACAGCATCGGCGCGCTGATCGCCTACATGAGCGGCAGCGGCAAGATCCTCAGCGCTTTCCTCGGCATCGACCCGGCGCTGGGCAGCCTGCTGTTCTTCGCTCCCGCAGCGCTGGTGCTCTACCTCGGCCTGGGCGCCATCGGCAAGGGCGAGAAGTTCATCAGCATCGGCATGGTCAGCATGATCGTCATGCTGGTCATCGCCACCCTGGTCCACGACAACACCGACGTCGCCCGCCTGTTCGAGGGCGACTGGGTGTACATGGTGCCGGTGTTCAACATCGCCGTGTTCTGCTTCTCCGCCCAGTACATCGTGCCGGAGATGGCCCGCGGCTTCAGCCACGCGCCGGCGCGCCTGCCCAGGGCGGTGATCACCGGCATGGCGCTGACCTTCGTGCTGCTGGCCATCGTGCCGATGTCGGTGATTTCCCTGACCGGCCTGGAGAACCAGACCGAGGTGGCCACCCTGGCCTGGGGCCAGGCGCTCGGCCAGTGGGCGTTCTACACCGCCAACACCTTCGCCCTGTGCGCCATGCTGACCTCCTACTGGGGCCTGGGCGGCAGCTTCCTGACCAACATCTTCGACAAGTTCCACTCCCTGGGTGCGGAAACCCAGCCCAAGACCCGCCTGGTGGTGCTCGGCCTGGTGTGCGTGCCGCCCTTCGTGCTGGCCTACAGCGGCATGGTCGGCTTCGTCAACGCGCTGTACTTCGCCGGCGCCTTCAGCGGCGTGATCCTGTCGATCATGCCGATCCTGATGCTGCGTGCCGCGCGTCGCCACGGCGACCTGCAGCCGGCCTGGCAGTGCGGCTGGATCGCCCATCCGGCGGTGCAGGCGACCATCGTGGCGATCTACCTGGCCAGCGCCGCCTACGCGGTCTGCAGCGCCCTGGACCTGCTGCCGGCCGGCTGGTGATCCCGCCCCGCAGGAGCCCGCAGAGCGGGCTCCTGCGTCTATCCGCCACTCGCCAGGACAATCCCTGATCCGCACCATGCGCTACCCGCACACAGCGCGGCACACGACGAGCCAGCGACTCCCGCCGCATGGACTTCCATGCGTTGCGGATACTGGCCATGCAACCCCAGGAGACGACTCATGAAGCATGGTGTCATTTACGGCGGCCTGGCCGGCGCCGCCTGGGGGCTGGTGTTCCTCTCGCCGGCCCTGCTCCCCGACTTCTCGCCCCTGCTGCTCAGCTGCGGGCGCTTCCTCATGTACGGCCTCATCGCCCTGCTGATCGGCCTGCCGCTGGCACGCAGCCTGTGGCGCCGGCTGACCCTGGCCGACCTGCTGGCGCTGGTGCGCCTGTCGCTGACCGGCAACGTCGTCTACTTCATCCTGCTGGCCGCCGCCGTGCAGCGGGTCGGCATCGCACCCACCTCGCTGGTGATCGGCGTGCTGCCGCTGACCATCACCCTGCTCGGCCGCAACGAGGCCGACGCCCCGTCCCTGCGCCGGCTGCTCTGGCCGCTGCTGGCGGTGCTGGCCGGCATCGCCTGCATCAACCTGGAGGCGCTGCTGCTCGGCGGCGCTCCGGAACAGCCGCTGGGCGAGCGCGTACTGGGCATGCTCTGCGCGCTGCTGGCGCTGGCCTGCTGGAGCTGGTTCGCCGCCGACAACGCACGCTGCCTGAAGCGCCAGACGCACTTCAACAGCAACGAGTGGTCGCTGCTCACCGGTGTGGTCACCGGCCTGCTGGCCGGCGGCCTGTGGCTGGCAGCCGACCTGCTCGGCCTCGCCGCCGCCCGGGTCGAACTGCCCACCGAGCGCTGGCAAGCCTTCTGGCTGGTCAACCTGACCCTCGCCGTGGTCGCCTCCTGGCTCGGCTACACCTTCTGGAACGCCAGCACCCGCCGCCTGCCGCTGACCCTGTCGGGACAGATGGTGGTCTTCGAAACCCTGTTCGCACTGGTCTACGGCTTCGTCTACCTGCAGCGCCTGCCCAGCCTGCTGGAGGCCTTCGCCATCGTCCTGCTGCTGGGCGGAGTCTGCGTTGCGGTGACACGGCACAGCCGGCCGTCCGCTGCGGGCGCCCGCACCTGACGCCACACCTCGATGCAAACAGGGAGAGGCTGAAAAAAACTTCCACATTTCAGAAGCTTAGTGTATAGTCACCCTCGTTTTCCGGCATACGGAAACACTTCGGGGCGTAGCGCAGCCTGGTAGCGCACTTGCATGGGGTGCAAGGGGTCGAGTGTTCGAATCACTCCGTCCCGACCAAAAATCCCTAGAAAATCCAAGCACTTACGGGTGCTTGGATTTTTTTATGCCTGTTGTTTGGGGTGGCCGGCGCTCAATTAGCCCTTTTGGTCACCGTTGGGTCACCGTTAGCAAAAGGCTCCGCGTGAACCGTGAGTGAGCTGCAGAGTCCGTCCGAGTCAGGCGTGATGCCGACCTTGCCCTCCAGCGGTGGTCGACATGGCTCTGGTGCTGTCTAGCTCTGAAACGCTCCCTATACACCCTGCTTGCCTGCAGGACTGCTGGAGTGAGCAGCCAGCCCCGCCTCCAACTGCCGGATCAGCTCTTCCCGCAAGGCCACCGGCTCACGCACGGCGATAGAGCCTGCCTGTGACATCATCCACCAGCGTAGCTGCCAAGAATCCTGCACGGTAGCAGTCAACCGGTACCCCTCCTCTCCGGACTCTAATTGCATGTCGCTGGACAGCGGTGTTTCGCGCAACTGCCGGGCCAGTTCTTCATTGATCCAGGCCTGCAAAGTGATCTGTCCCGCGCCTGGGCTGGTGAACTGCAGCGCACCGCCGGCTATGTAGCCGTCGAGCCTGAAGTCCTCCGGGCGACGGCTAGGTGTTTCGAGTGCCTCTGCCTGCTGGAAACGATGGGCAGCATACAGCCGGATATCTTCGTAGGGCTCAGTAATCGCTGCCAGGTAGGTGATGTTGCCGCGCTGGATCAGAGCAAGAGGATTCAGCACCAGCTCGCGGAGCTTGTTGCTGTGGGCGGCGAAGTAATGACAGCGCAGTTGACGGTCGTCGAGCAGGGCCTGCTGGACCTGCTCCAGCAGTGCCTCGTCGAGTTCGGGGGCCTGCAGAGTCAGCTCCGGTGGCACGCTGGCAATCTTGTCGATCCAGCGAGCTGCCGGTACCTGTGGTCCCAGGGCTTGCAGTTTCAGACGTGCCTGGGCAAAGCGTGGTTCCAGGCTCTTGAGCATGAAACTGGGCAGGAGCGGACGCAGACTGTCCTCGACCATCCGTAGGGTCAGTGCTTCGCTCACTGTCAGCCCCGGCAGTTCAGCCGTTGCGCCTGGCGTCCAGTACCAACCGTAGGGTGTGCCCTTGTCATTGCATTGCAGCGGGAACAGGTTCGACAGCTCGACCAGATCACGCTCGACAGTGCGCTTGCTGACCTTGAAGCCAGCTTCGGCCAGTCGTTGTGACAGCTCCAAGGCCGTAATGCCCGGCTGGCGCGCTGGTAGTACTTTGAGCAGTTCCCATTGACGGCTCAGCGTGCTGCGCATGGAGGCGTTGGGCATGGTGCTGTCGTCCTTGGCAGAGTGGTGAGTACGCAGATCAAGATACATCAGCGGTAAGGTTAATACCCGAGTGCGACACGTGGTGTCGCGGTGTGGTGCCATGCTAGTGAACAACCGGATACCACTCCACCCGGGGATGGGCATCATGCGTGACCTGTTGATCAGCCTTGGCTCGCTGTGTTTCTGGTCCGGAGTAAAGCTGTGGTTTCTCTGGCTATGTCTGGCCATCGTCCTCGACAGCCTGGGCAAGGTCTCGCAGCGCATCGAAGACAGCCGCGATCTCATCCTCTCCCTTGCACGCGCCATCTGGCAGTTGCCGCTGAGCATCGGGCTGCTGCTGTTGATAGTCACTTTGTATATGGACTGATGACGGATCTCTTGGGGTTTGCTGTGTGCGACGCAAGCTGTCGCACGCATCCGCCAGACTGTTGCCGTCATCCTGATGGCCACCCTGGAGGCCTTGTCATGCCTGCAAGCGAACGGACTCAAGCTCGAACGCCTCCACGAGATCCCTCTTCCGTGCTGGGCTGCCTGCTCGGCGGCGCGGTGGGTGATGCACTGGGCGCTCCGGTCGAATTCCTTGGCTGGGCACAGATCCGCCAGCAGTTTGGCGAGTACGGCATCGTCGATTTCGTCCCGGCCTACGGTCAGCTCGGAGCTATCACTGACGATACCCAAATGATGCTGTTCACCGCTGAAGGGCTGCTGCGTGCCCATGTGCGCGGTGTTTCCAAGGGAATCTGCCACCCGCCGTCGGTCATCCACCATGCCCTTCTGCGCTGGCTGCTGACCCAAGGCGAGCGAACGATGGCCGAGGTTAGTCGGGACGGCTGGCTGCTCGAGGATCGTCGCCTGTGGTCACGTCGCGCGCCGGGCAATACCTGCATGTCGGCATTGCGTGCCTGCCGGCACTTCGGTGAGCTGGCCAACAATGACAGCAAAGGCTGTGGCGGCGTGATGCGCGTTGCGCCCTGTGCCTTCTTCCCGGACGCCTTCGACAACGCTGCCGAGTCGGCACACACGACCCACGGCCATCCGACCGGCTACCAGGCTGCAGGTCTGTTTGCTGACATCCTGGCGCGGATCTGGAGCGAGGGCATAACGCTCGCCGCGGCCACCAGAGCCAGTCTGGCAGCCCACGGCGACAAGCCGGGCATGAAGGAGACGCGCAGCATCATCGAGCGAGCGCTCGCCCTGCATGAGTCCGCTGAACAGCCTACACCCACTTCCATCGCGCGACTCGGTGGTGGCTGGATTGCCGAAGAGGCCCTGGCCATCGGCCTGTGGTGCGCCTTGGCGGCAGACAGCTTGGAGAAAGGCGTGATTGCAGCCGTCAATCACAGTGGCGACAGCGACAGTACAGGCCTGATCGCCGGCCACTTCCTGGGACTGATCCATGGACCCGATGCTATCCCGCAGCGTTGGCTGGAGCAGTTGGAGTTGCGTGATGTAGTCGAGCAGGTGGCGCGAGACATCACTCAAGTGCCAGAGCAATACCAGGATGACGGCAGTGAGGCCGCTCAGGCGGTCTGGCAGCGCTATCCCGGCTGGTAGTGCAGGAGGGGGGAAGCAGTCGGAGTCGAGCGTGGCGAGCGCGCGACTCATCCTGTCGCGGCACCGTGCGATAACGACTTGGCAACTCGGGAGACACCCCATGCAAGCTCTGCTGCGAGGTCTGGCATACGCCATCCTAAGCTTGGCCGTGACCACGACAGGTCTGGTTCAGGCCGCTGACCGCGATCTGGACAACGATGGCCGTTGGGACTTCAATCGGACTGGTGCGGATCGTGCCATCGACAACGATGGACGGTGGGATGAGTGATGATAGCTGGCTGGACAGGCCCTGCTGCTCTGGAATCCGTGATATTCATCACCAGCTCCGCGATAATCCCCCAAGCTCGCATTCTGGGATGACGTCTCATGGAACTGATCGACAACATCAACACGCTGCTCGGGGAAGATCTCAAGAGCCAGCTCAAGCCAGGGGCCAAGTTGAAAATTGCGGCGTCCTGCTTCTCCATTTACGCCTACGTGGCCCTGAAGAAAGAGCTGGAGAGCATCGACTCTCTGGAGTTCATCTTCACTTCGCCGACCTTCGTGCCCAACGAGGCGACGGACAAGCTGAAGAAGGAGCAGCGCGAGTTCCACATCCCCAAGGCCGAGCGTGAGCGTAGCCTCACCGGCAGCGAGTTCGAGATCCAGCTGAAGAACAAGCTCACCCAGAAGGCTATCGCCCGCGAGTGTGCCGACTGGATTCGGCGCAAGGCTACCTTCCGCTCCAACCGAGGCCAGGCACCAATGCAGCCGTTCATCGGTGTGCGGAGCCAGGTCGGCGAAGCGGTCTATATGCCCGTACAGGGGTTCACCGCCGTCGATCTGGGCTACCAGAAGGGCAATGCGCTCTCGAACATCGTCACCCGTTTCGGCGAGCCAGCCCACACCGGCATGTTCCTCAATCTGTTTGATCAGATTTGGAGCGACCGGGAAAAGCTAGAAGATGTCACCGCGCGCCTCTGCAATCACATCGCCTCGGTCTATCAGGAAAACGCCCCCGAGCGGATCTACTTCCTGATGCTCTACAACATCTTCCGCGAGTTCCTGGAAGACGTGAGCGAAGACGTCCTGCCCAACGACCGCACCGGCTACCAGGACACCCTGATCTGGCAGAAGCTGTTCAATTTCCAGCGCGACGCAGCGACCGGCCTGATCAACAAGCTGGAGACCTACAACGGCTGCATCCTGGCCGACAGCGTGGGCCTCGGCAAAACCTTCACGGCGCTGGCCGTAATCAAGTACTACGAGCTGCGCAACAAGTCCGTGCTGGTGCTCTGCCCGAAGAAGCTGGCCGACAACTGGCTGAACTACAACCAGAACCTCAAGACCAACATCTTCGCCAAGGATCGCTTCAACTACGACGTGCTTTGCCACACCGACCTCAGCCGCACGCGCGGTACGTCGCTGGGCATCCCGCTGGATCGGGTCAACTGGGGCAACTACGATCTGGTAGTGATCGACGAGTCGCACAACTTCCGCAACAACGACGTCTACAAGGACAAGGAAACGCGTTACCAGCGGCTGATGAACCAGGTCATCCGCCAGGGGGTGAAGACCAAGGTGCTGATGCTCTCGGCAACTCCGGTCAACAACCGCTTCAACGACCTCAAGAATCAGCTGGCGTTGGCCTACGAGGGCGACAGCGACGCCTTGAGCAGCCGACTACGCACGGAAAAAGACATCGACAGCATATTTCGCCGCGCTCAGGCGGCGTTCAATGCGTGGGCCAACCTGCCGCCAGAGAAGCGCACCGCCACGGCGATTCTCAACACCCTGGATTTCGACTTCTTCGAGCTGCTGGATAGTGTGACCATCGCCCGCTCGCGCCGGCACATCGAAACTTTCTACAACACCGCTGAAATCGGCCGCTTTCCCGAGCGCCGCAAGCCGCTGTCCTTCCACTGCCCGCTGACCCAGCGCGACGATGTGATCGGCTTCAACGAGATCTTCAATCACCTGTCGTTGCTCAAGCTCGCGGTGTATGCGCCGATCAGCTACATCCTGCCCAGTCGGCTGAAGAAGTACGAAGAGTTGTACGACACCCTGGTAGAAAGCGGTGGGGGCAAGCTCAAGCAGGCCGATCGCGAAAAGAGCCTGCAGGCGCTGATGACCACCAACCTGCTCAAGCGCCTGGAGAGCTCGGTGGAGGCTTTCCGACTGACGCTGCAAAGCCTGCAAGCCAGCCACCGCAGTGCTCTGGACAAGATTATTCAGTTCAAGAAAACCGGCCAGGCAACAGGGTTTGCCGACGTCTCCGCAGCCTTTGAAGACGCTGACTTCGATGAGGACAACCTGCCGGTGCCGGGGGATGTCACTATCGGCAAGAAGATCCAGATCAGCCTGGAAGACATGGATCTGCCGTCCTGGGAGCAGGATCTGCAAGCCGATCTGCTGTTCATCGATGAGCTGCTTGGTGAAATGGCCAAGGTCACTCCCGCCGATGACGCAAAGCTGCAGCATCTGAAAACCCAGATCGCCAGCAAGATCTCCTCGCCGATCAACCCTGGCAACCGCAAGGTGCTGATCTTCACCGCCTTCGCTGACACCGCCAACTACCTGTACGACAACCTGGCAGACCACCTGCAGCGCAACTACCAGGTGCATACCGGCAAAGTCACTGGCAGCGATGCGCCGAAATCCACCCTTGGCAGCATGCCTGGCAGCCGCCAGAGCTACGACTTCCAGGGCTTGTTGACCCTGTTCTCACCGCGCTCCAAGGAAAAGGCAGCGATCTATCCTGATGAGCCGCGCGAGATCGACATTCTCATCGGTACCGATTGCATCTCCGAAGGGCAGAACCTGCAGGACTGCGACTACCTGATCAACTACGACATCCACTGGAACCCGGTACGCATCATTCAGCGCTTCGGTCGAGTGGACCGAATCGGCTCGCAGAACGCCAGCATCCAACTGGTCAACTACTGGCCGGACATCAGCCTGGATGAGTACATCAATCTCAAGGAGCGGGTGGAAAACCGCATGATGATCGCCGACGTCACCGCGACCGGCGACGACAACGTGCTCAATGCCCAGGCCAACGACGTGGCCTATCGCAAGGAACAGCTGCGCCGCCTACAGGATGAAGTGATCGAGATGGAGGACCTCAAGACCGGCGTCTCCATCACCGACCTTGGCCTCAACGACTTCCGCATGGATCTGCTCAACTACATCAAGAGCCATGGCGAGCTGAGTCATGTACCCAATGGCATGCATGCCGTAGTGCCGGCACAGCCAGAACTGGGCTTACTGCCGGGCGTGATATTTACCCTCCGCAACCGCAACCATGGAGTGGACATCAACCAGCAGAATCGTCTCTACCCCTACTACCTGATCTACATCGGCAACGATGGTCGGGTGATCAGCGACTACACCGAAGCCAAGCGCTTGCTCGACCTGGCTCGCACCGCCTGCAAAGGCCACAGCCAGCCGATCCCGGAAGCCTATCAGTGCTTTAATCAGGACACGGACGATGGCCGCAAGATGCAGGCTTATTCCAGCCTTCTCGATCAGGCTATCCACTCGATGATCGAGGTGAAGGAAGAGAAGGACATCGACAGTCTGTTCAGCGGAGGCAAGACCACCGCGCTGGTGGGCACGATATCTGGGTTGGATGACTTCGAGCTAATAACTTTTATTGTTGTTAAGGAGCGAGAAGATGGATATCCCAAAAAAAGTTATTGAGGCTATAAAGGAAAAGGCTGTAGAGGATTGGCCGGGGGACCAGGAGATGCAGGATTATCAGGTTTCCCATGAGGTTGACGGGTATAGGGATATCATGCGCATGGACTTTCTTGGCCTTTCTCAAGAGAAGGACGAGATGATTCGCAGGTGGTTTGATGTCACTTCTAGCTGGGAAGAGGCAGCTGATTTAATTAAGGATGAGCTAAAGGCTTATGCTTATATAAGTACTTTTCCAATGTCTGAGCTCTCTGGCGAGGAAGTTGCAGAGATAAATGTGGCAGTTGGGCAGGAAGAAACGTATGTTGACAGGGAGCGCGCGCTCCTTTGGTGTATTTCAAAATTCAAAAACATCAAGCGAACAAGAGAAAAGGTTGATCCAATAAAGCCTCTTTTGGTTAGGCTTGAAAGCATTATAGGTCAAGAGTGCTACAACGGGAATATTCAGAATTATGGGCCGGGCGGAGAGTGGGAGGGGGAAGGCAGATCTTTTCGTTATCCGGTGACTTTTAACGTCGATGAGGAGGAAACGGTTAAGAGAAAGACAGTTAACTTCGACATCGCTGCCGAGGAGCTGGTTTCAGGGCGTTATGCATTTGGTGCCAATGAGTTGAATATTTACAGGGGCTTGATAAAGGTTCTTGACTATCTGCGCGAAGAGTATGGGTTTGATCCATCCAGAAAGCGCTCAAAAAATGATCACTGATCGCTCTGGGTGACTATGGTCAAGATTTTTTTGCTGCCTGCCAGCACAAAGGTAGATCGTGTGATTCCGAAAAGTCGGATCTACGAAAACGGCCAACTCAGTAGAAGTCAACGTGAAAAGTTCGTCGCCCAAGTCGAGCAGATCCGCTGGGCCTGCAAGCTGGCTCCAGAGACCATCAACTTGCTGGCGCGCCCGGCCGTGCCGGAGATCCAGATCTTCGACATCGAGCTGAAAGGCTCTGAGCTGGAAGATGAGGTGCTGCGCGCTATTGATCTGGCGATTCCCTTTCCTATCATCTTCCACTTGCATCGAGACGGACAGGTCTGCATGGTGGCTGCCTTCAAGCGGCCCAGCCAGGCCGAAGCCGATAAGTGGGTGCTCGACGACTATCTACGTGGCCCTTGGCTGGCGGAGGATGCCGAGCGGCAGCCGCTGCCTATAGCGCTGGATCTGCAGGGCCTTTACGAACAACTGCTACGCAGCCTGCTGCCACAAGCCGCACGCGCCGGCGAAAGCTTGCCCGAGCAGCTGGAGCGGCTGGCCCGGCTGCGTGGCCGACAGAGCGAGTACAACAAACTGGAAGCTCGCCTGCACAAGGAAAAACAGTTCAACCGCAAGGTGGTGCTCAATGCCCAGCTGCGGGAACTGAAAAACGAAATCGACGCGCTGAGTGCTTAAACCTCAGCCCGCTATCAAGAACTCAAGAGATACAGGACGTCCCATGGACAAGCTGAAAATGCATTCGCTCAACCTTACCGAGGCGAATATCGAGAAACTGGCGCAGCTTTTTCCTAACTGTGTGACCGAGGCAACTGGCGGAAAGTGTGGACTGAAAAAAGCCATCGATTTCGATCTGCTGCGTCAGGAGCTATCCGAGCAGATCGTCGAAGGGCCTCAGGAGCGCTTCCAGCTGAATTGGCCTGGAAAACGGAGCGCCCTGCTTGCTGCAAATGCCCCGATTGCTAAAACACTACGGCCCGTGCGCGACGAAAGCGTCTGCTTCGAAGGTACGCGTAATTTATTTGTTGAGGGGGATAACTTAGAGGCCCTTAAGCTTCTGCAGGAAGCTTATCTTGGGGCGGTTAAGCTTATATATATCGACCCGCCTTACAATACCGGGAGGGACTTCGTTTATAATGACGATTTTTCAGTTGATCTTACGAGCTATTTCGAAAAATCCTACCAGGTAAATTTGGGTGGAGGGCGGCTTGTCGCGAATACTGAAGCTAATGGACGCTTTCATTCTGACTGGCTTTCAATGATGTACCCAAGGCTAAAGTTGGCCAGAAATCTATTGCGCGAAGATGGTGTTATATTCGTAAATATTGACAATAATGAGGCTGCAAATCTTCAGCATTTGCTCGATGAAGTATTTGGGTCTGCAAATTTTGTCACCCAAATTGCATGGCAAAAGCGAGTGTCTCCAGCAAACGATGCGAAGTGGTTTAGCTCCGATCACGACATTATTTTTGTTTACGCAAAGAATAAAGAGAGCTGGCGCCCAAATAAGCTTGAAAGAACTTCCGATCAGCTCGCTTACTATAAGAATCCTGATAATGACCCAAAAGGACCTTGGAACTCCGCTACATATACTTGCAATAAGTCAAAAAGCGAAAGGCCGAATTTATTTTACCCAATTAAAAACCCCTATACTGGCGAAGAGGTCTACCCAAAAGAAACTGCAGTTTGGAAGTACGGCAAGGATGTAACTGAAAAGCTTGCTGAGGAGGGTAGGCTTTATTGGGGGGCGAATGGAACAGCTTCATCGCCGCGCGTCAAGCTGTATCTTTCCGAAATGGATAATGTTGTTCCTCGGTCTGTATGGAGCTCAGAAGAGGCTGGGCATACTCAAGCAGCAACAACTGAGCTGAAAGATCTCTTCGGTGGGAAGAATGTTTTTGACTCGCCAAAACCCGTAAAGCTTTTGGCTAGGATTATAGATATTTCATGCTCTGATCCAGACGACATAGTTCTCGACTTCTTCGCCGGGAGCGGTACTACTGCGCACGCAGTTATGGATCGAAGCTATAATGGTAAGCCTTGCAAGTTTATTCTTGTTCAGCTACCAGAAGCCTTGGATGATAAAAGCTTCTCAACAATTGCTGAGATTACCAAGGAGCGAGTGCGTAGAGCAGGCAAGGAGATTGCGCTAAAAAACTCTCATGAGAAGGAAGTGGATATTGGTTTCCGAGTTCTAAAAATTGACTCCTCAAACATGAAAGAGGTTTACTACACCCCTGATGCCGTCAGCCAGGATCTGCTATCCGGACTGGTGGAAAACATCCGCGAAGACCGCACCCCCGAAGATCTACTGTTCCAGGTGCTGCTGGACTGGGGCGTGGATTTATCCCTGCCAATCCGCCAGGAAACCATTGCCGGCAAGCTGGTGTTCTTCGTCGACGGCAACGCACTGGTGGCCTGCTTCGACAAAGGCATCGACGAATCCTTCGTCAAGCAGATCGCTGAGCATAAGCCGCTGCGTGTGGTGTTCCGCGACAACGGCTTCGCAAGTGACAGCGTGAAGATCAACATCGAGCAGCTGTTCAAACTGCTGTCGCCGATGACTGAAATCAAGACGTTGTAAGGGGCCTACCATGAAGCTGAAATTCAAGGAGCAGGCCTACCAGCTCCACTCGGTAGAGTCCTTGGCAGACTGTTTTGCCGGTCAGCCCAAATCGTCTGGCGTGAGCTACCGCATCGACCCTGGTGCCACCAGCGCACCTTTCGCGCCCCAGCAGGCTTCCCTGGCCGGGATGGAGTTGCAGCCGGCTCTTGTGCCTGTGGATGCCGGTTTCCGTAATGCGGACCTGGCCCTGAGCCCCGCCCAGCTGCTGGAAAATGTGCAAGCCGTGCAGCGTCGGCAAAACCTGCCGCAGTCGGCTGCGCTGGTGAGCGACAAGAAAACCGGTTGCCCGATCAACCTCGATATCGAGATGGAGACCGGTACCGGCAAGACCTACTGCTACATCCGCAGCATGTTCGAGCTGAACAAGCGCTACGGCTGGAGCAAGTTCATCGTCGTGGTGCCGAGCATCGCCATCCGCGAGGGGGTCTACAAGTCTCTGCAGATCACCGCCGAGCACTTCCTCGAGCGTTACGGCAAGAAGGCGCGCTTCTTCATCTACAACTCGAAGCAGCTGCACAACCTGGAAAGTTTCTCATCGGACGCTGGCATCAACGTCATGGTGATCAACGTCCAGGCATTCGCGGCCCGGGGCGCAGACCAGCGGCGGATCTACGAGGAGCTGGACGACTTCCAGTCGCGCCGGCCCATCGACGTGATCAAGGCCAACCGCCCGATCCTGTTCCTCGATGAACCGCAGAAGATGGAGGGGGCCAAAACCCTCGAATCGTTCAGCGAGTTCAACCCGCTGTTTATCGTGCGCTACTCGGCCACCCACAAGACCGAGTACAACAAGATCCACCGTCTGGATGCACTGGATGCCTACAACCAGAAGCTGGTGAAAAAGATCGACGTGCGCGGCATCACGGTCAAAAACCTGCCTGGCACCAATGCCTATCTGTTCCTGCAGGGGATTGATGTCTCCACCAAGGCTCCGGTGGCGCGGGTGGAGATGGAGATCAAGCAGAACAGCGGTATCAAGCGTGTCATGCGCAAGCTCGGCCGCAGCGACAACCTGTACGACCTGTCCGGTGGGCTGGATCAGTACAAGGGCTATGTGGTGGCCGAAATTGACGCTCGGATCGACACCCTGAGCTTCACCAATGGCGTGGAGCTGGTGGCCGGCGAAGCCGTGGGCAATCTGGATGAGCCGGCCATGCGCCGCATCCAGATCCGCGAGGCGGTGAAAGCGCACTTCGAGAAGGAGATGATGCTGTTCAGCAAGGACATCAAGGTGCTGACGCTGTTCTTCATCGACGAGGTGGCCAAGTACCGCCAGTACGACGAAAACGGCGAACAGCCCGGCGAGTATGCGCGGATCTTCGAGGAGGAATACAACGCCTACCTCAACGAGGTACTGAGCCTCGAGGACACGCCCTACAACCGCTACCTGAAGGGTATCCAGGTCAGCCGGACCCATGATGGCTACTTCTCCATCGACAAGAAGAGCAAGCGTCTGGTCGATCCGGCCACCAGCAAGAAGTCCACTGAAACCGACGACGTGGATGCCTACGACCTGATCCTCAAGAACAAGGAACGTCTGCTGTCCTTCGACGAGCCGGTGCGTTTCATCTTCTCCCACTCGGCCCTGCGCGAGGGCTGGGATAACCCCAACGTCTTCGTTATTTGCACTCTCAAGCACAGTGACAACACCATTTCCCGCCGCCAGGAAGTGGGCCGTGGTCTGCGTTTGTCGGTCAACCAGCGCGGCGACCGGATGGACTACCCGGCGACAGTTCACGACATCAACGAGCTGACCGTGGTGGCCAGCGAGAGTTACAAAGAGTTTGTCGGTGCCCTGCAGAAGGACATCAGTGAGTCCTTGTCGGCCAGGCCACGGATTGCTGACAAGGCCTTTTTCACCGGCAAGGTTTTGCCAACCGCTATGGGAGAGGTGGTTGTCAGTGATGAGATGGCGACCGACATTGAGTTCTATCTGATCCAGAACGGCTATGTCGACAAGAAACGCAACATTACCGACAAGTATCACGACGCCAAGCGCGAGGAGCAACTTGCCGAATTGCCGGCAGAGCTGCAGCCCTACGCCCAGCAGGTGTTCCAGTTGATCGACAGCGTCTTCAGCGAAGCTCAGTTGCCGCAGATCGGCGACGGCCGCAAGGCCAAGACCAATCCGCTCAACGCCAACTTCGAGCGCAAGGAATTCCAGGCGCTGTGGAGCAAGATCAACCGCAAAGCGGCGTATACCGTCGACTTCGAGGCTGACGAGCTGGTTGAAAAATGCATCGCGGCTCTCAACGACAAGGATGAGGGCCTGCGTGTAAAGCCCATGCAGTACATCATCGAGCGTGGCACGCAAAAAGAGCATGCCAGCTTTGACGAGTTGAAGCGGGGTGAGGCTTTCAAGCTGGCACAGACGGCAATCGAGAAGTACACCAACTCGGCTCACTCGGCGGTGAAGTACGACCTACTCGGCAACCTGGCCGAGGCGACCCAGCTGACGCGCAGCACCGTTGCCCGCATTCTGCAGGGCCTCAACGCGGCCGTTTTCAGCCAGTACAAGACCAATCCTGAAGACTTCATCGCCAGGGCCGCCACGCTGATCAACGAGCAGAAGGCCACCGTCATCGTCGAGCACATCGCCTATGACCCGGTGGAGGAAACCCACAGCTCGGACATCTTCACGGCTCAGAAGCCGCAGGATGACTTCAGCAACGCCTTTGAGGCCAATCGCCACATCTACGACTACGTGTTCACCGACTCGAGCAACGAACGCAAATTCGTCGAGCAGCTGGATGCCAGCACTGAAGTGGTGGTCTACGCCAAGCTGCCGAAGAGCTTCTTCATCCCGACCCCGGTCGGCAACTACAACCCTGACTGGGCCATCGCCTTCCAGGAAGGGAAGGTGAAGCACATCTACTTCATCGCTGAGACCAAGGGCTCGATGTCCACCCTGGATCTGCGCGCCATCGAGGCCTCCAAGATCGCGTGTGCCCGGAAGTTCTTCGCCAAGATCACGTCGGAGCAGGTGAGGTACGGCGTGGTGGATGGGTATGGCAAGCTGATGGAGCTGGTGAAGTAGCCAGCTTCTTGCCGAAGATCAACAATTTTTGAGCCGTATTTTGAGATGGATATTCAGCCGGACAAGCAGAACCTGGATCGCACGTTTGCATCGACGGTCTACTACATCGACTTCTACCAGCGAGACTACAAGTGGACGGAAGAGCCCGTTCGGAGGCTGATCGACGATGTCTTCTACCAGTTCGATGAGGCCTATTCCCAGCACGCAGCCCTGGAGCCGAACGCGGAGAACATAAATGCCAGGTATCCCTGGTATTACCTCAACACTTATGTCACCAACACCGTTCAGGGCAAGGTATTTGTGGTGGATGGCCAGCAACGGCTGACCACCTTGACGCTGTTCTTGGTGCAGCTGTTTCGGATGTCCAAGGCCTTCGAGTCGAGGACTTCCGGCTGGTTGGAACGAAAGATCGCCGGCTATGCGGGAGTGGAGTACGAATTTTGGATGAATCACGTTCGCCACATCCATGTCCTCGGCGGGCTCATGGGTGGCGCTGCCCCCGAGGAGATCGACAAATCCTCCGGACTGACGGCGGTCAACATGCTGAAGAATTTCTCAGTCATCGCGGGGGAGCTGTCCAGGCGGCTGGATACCAAGCACAGGTTTGAGACCTTCGTTCATTATTTCCTCTACCGGCTCGTGCTCATTAACCTGTCGGTCGACTCCACGCACGTACCGATGGTGTTCGAGGTGATCAATGATCGTGGTGTGCGACTCAAGCCCTACGAGATTCTGAAGGGAAAGCTGCTCGGGCAAATCGACAAGCTAGAGCTCGACTCCGGGAACTACAACGAGCTCTGGGATGAGCGGGTGAAGGCTGTGAATGCTTATCGGGAAGATGAGATCGACAGCTTCTTCCGCTACTGGTTGAAGAGCAAGTTCGCTGACAGTCGCAAGTCTGGGCAGCGCTTTGACGGTGATTACCATCGCGAAATGTTCAGGGCTGATATTAATCAGCACCTGCAGCTTGAGCATGACCCGGCCAAGGTCAAGGCATTCCTGAAGGAGGATTTTTCGTACTTCACTCAGCTGTATGTCCGGTTGCTGCATGCCAGTCAGCATGAGAATGGCCAGTATCCGGCCGTTTTCTTCAACAGCTTGAACGAGCTGGATAGTCAGTATCTGCTCATCTTGTCGGCTTGCACCGTGAATGATCCGGAAGAGGTCGCCAAGATTCGAGTGGTGGCGGAGCAGCTAGACAGGATGTTCTCGCTATTGCAGTTGCAGGGGGCTTACGACAGCAACGAGTTTGCGGTCAAGCTGTTCGAGATCAGCGCGGAGATTCGTGGTAAAGCTGTCAAGGAGATTCCGGCGATATTCGAGAAGCACCTGTTGCAGGAAATCGCCAGAAAACGTGCCACTGCAGTCAGCGCCTCCTTCAGCTACCCCCTGTTTCGCAGCATGACCATCGACCGTTTGAACACGCGCTTCACGCGATTCTTCTTCGGCAGGGTGGAGCGCTTCCTTGCTGAAGGCATGAAATTGAAAATGAAGCACTCCTTGCACAGTCTGGTCACTCTCAGGGGGGCGAAGACCGGCTTCCACATAGAGCACATACTGTCCCGCAATCCAGAAAGCCTGGAGGCTTTCGGCGGGGATGAGGAGCGTTTCGAGGGCGAGCGGAACCGTCTCGGGGGTGTTCTGCTGCTTAAGGGCAAGGACAACATATCAAGCAGTAATGAGCCATATGCTGAAAAGTTGAAGTCCTATGCCAATACACTGTATTGGAATGAGACGCTCCGTGATGACTCCTACCACAGCAAGCTTGACTTCCGCGACTTTGCAAAAGTTTCGGGTCTTGTTTTCAAGCCGCTTGCGAAGTTCGGCCCAGATGAGCTTGAGGAAAGACAGCGGCTGCTATTCGAAATTGCGTCGCTGATTTGGTGGTCTCCAGAGGCTGCGTAAGTGCCAACAAGGAAGAACGAGATGGATCCGGTCACGGAACAGATGCAGGCGATCGCTTCGGCCCTCTCGCTGGTCGAGTTGGACAAAGTGCTCACGCAGAGCATGGCCCGGCAACAGATTCAGGCTCTGATCAAGGATGACGGACTGGCAAGGATCCTCGAGCGGGTCGAGGAACTGGCGCGGCGCGAGGGCGATGGTGCAGCGAATCTGCAGATGTTGGCGGTGTTGGGGCGACTGGCCGCTGTTGCGCGAGGCCGTGAGGGGGCGGTGAACCGAACCGTTGTTGCCCTGGCGCCCGAGCAGGACCTGCCCAGCTTGGATGGGTTGGACAGTGACGGCAAGACCTATGCCGCGCAATGCCTGTTGCAGCTGGATACGCCCTGGTTGAATGGCTATGCGCTGCGTGAATCAGTGGCGCTGGATACAGCCGAGAAGCCCCGCAAGCTGTTGTTCGAGCTGCTGCTCAAGCGCTTCGCCAGTGTCGCCGAGGCCTGGTCTGCCCACACCGTGGCGCTTGCATCGCTGGGTAACATCGGCAATCCCGAATCGCGGCTGCGCCGTGCGCGACGCATCAGTGCAGCCTGGCTGGAAGTGCTGCGAGGCAGTGCATTCGAGCCTGGCGGGCAACCAGGATTGGCGCTGAGCGAGTGGGTCACGGCACTGCTGCTGGGGGACAAGAAAGATGTCGAGGAGAGCCTGTTATTCAGTATCGTCGACGATGCCATCGCGCTGCTGCTGCGCCTGATCGAGCTGCGCTTTTCCCATGCGATGCTTTCTGACACCTACCAGGTGATAGGACAGATGCGCAGCCTGCTCGGTCGCGCCCGCTGGATCGAGTTCCTGGGAGCTTCGCAGAGTCGCGCAGCAGTCAACCTGTGCCTGCGCGAGGCGGCGCTGGTGCTGGCGCGCCAAGGCAAGACCGACAAGGCGTTGATGGATGTGATGCTGTCGCTGTACCAGTCGAAGGCCCAGCTGATGAAGGATCTGACCCGTCACTTCGGCCAGGCACAGGACCTCGATCCCGAGGTGCGCCAGTGGTGGACCAATGCCGGGGTGGTCACGGGCAGCTCGCGTACCGTGGTGCACAAGGTAGGCATTTCCGAGGACCAGATGATCGGTGAACTGCTGATCGAGGTGCTCAACACCCAGCCCTTCATGGAGGCGTTGCGGGATTCGGTGGCGCCACTACTGGAGATCAGTGACCCGATTTCCGCCGAGAAGGTAACTGGAGCTGCGGCCGGTTATGCCGATATCGCTCGCAATGCCCTGATGCTGGCGCGCATGCGCCGATTGACCAGAACCACTCTCAAAGGCGAAGTCGTGGAGTTCAACCCCCTCCAGCATGAGTTACTGAGCGATATCCGCCAGGGGGTGCGCCGGGTCAAGGTGGTTCGCGATGGCGTCCAGAAGGACTTTGGCGGCAGCATCAAGATGTTGATCAAACCGCGGGTTGAGCCGCAAGACTGATCGTAAGGAACAAGGATGGTGAAGATGGAACGTATCGAAGCGCGGATTCTGTTGAAAAACCTGCTGCGGCGGATCCGGCCAGTGGACTCCCAACAGTTCGAGCTGGCGGGGATCCTGACGGAGGGTGAGCTCGAAGCGCTGCAGTGCGCCTATGCGCTGCTTGAAGAAGCTCCGCATCTGGCGCTTGAGGACGCAGCTGTACCGACAGGGGGCGATGTTGACGTTCAGCCGGACCTCGCCACCATCCCCGAAGCCGAAGCCGAAGCCGAAGCCGAAGCCGAAGCCGAAGCCGAAGATTGGGAGATGGAAGTCGAGGAGGAGCCTGTCGCCCTGAGCGTCGAGCTGGACCTAAGCGTGTTCGACTTGCCCGAAGCCCAAGACGATGCTCGGCTCTGCCTTGACTTCGGTACAGCCATGTCCAAGGCGACACTGGTGATCGACACCGACGATTATGAGGAGATTCATGTCCTCGAGCTGGGGATCCCCGGCGATCAGCAGGAGGTCAGCGAGACCATGCTGATCTCATCCGTCTACATCGATAACAGCGGGATGTTGTGGTTTGGCAAGCATGCCGTGGACTTCTCTCTGCTGGAGGGGGGCGACGGCGAGCGCATGCGGGTTGACAACGTCAAACGCTATCTCTCCGAAGATGCGCTGCACAGCCGCGTGCCTGCGCCCTACAACCCCACCGGCATGGCCATCGAGTTCGGTGACCTGCTGCTGGCCTATCTGACGTTCATGACCTGGGCGGTCAATGAGTGCTTGAGCGATCACGATATGCCGCGCAATCTCAAGCGCCGTTTTGCCATGCCCTGCTTCGAGCAGGACAAGAGCCGTGCGGTGGCCGACCGACTCCGCCTGCTGCTCGGTGAGGCTCAGGTGCTGGCTGACACTTTCGGCGAGCGTCTGCAGCAGGGGCTACCGCTGGATGAGTTTATGGCGGCGGTGCAGTCGCTGCGGAGCGAGAAGCGCGCCTACGATTTCATCACGGACAACCTGACCGAGCCGCTGGGCGTCGCCAATGCCCTGCTGCGCAATGGTGGCACCACCAACAGCGTGACGCTGGTGGTGGATGTGGGGGCAGGCACCAGTGACATGAGCTTGTACCGGCTGCAAGCCAACCCGAATACGCCGGTTCGTCAGGCCGTGGAGGTGGACGGCTCCGCGCGAGGCATCACCAGGGCAGGCAACTACCTGGATCAGGCTCTGATTCACCTGCTGCTCAGCAAAGGTGGTATTGGCAATGATCATCCGCGTAAAGCGAATATCCTGCGCGATCTTTCTCTGCGGATGCGCGACTATAAAGAAGGCCTGTTTAATGATGGCTTCCTGACCGTCACTTTGCTCGACGGCGAGCTTGTCGAGGTGACGCTGCAGGAGTTCGTGGAGCTGAACACCGTACAGAAGTTTGCGCAGGATCTGGAACAGTGCCTCCGGGAAGTGCTGAGTGGCGTAGACCCCAGCTGGATCCAGGTGGCCAACAAGCACGGCGGCCTGGCAGTGGTACTGACTGGCGGCGGGGCGAAGCTGCCGATGGTCCAAGCACTGGCGAGCGGGCAGTTTGAAGTCAATGGTCAGACGATACGCCGTATCCATGCGCCGGATTTCCCGCAATGGCTGCAGGAAGAGTATCCAGAGCTGGAGGATGACTTCCCACGTATCGCGGTATCCCTGGGCGGAGCTCGCAAGAGCTTGATAGCGCTTCAGGGCAAGGCGCGAGTCACCGCAGGGGATGTGCATGGAAGCCCGGTGCTGACAGGGTTTTACAGCCGGTAATCAGGATATGAATGGAAGGAACCGCGAAGGCCTGGAGTCTTCGGCGGCCTTCCTGGATCCCCGGTGAGTTTGCTCGCCCATGGGCTACAATCGCCGCATCTGCCTACAGGTTTCCTGTCATGTCCCGCAAGAAATTGCCCATTGGTATCCAGACCTTCCCTCGTATCCGTGAGGACAACTGATACTACGTCGACTAGACAGCAGCTTGAGGGTTTACATGGGGGCGCAGCTTTTTCTACGACTTAGGTTACGGCTGGCTGGAATATGAGCCTGAAAAGGATTTCTTGAACCTGTAACAGGGATGTTCGATGAGCAACGAAGCCATACTTCCTACCCCAGGCGCAGTCCTGCGTACCCTGATCACTGCGACCGGTTATCGCCCCTGCCTCAACAGCAAGGGACTGGACAAGGATCTGGACGATCTGGCCCTCGAAAAGCGCCCGGGCAGCAACTTCGAGCTTTTGCAGAATTGCCAAGCACAATGGCTGCGGGCCATTCGTGCAGACTGCGGAGCTGACTGGAGCAACCTGATCGAGTCGGCTTGGTATCGACATGGCGATCTTTTGCGCTCTGTCGCGCGCGAGACCAATACCACGGGGATGATTCCGGCACATGCCAAGGACGCACTGCACAGGCTGCTGGTGCTTTCCGAATTGTCCGATTTCATTCGCCGTGCTAGCCGTGAAATACCTCTTCTCGACGTGCTGAGCTGGTGGGAAGAGCCTTTCGTAGCCTGGTTGCAGGTGGTTGCAAGCCAGAGTGGCGTGTCTGACTCCCTGCTGCGTGAACGGCTTGCCAATCATCTAGAGATTGATGATCGCACTCTGGAGCGTTGGCTCCAGGGTGAGTCGATTGGCACGAAGCTGTGGCCTTACCGTGCGACGGTGGAAGCGCTGATTGCCGGCAACAGCCTGACAGCCAGGCAGGTCGATCGCCTCACAGGCTGGCTGGTCATGGGCGTGGCACTGCAATCCTTGCCTGCGGAACTAAGCGACAGCGTCAAGCGTGACTCTCACATGGATCGCCAGCAGTCGCTGAAGAGTGCGCAGCAGGCTCGTGAGCAACTGAACCGAGGGGCCGCCGACCACAGCAGACGGCTCTTGCGTGATCAAGTGGTTTCCGTGCGGGCTGGTCTTGACCAGCTCTTTGCAGATACTCGAGGCAACGAGCAGCGGATCCGTGATCGGCTCGATTGGCTACGAGCAGTGTATGAGCGCGGCAACCCGGCGGAGCGGGCAGCATATGAACATCAGTGGTTGTGGCTCTCTGCACGATTGGCAGCCAAACTCGGCGAGAAGGAAAAAGCTCTTGAGTTGTATGCTGCCGCCTGCAAGCAGGCCTGGTGGCGAGCTGGCCCCAATCAGCACGGAATTCTCCGTGAGGCGCTGTGTTATGCCGTTGGCATCGGTGACAAGGTGCGTGCCAGGCATTGCTGGGACAGATGCTATTTGCTTGGTTTGAACACCCCGCCCTACCGGGAGCTGGATGAGCAGACACTTCGTCTCTTGTCTTTCGAATTCGAGCGTTTTTTTGCGCCGCAGAAGGCCAAGCAGCGCATTCCTCCGCCAATCCGCTACGAGATGATGGACAAGCCGTTTTCTTTATCATCAAGGGATCTGGCTAACCCGAATGCACTGCGTAAGCATGCCGATGAGCGAGTCCGCTATTCGCCGCTGATGAATGCGGTACTGTGGGGGGAGCTTGAGGACGTCAAAACGCTCGTACAAGCGGGGGGCGATCCGAATGTGTTTATTCCTGAGTCCGGTGAGAATGCGCTGATCATGGCGCTGCGCCGGGCATATGACCGCAAGGATCCGGAGATCCTGCAGTATCTGCTGACCCTGGATATCAGCCCGGAAACGGCCAATCGTCCGGCCTCGACAAAGCGGGAAACACCGCTGCAGATTGCCATGAACATGGCTGATTCCGAGCTTGTCGACCGGCTGATTGCGCTTGGTGCGGATGTCGAGCAGACCTGCTTCACGTCACCCAGCGCGCTGATTTACGCCATGGCGCTGCTGCATGACAGCATCCATGTGAGCGATCTTGGTCAGTTGAAGGCCTATCTTGAGGGGCGTGTACCGGCAGACGCCTTCGATGCCAAGGGTGGCGCCATTCTGGATTGCGAGCTGTCAGCTCAGCGTCATGGCTGGCGGGCAATGCTCAATGACCCGCGGAAAAAACAGATCTTCGAGGCTGTTGCGCAGTACTACAGTCGGCCGGTCGATGCCCGCCTTGAGGTGGTCATGGCGCTGCTGGCAAAGGGTGCTGACCCCAACCGGCGCTACCCGGACTTCAACGGATACCGCGATCTTTGGACTCCTACGCTGTTTGCCGCCCAGATTGGTGATCTGGAGGTGCTCAAGACCATGGTCGCGAAAGGGGGGGATCCATGGGCCTCGCTGGATGAGGACCACCCTATGGGCGAAAAGAATGCGCTGTGGGTTGCAGCCGCCTACAAGCGTAACAGCGTCGTCGAATACCTCCGGGCGCTGCTCCCTGAGCCTTCCAATAGCTGATCGTACATTTTCGGATTTTTCCTTCGGCTGCCTGTCGGGCTTCAACCGCCCCCTCTGTTGCATCGTGCGCGCAACGCCATGCAACGGAGGAACCACCATGTATTTCAGCAAGGACAAGGACATCAATCAGCTCGTGCTAGACCTGCTTCAGCTTGGCTGGAGCTATGCCAAAGGACGGCACTACAAGCTTTTCCCGCCCAATGGCTGCGGCATGGTCATCGTGCCGACCACACCGGGCGACCGGCGTGCCTTCCAGAACTTCCGCCGTGATGTGCGACAGCGCTTGCGTGGTAATCCCGAGCGATATCGTCATGCAGTGCAGGAGGTCATGCCATGACTCCGGTCATTCTGGTGTCGCTGGACTGGCGCCGTCCGCAGGACGGTAAGACTGGCCTGGGTATCGGTTCGATCGCTGCTGCTCTGCAAGAGGCGGATGTGCCGTGGCGCATCGTCGAGGCTCAGGTCAACAGCCCGGATTTCTCGCTGCAGAGGGTGCTCGTAGAGCTGTTGCAGGCAATTTCCGAGGCAGGTCATGGTTGCCTGGTCGGCTTCGGTACCTATGTGTGGAACGATGCTGAGGTACAAAGCCTGATCCACCAGGTCAAGGGAACGGGAGTACGGATTGTCCTCGGAGGTCCACAGATCTCCTATATGGCCAAGGGGCAACTGGAGAGTACTTACCCGGGGGCAAACTATTTCGTTCGTGGCCAGGGCGAGATGGCTATGGTGGCACTGGCTCGCGGGGACTTGCCTGATGACTGTGGCATCCATATCGCTGGCATGCCCGATCAGGGCCGCAAGGCGGATCACGATCTTCTGGCCTTGCCCTCACCATACCTGCTGGGCACAGTTGAGCCACAGGCCAATATCCGCTGGGAAACCCAGCGCGGCTGCCCCTTCAAATGTGCCTTCTGTCAGCACCGCGAGCCGGGCAAGCGGCTAACGCACCAGTGGTTTGATGCTCAACGCCTGGAACGCGAGTTGGCCCTGTTTGCTGCTGCAGGGGTAGAGCGCATCTCGGCGCTGGATCCGATCTTTCACGCCAGCCCTGCGCGGGCTGTCGAGGTCTTGAGCAGCATCAAGGCTGCAGGCGTGAGTGCTCAGATCTCGTTGCAGTGCCGTTTCGAGACATGCACCCCGGAGTTTCTGGAGGCGCTCGATGGTCTCGACGTGACGCTGGAGTTCGGTCTGCAGACAACGGTGGAGGCCGAGTACCGTGCGATTGACCGGCCCAACCACATGGAGATTGTTCGCAACAGGATTCATGAACTGCGCAGACGGCAAATCGACTTCGAGGTCTCCCTGATCTATGGCCTGCCCAATCAGACGCTGGACAGTTTCCGCTCCAGCGTGGATTGGTGCCTGCAACAGCAGGTGCCGCGCCTGCGAGCCTGGCCGCTGATGTTGCTGCGCGGCACACCGCTCCATGAGCAGAGGGCGCGTTACGGACTCAGGGAAAGCCTCGACCATCGCATTCCCATCGTGGTCGCTAGTGACAGCTTTACCGAAGCGGAGCAGGCCGAGATGACCCGCATTGCTTTGGCTCTCGAGGAGAATTGATATGGGCTGTTTTGTTGCGTTCGAGGGGTTGGATGGCGTTGGCAAGTCCACGGTGGCTCAGCATCTGGCGGAGTTGTTTTACGGGCATGCGATGAGTACGCCTGGTCCTGCACTTCGCGATAATCGCCAAGCCGTGCTGCAAGCCTTTGCCGAGGATGAGCTGGCCAAGGCGTTGTTCTATACGGCCAGCGTATCCAGTCAGGGCAGACAGGCGCGTATCAGGGCTGAGCGTGGCGAATGGGTGTTCATGGATCGCTACTGGGCTTCGACGTTGGCTTATGCCAAGGCTCGGGGTGTAGATGCGGATTTGGAGTCCTTGAGCAGAAGCCTGGTCCAGCCTGATATGACGGTATTGCTCCTACTTGATGAGTCGGAGCGACAACGTCGTCTGCAGGTGCGTGGTGCCACGCTGGAGGACATGGAAACCCTGGAGCCGGGCTTTCGCCAGTGCGTGCTGAACGAGCTTCAAGCTCGTGCCAGTCTGGTGATCGATATCACTGGCCTTGCCATGGCCGAGGTATCCGTAAAAGTATCGAGCGCCATAATGGCCAGCAAGCCTCCGACCTTCACTTGAGTCGGAGGCTACCTGATGCTGGGATCTGGTGATTTAGTGTTTCTCGTCAAAAAAAAGATGCAGCAGATTTACCAGCGTGAGCGGCCGTTGGGCTGCTCACGCTGGTTTATGTGTGCTGTCAGTCTGGTGGCTTGCCTGTAATTTGCCGCAATCGGCTGAAGATCCAACACGTCAGCAACACTGCAAACAGCAGCAGCGGAAAGCGCAGCAGCACGACGACGAGCAACAAGGCGGCTACGCAGCCGACCAGGACTCCGACGAAGACGAACAGCGCCGCCAGAAGACGCAGCATTGCCATGGCGTAGTCCTCACATTCGCTACATGTAGCCCAGCTCCACCATCGACACACAGTCCTCGTTGCCGACCACGATGTGATCCAGCGTTCGTACGCTGACCAGGTTCAGCGCTTCCTTGAGCTTGTGGGTCAGGTGGCGGTCGGCATTGCTCGGCTCAGGATCGCCCGAGGGGTGGTTGTGAACCAAGATCACCGCCGCGGCGTTGTGCTCCAGAGCCAGCTTGACCACTTCACGCGGATAGACGCTGGCTCCGTCCAGGGTGCCCCGGAACAACTCATGGAAGCCGATCACCCGGTGGCGGGTGTCGAGCAGCAACAGAGCAAATACTTCGTGCTCATAGTGTTGCAGCAGGGTTCGCAGGTGGGCGAACACGCTCTGCGGATCGGTCAGCGGGCGGCCCTTGGCCAGCCGCTTGCGGGCCAGTTGCTGGGCCATGTGCAGGATGTCGGTCTCGGTGACCGGCGACTCCATGACATAGGTGCCGGGCACTTCCCCGGCTCTGAGCTTGTGGAATTTCATCGTGAGGTTCCTTGAGTCGACTCGGTGGGCTGTCAGTGCGCTTGGGCAGATGTGGGTTGGCGTTGCATCTGGGCGTCCAGCCGGTCGGTCAGGCTGGGCTTGCTGGGGGCTGGAACTACAGGAGATGCGGATGACTCCTGTCGGCCGGACTCCTCCTCGATGACCGGGAAGAACTCTTCGACGATGGCGCCGGTATCCTCCTCGCTGTCCTCGAAGGCGCCGTTGCCGAAGCCCACTCGTGCCGCCTTGTCCAGGGCGATCTGATCGAAGCCGGCCGCCCAGCGTGCCTCATCGGTCTGACGGGCTTGCTCCAGGGCGTCCTCCAGCGACAGGCCGCTGCGTACCGTGATGTCGACGTAGAAGATCGGCGTGCCGTGGCTCTGTCGGGTGGACTTGCCTCGCAAACGCAGCTCCAGAGGCAGGCAGGCCAACCGGTTGCCGGAAAGGGCCTGCAGGTACTGCAGCCGAGCAGCCAGGGTGCGGATGCTGTTGAAGCCGGTGGTGCGGAACACGAAGCTGCCGAGCGGGTCTTCATCGCCGATGGCTACGTTGAGCCGGCCGTAGGGCTTGCAGGCACCGCCCCGGGCCAGCGGACAGGCATCCGGCGACGGGCAGGGAAGTGATTGCAGTCCCTCGCTGGTCTGGCGGCGGCAGGTTTCGCCGTTGCCGACACACACCGGCCGCCCGGTATCCCGGTTGAACAGGCTGTAGTCGGCACGAAAGTTGAGATCAGGCTCGTTGAACAGCAGGCGGATCGGGATGTTGCGGATCTTGCCGCCCTGTTCCTTGCGCAGCGCTTCATCGAAGGGATGCAGCAGCCAGCCGTCGCGTCCCTGTACCTGCGAAGTGATCGTGAACTGGTCGTCCTTCTCCGGCAGGCGCTTGCCGTTCTTCTCGACGACCTTGCCGATGGAAATCCGGCCGAGTACCGGAGGGGTGATTGCTAGGCCTTTGAGCATGGGGTTTCTCCTTGAGCTGAAAGCAGAAAAGCCACCCAGGCCGCGAGGGCCGGGGTGGCTCGTTGAAAGAGAGGATTTGGTGGATCAAGTAATCAGGAAACGGCGACTGCCGGGCTTGGTCAGGGCGTATTGCTGCTGCAGCTCGGGGTGATCCTGCAGAAGTCGATTGATGTCCAGGCCGACGCTGTCCTTGGCCTTCTTCCAGGTGACGCTGCCGCCCTCGAATAGCGCCCGCGTGGCGTCGCCCATGGCCTGCTGCAAGGCCTGTCTGAGCTGAGCCTCGCGCTGTTCATGGGCGGTCAGCAGCTCGCGCACGGCTTTCAGTTCGGCGAAGGTCGCCGAGAGGTGTTCGTCCAGGCTGAAGTCCAGGCTCTTGCCACTGTCCTCCGGGAAGAGGCAACGCAGGGCCTGTTCCGCGGAGTCGCTGCCATCCGCCGGCGGAGGCGTGTCGTCGACGACGTACTGCCAGAACTGCTGTTCCAGGCGCATCAGGCGAGCGATCAGTAACTCATCGCGCTCGATGCGATGGATTTCGACGTGCTGGCCACCGAGCAGCACCGCCACATCGGCGGCCTGCTTGCCAGTCACCGCCAACTGGTGCATCACCTGCAGCTGCACATACTCGGGCACGCCTTCCTTCCAGAGGCGTGCCCCGTTTATGCCGGCGGTCTTGCATTCGAGGATCTGCACATCCTCGGCGCCGATCACCTCCCGGTCGATATTGGCCAGCATCCAGCTGAACTGGGGATCAGGGTGCTGCAGGACGGCATTCACCCGCCGAACCCGGTTGCCACTGCGCTTGGTGTAGTGCGCCGAGACAATCGGCTCGAGGATGTTGCCCCAGTAGGCCGGGCTTTCCTCGTCGTGCGGATCGGCCTTGGGCAATGCGGCGTCCCGGCCGGTCTTCTCCATCCACAGCTCCAGCTGGGACTTGTAGGGGCTCAGGCCCACGGCCGCGGCGGCATCCGAACTGCCGATGCCACGCTTGCGCACCGCCAGCCATTCTTCGCGGGGCATCTCCTTGGTCTTGACCAGACGCAGCGCCGGCCGGGGTTTGCTCGGGGTTGTGCGAGGTTGGATCTGTTCCATGGTGCATTCCTCCAGACGCAAGAACGCCCGGACAATCGAAGCTGACCGGGCGTTCTCGCAAGGGATGTGAAAGAGATAGAGGGATCTGGCGCTGGTTCAGGCCACCAGCCGCAGGGCGGTATCCAGAGCCTTCTGCTTGAGCTGGGCGCCCTGGCCGAACCAGGCCGAGTCCATGCGGTACTCGTTGCTACGTGCCCGCCGCTCGTGGTCGACGTACTCGGTGACCGCATTGAGCAGTCCCCAGGCTGTGCCCTGAGCGGACTCCAGGTTGGCTCCACGACCCGCACCGGCATACAGGCTTTCGACCCGCTGCAGTGCCCGCTCGTTGGGCAGCGTTTCCGGTAGCGCGCTGTTCGGCTGGATGTCGCAGAGCACGTCGAGGAAGAAGTTCTTCGCTTCGTGCGGGCGGATCTTGCGCTCGACCAGATGCTTCATCCGGTACATGAACTCGTCCCAGCCGGATACCGCGATGCCCAGTTGCTTCTTTACCGCCTGGGCGTCGAAGCGGGTGTTGTGCGGCACCTTGATGGCTTGCGGTGCGCCATCGAGGGCGATGCTCAGGGTGTTGTTGCAAACCACCCGGACCGTGGTCGGGGTAGCCGTGGTGGCCAGGGTGCCGTCGCAGGACGTGGCCAGCAGCAGGTAGCCGTTGACCTGATCGTTGCCCTTGAGCGCCGAGCCCTGTCCGGTGCGGGCCAGCGCCCAGAACTTGCGCCCGCCCTTGAGCACGCCCGCCGTTTCCAACTCGTAGCCGGAGACTTCCGTCAGGTCGCGGTAGAACTCCAGCACCTCGCGCGGTTGCACGGTGTGGTAGCGGTTGGAGACCACCGACAGTGGCGCCTTGGTGTCCGAGCGGTATAGCACCTTCTGTTCGGGGAAGGTGTGGATCGTGCCGAGATGCCCCTGGGTATCGGCCATGAAGCGGACAGGGCTTTCCTCGATTGTCCAGTTCATGCCGGCTTCACACTGCCAAACTTCCAGCGGCTGAAGCGGAGACAGCTCGCTGCCGAGACCGTGCCAAGGGGTTTGGCCGACATAGGCCATGTGTTCGATGAGATGGGCCATAGGAGAACTCCTTGCTGGAGCGAGCGGCATATAGCAATACGCCCGGTCAATCAGGGGCCGGCGCCATGCCGTACAGATGTTTGAGATAGGGTATAAGCAGCGCCGGTCAGAGCCAGCTCGTGAATCAGTGCTTGGTGCGAGAGAAGGCCCGACCGCAGCGTTGGCATTCGAAGTTATCGAGCACTTGGGTATCGATCTCTTCGCCCATACGTGCTCCAGCTAGGGAAGGTCTGAAATAGCCCCGACTTCCGTCTTCGCCCTGTCCGGTGAG
>JAEAMF010000124.1_pt1 | contig 142518 bp, 122 predicted proteins | sample 8958721 | NCBI WGS metagenome assembly JAEAMF01 (sample SAMN16933255, study PRJNA681124) | bioreactor sludge metagenome | isolation source: anaerobic bioreactor treating anionic surfactant - SDBS | place: India: Bengaluru | collected 2019-02-28
AAGGGTTGCGAACCCCTCGCGCCTTGCGTTGGCTCAGAAGGCGCTCAACCAGTATCCCCAACTGGCTGGTCTCTGTTTCCGACTCAAGACGTATCCTCAGTTTTTTTGTCGTTTTGCCTTGGGCGAATTGCAGAAAACCATCAACCACGTCTGTCGCCCGGGTGGCCAGTACATCAGCTGGGCGTTGACCGGTCAGATAACCCAAGTCCATTGCATCGCGCAACTCGGAAGTGGCGTGTTCGTACACCGCATCCCAGATCGCCGGTCCTGCATAGAAGTCCCGAGGAGTCTCCTTGTTCTTGCGGATACCGGTCGCTGGGTTTGGGCGGTCCGTAATGCCCCACTCCCTTGCCATGTTGAAAATGTGAGAGAGAAGGGCGATCTCCCTATTCGCCCTAACCTTGCCTGTCCGTCGATCTCGATATTGGGCAAGTACTTGAGGCGTAATCAGCTCCATCGGGGCATCATCGAAGGCTTTGCGCAGCTGTTTGAGCTCGGCCAGGTTGTCCTTCTGGGTGCGCGGCTTTTTGCCCGGAATGACATCCCTTTCATAGCGATCGAATAGCTGCCCCATCAGGCGCGTTATTTTTGGAATGTGTAGTGGTCAACTAATCCCGGACACTGCGTTAAGTTTTTCCTCAGCAACAGCGGCCGCCAGCCCGCTGTTGAACTGATGCGGTCGCTGCCAGTTGTAGCGCTGCATCAAAAATCGACCGATATCCTGCTGTGCCAGCGATGCGCTCATGTAGCCCACCAGCTTGAGTTCAGCGCGCAGTTTGCGCAGTTCGGCCTGCTGATCATCGTCTTGCTGACGCTGTTCTTGGGGCTTGCTGTAGACCTTGATCCAGGCGTAGAGGCTGTGCACGGACATGCCCAGTCGCTGAGCGACATCGGCGACAGGTTTACCTTTTTCGGTCACTTGCTTGACCGCTTGAATCTTGAATTCTTCGGGGTAACGCAAGACGACTCATGGCACCTCCTATTTGGGCCTCATTATGAGGCTTGGAGGTGTCTAGGAAACCAGGGACGATTCAGAACGGGCATGATCCGTATGCCTATCTGAAGGACGTTCTGACTCGTTTGCCGACGCAGCGGGCGAGTGACATTACGGAGTTGCTGCCGCATAAATGGGCGCCCGTTTAACCATGCAAGGCATGTCCGCCGGACGCTAACTGTTCAATGGCTGTAGGTAGGACTTGCTACGGCTATGAAAGGGCCAACCGCAGAATCGCAGGCATCGTAGTCAGTATCAAAATTATGGACATAGAGATGTTGAAGGCTAACGAATAACTGGGGCGCGTTAGCACCTGCCGTAATGCAACCCCACCCACTGCCCAGATCCCCACGCATAGCATCGACAGAGCCGCCAATAGAACACCTGCTAGGCATAGGTTTAGCACATGGTTTTCGACGGGTATATAGGTTGCAGATGCGCTAATTGAAAGCGCCCACGCTTTCGGATTTATCCACTGAAATGCCGCGCCCGCCACTAGCCCCATTGGGGGCCGGCTGTCCTGACCGATTTCCAGCGGGCCGCTGGTTGCAATTTTCCAGGCCAGCCAAAGGATATAGCCTGCGCCGACGACGCCTAGCGCTGTATGAAAACCTGGCGCCGCGTCAAATAGGGTACCTAGCCCCAGCCCAAGCAGCACGAATTGCAAGCTGACTCCAAGGGCGATACCACTCACCAAGGGCATCGTTCGCATCACGCCAACCTTCGCACCTGAGACCAGCACCATGGCGTTATTAGGGCCCGGTGTACCGGTCATCACTATGGCGAAAATCACAAATGGAATGAGGAGCGTGGGATCGGTCATGACAAGGGTGAGCCTGGTTGAGAAGTGCGTGAATTTTATAGCGCAACTTACGCACAATGGTTGCATAATGACGTAAAAACCCAGGACTGACGCAACTAATGGCAGAGTTTGACCAGATCGACAGAAGAATATTGTGTGAGCTTTCTCGGGACGCCCGCCAGACCAATTTGAAGCTGGCCGAACGAGTCGGGCTGTCTCCCTCCGCCTGCCTGAGAAGGGTTCAAGAGCTAGAGCGATCTGGGGTCATCACAGGCTATAGGGCGGTCATCGACAGATCTCGCCTAGGAGCAGGGTTTGTGGCCTACGTTACCGTAGGACTCTCCAATCACACGAAGGACAGTCTTCGGGCTTTTGAAAAAGCGATCAGCGCATGTCCGGATGTGGTTGAGTTTCACACCGTCACCGGGACTATTGAGTATCTTCTGCGTGTTGAACTGGCGGACATGAAGGCTTACAAGACATTCCACAATGATGTCTTGGGTACGCAGCCGCATGTTTCTTCGATTACGAGCTACATCGTAATGGACACGCCAAAGAACGACCGTGCCTAAGCTTAGAGACTGCGGAGGGCCACACGTAGAGCACCGGTCTTGATGCAGAGTTCGAAAAGTGGGTTGCCCGGACGCTTACCGATCTCTAGGCGAGAAAACAGATCCATCATTAATGCCAATTACATCCACCCTTCGTAGGTACGGATGTAGGCGGTATCTGTCACCCAGACCGTATTCGGTTCATTGCGCAGCGGCATCGGCCAGTTGTTCTGCGAAGGCCTGGAGTTCTGCGAGTTGATTTACGGTCAGGGGCATCGAATGTGTCATCGGGTCGGTGCAAAGCCTGCCCACAGTTGGCGCTTGCACAAAGTTGTCTCCTCAAGGGGACATTGATTTTTCGCGCACCGCTTAAAGTCCTCTGCAATTCCGAACGGCTCAGGCCAATAAACATAAAAACCGGAGATGCACTGCGATGCACACACCGCTCGCCGAGCCTCGTCGCTCAATTTACTTCAATTACCAGGTTTTCCCTGCCCACACTGCCAGTGTGAATGCCGCACAGGTCGAGCGTCGACCTGTGGTCATTGTCGGTGCCGGGCCCATCGGGCTGACTACAGCACTGGATCTGGCCCGCTACGGCATTCCGTCGATTGTGCTGGAGGCTGAACGTCAGGTCAGCGAAGGCAGCCGTGCCATCGTGTTCACCCGCCGCTCCCTGGAGATTCTCCAGCAAGTCGGTGTCGCCGAACGGGTGATGGCGGCGGGGCTTAGCTGGCGTTTCGGTAATTCCTTTTACCGCAACCAGCGGGTGTTCCGCATGGAGGCGCCCCACGACCCGGACGATCGCTTCCCGCCGATGACCAACCTGCAACAGCCTTGCCTGGAGCAGTTTCTGGTCGAGACCTGTCAGGCCAACCCGTTGATCGAGTTGCGTTGGGGCAACAAGGTCACTGCGCTAGTGCAGGCCGGGGATTATGCGACGCTGGACATTGATACGCCGGCCGGTGATTACACGCTGGAAGCCAATTGGGTTATCGCCGCCGATGGCGCGCGCTCGGCCATTCGCAGTTTGCTTGGCCTGCAACTAGAAGGCGCCGCTTATGAAGGGCGCTTTGTGATTGCCGACATCAAGATCGACCTCGACCTGCCCACCGAGCGCCTGGCTTACTTCGACCCGCACTGGAACCCGGGCAATACGGTGCTCATGCACCGGGAGCCCGGCAATATCTGGCGCATCGACTATCAGCTGCCGCGCGATGAGACGCCGGAACACGCCTTGTCCGCCGATTCCCTGCGCGAGCGAATCAATGCACAACTGGCCATCGTTGGGGTGCAGAATCCGCAGTGGGAGCTCGACTGGTGCTCGGTGTATTCGGCGCGGGCGCTGACCCTGTCGAACTATATCCATGATCGCGTGATTTTTACTGGAGATGCCGCGCACTTGCTGCCAATCTTCGGTGTTCGTGGTGCCAACACCGGCTTTCAGGACTGCCATGACCTGAGCTGGAAACTGGCCCTGACCATCAAGGGCGTTGCCGGCCCGGGCCTGCTCGCCTCCTACAGCGCGGAGCGGGTAGGGGCCGCGCGCGAGATCATTGCCGAAGCCGGCAAAAGCACGCGCTTCATGACCCCGCCAACGCCGGGCCATTGCCTGGTCCGCGATGCGGTGCTGTCGCTGTCACTGACTCAGGCGTTCGTACGTCCGCTGTATCACTGGCGTACCTCCCGGCCCCATGACTACGTTGATTCGTCGCTCAATTTCAAGGGCGATGACAACAGTCTCTACAGCAGCGGCCCCCATCAGGGTGCTCCGCTGTTGAACATTCGGCTCGGTGATGACCAGTTCCTTTTCGACAGGCTGGGCGCGTCGTTCTACCTGCTGTACTTCACCGACGCCACCGAGGTGCCGGGTGATATCCAGGCTCAGGTGCAAGCACTGCGTGAGCAGGGTGTGCCGCTGCAGCTGCTGGCTGTTACCGGCAATCGGCAAACCGCAGTCAGCGGCGCGGACGGGCAGGTGGATGACCACAGCGGGCACCTGCGCAGGAAATACGGGGCGAAGACGGGCAGTGCTTATCTGGTGCGCCCGGACCAGCACGTGTGTGCACGCTGGCATCAACTCAGCGGCCAGGCGCTGCGCGCCGCCATCGAAACGGCCTTGGGCAATGAGTGAGGACAACAGCATGGAACACAAACAACTGACCCTTATCGACATTGAAACGATCTACGACCAGCTCGCCGACGCTCTGGATCAAGCAGCCCAGGGCAAGCGCGAACTGTTCCTGGTGAAACTGGCGCTGCTCAGTGCTCACGCTCTCGGCGATGCCGAGCAGTTTATGGCGTTGACCCGCACCGCGTTGCTGGACCTATAACCAGCACCCTGCCAATCGTGCAATTGCCACCGGCTTGAATGATCAAGCCGGTGCGCCTTCCTATAACAATAATCAGGAAGTCCCCAATGACTCGCAGCCCCATTGTCAGTGCGGCCACTTCGGCGATGGCCGGTGCTCAAGACCGCTACCAGCAGGTGTGTAAAAAGGTCTCTAAAAGACTGATTGGCTTTTTGTTTGTCTGCTTTGTCTTGTCGTTTCTGGATCGCATCAACATCGGTTTTGCCGGCCTGACCATGATGGGCGACCTGGGCTTGAGTGGCACCCAGTTCGGTCTGGCCAGCACCTTTTTCTACATTGCCTATATCGCCTGTGGCATTCCCAGCAACATGGCCCTGGCGCGCATCGGCGCTCGTCGCTGGATTGGCAGCCTTATGATTGCCTGGGGCGTGGCCTCCACGTGCACACTGTTCGCCACTGATGCCACCTCGCTCTACCTGCTGCGTATCCTGGTCGGGGTGACCGAAGCGGGTTTTCTGCCCGGCGTGCTGCTGTACCTGACCTTCTGGTTTCCCGCAGCCTACAGGGCCCGAGCCAATGCGCTGTTCATGATCGCCATGCCGTTCACTGCTGGCTTCAGTGCGGCACTGTCGGGCCTGATTCTGGGGTTGGACGGCGTGTGGGGGTTGAAAGGCTGGCAATGGCTGTTCCTGCTTGAAGGCTTGCCCTCGGTGCTGATGGGCTGCGTGGTGTTCGGTTACCTGGATGACCGCCCGCAACAGGCCAAGTGGTTGGATAACGAAGAAAAGATGCTGGTGCAGAAGGCGCTGGATGCCGACCGGCAGGCGTCGACACCCGCCGCTGCGCAGAATGCGCGCAGCGTGTTGGCCGAACTGACTTCGCCGCACATCCTGCTGTTCTGCCTGGTGTATTTTTGCCTGGTCAACACTCTGGCAATGATTGCGGTATGGACGCCGTTGATCGTAAAGAGCTTCAACACAGCCAGCAGTAACGCCTCGATCGGTCTTCTGGCAGCGATTCCACAGATTTGCACCATCATCCTGATGGCCGTCTGGGGGCTGCATTCGGACCGTACCCGTGAGCGCCGCTGGCACCTGGTGTTGCCTATGCTGCTGGCGGCGGCAGGCTGGCTACTCACGGCGCTCTCGAGCGTTCCAACGGTACAACTGGTGGGTGTGTGCTTGGCTGCCAGCGGCTCCTACAGCGCCATGTCGATCTTCTGGACTACGCCGGACCAGGCCTTGAGTTTCCGCGCGCGTGCCGTGGGCATTGCGCTAATCAATGCGGTAGGGAATATTGGCTCGGCCGTCAATCCGTTGGTGGTCGGCTGGCTGAAAGACCTGACCTTGAATTTCGGTTCAGGCTTTGTCTATGCGGCCGTTCTGATGATCCTCGGTGCGCTGTTGGCCCTGCGCCTGCCCATTGCCGCGCCAGCGATGCCAGAGACCTCGCGCTAAACGATGGTAGAGTAGCGGGCACGTGCGGTTGGCAATCACCACACCACCTGTGCCCGACACGCGGAGAGAACCCGTCATGCACTACTGGCCCTTGCGTCCCGGCAGCAGTGAACACAGCCTCAATCTCGGCCACACCGCCAACCTGCTCGCCAGGGTCGGCGTGAACCGCAGCCGGTTTTTGGCCGCTGATCTGCTGCAGGTCATCGGCCCCGGTGTACCGCTGGCCCAGTGCACGATCTTTGCCTATCCGAAGCGCCGTAACCCAGAGGTGTTCTCCTTTGCGGACCGGGCGCGTGAAGTGTCGCTGCCGGTGATTTCCAACAAGTATGTCCAGCGCTTCTTTGGCCTGGATGGCAACCAGCAGGCGATGAACCAGAGCAGCGCCGTGCACAACACCATCGTGCAACGCCAGTCCATCGATGACATCGCGCACAGCGAGTACCGGCGCATCTGCTACGAGCAACCACAGATTTCCGAGCGCGTGGCCTTGCTGACCCACTGCGAAAGCAACCGCTGGCTGTCGGTGAACTTCTACCGTGGTCGTGAGCATGGACGTTTCTCGGAACGGGAAATGAACTACCTTGAAACCCTCGCACCGCTGCTGATCCAGGCCGTGCGCCTGCACTATCACGCGTACCTGCATGCCAACGAGATGCCTCTATTGCTGGCCGAGCGGGTGATCAGGCAGCAGCACGTGGAGCTGACCTTGCGCGAACAGGAACTGTTGCGCCTGATGCTGAGCGGCCTGACGGTGGAAGACATCGCCGAGCAGCTGGGCGTTCGGCCCGTCAGCGCTGCGACCTACGTAAAACGCCTGTACCGCAAACTGGGCATCAATGGCTTGCGTGAATTGTTCGGGCTAGCCACGCGGGCCGAGTGGGCCTGAAATGGCCAGCGAACAGTAGCTGCCACCGCGGGAGCCGAAGGTGGTGCTGGTTTTGGTGACGAGGGGAGGGCAGTTTGAAAAGCCATCGTCTATTTGGATTACTGATCGGCGAGGCCGCGCTTGCACCATGGTGCTCAAGCACACGGATCGGCACGACTCGAGGACAATGCACCTGGTGTGCGCTTTGCCGGGCGGGCAACCGAGCGGGGCACAGGCCACTCGATCTATTGGAAAAAATTGCTCAGATCCCTTTGACATGCTGGGCACGAGAATAGAGATAGAAGCACTCCTGAGCTACTTGCAGTTGCCTGCTTTACGATACCCCGCTGCCTTAGCGTCAGATTCAGAATCAAACGTTATTTGGTTTTTCGCCGACACCTGCTCATAACCAGGGCATCCCTGTGAGAGGTGATACACCTGACTCTTCCGATTACCAATGATCAAACTTCCCCCGATCGCGCTTGCCAGGGTTGGCTGGGCTGCTGCTTGCTGAGCTTTCACAGGAATGGCGCTGACTAGCCCATCACCAACCGTCTTGTATCCTTGCGTCCAGCGCCGGTCACCCGTTACGAAAGGATTGGAATGACCCATGATTGCAGCGATGCGTCTATCTCGCTCTTTCTCCCAAGACGAAACCGGGAACTGCTTGTCCCAGGCCATCAGTAGCTGTTGCTGCTGACGAGACATGCTCAGTTTGTATCTGTCGAACATGTAAAAGGTTGTCCTTGCGACCAGCCCTTTGACCTCGTCACGTGGTTCGGCAGTTCGTTGATCGAAATCAACCCGCGTCTTGCACTGTCCATACTGCGGCGCTACCCCGTTAGCCATGCCGTAGTTGAAATTACTACGGTCGCCGTTCACCTCCCCAACTGCTGGATAGAGGTTGAACAGGTCAGCTTCCATCGCTCGAAACACGGGATCATCGTCCACACAGTGCTCGCGCCCACCGTTCTGCCAGCATTGGCGCTGGTGACCGAATGTCCAGGCAGGAACGATGTGTTCCCATTCAGTCCGTTGCGCGCGGCTCTGTTGTTCCCTGGTTTTATAGCCGCAGGACTCAGCATCAACCCGGCCACCCGACTTACCTACCCATGTCCACTTGCAGCCGCAATACAGCTCGCCCATGGCACTGCTCGCTTGGTCGAGGTAGATCTTCTGCTTTGCTACGACCTTGGCTTCGGAAAAAGTCGACGGAGGGTTTGAGAAGGCGGGAGTGATAACAGAGAGGGTTAGCGTTAGGACATAAAACAGTTTTTTCATGAGACAGTGTTTTCAAATTCAGGTCGCGCATCATACGCGCCGGACGTAGGACTACGCCTGTAATCTGCGGGAATTTAACTCAACGGCTGCTGGCGCAACGTTGGCTGCAGATAAAAACAGAGTATTGGTTGAGACCCGATGGTATACGCAGGCGTATGTAAAACAGGGGCTCGCCAACAGTAATCAGGATTTCGTGAAACGCAGATGAGGCTCGAGATTCTTCAAATATGAGTAACCGTTTACAGTGCGGGGACATCACATCGGAAGGTCAGTGGGTTTGAGACCACCAAGCACGTTAACAACGGTCTGGACGTTCCAAACCGAGGTCCAGTTACAGGCATTGCTACACGATGGCCTGTTACAGGGTGACTGGCCATACGTCTGTCCCGAGAACGAGGCGGCTTACCGCCTCATGTGCCGCGAAATGGCGGCCCGTGGGTTGTCCTGCGAAGGGCGACCGCCAGTGTGGGGTTGGCATTCTTGCGGTGGTTACCAGCGAGCACCGGACGCCGAGCTGGCGCGCCAGTTACTGAGTGACCATCAACTGATCGAGACGCCCATGGTGCTGTTGACGTTCGAGTGCCCAGGCGATCAGGTGCTGAACTCGGACTACAACGTTTGGTGTGATCAGGTGTATTTCCCGCTATCTTCAAATGCAGCGTTCACGCTATTGCCTGAAACGGTGCTTGGGTTGTTCGAGATCGACTACACGGCATTGGACGACGCACCGATTCAGACTGTGTTGCCGAGCTTGCGGCGCGAGTGGCTGGTGGAGGTGCGAAAAGTGCGTCTCGATGCCTATCATGAGGTATGTATTGCTGAACCTTGGTGGTCGATGTCATCCCCCACCAACATGTAGTGGCTTGCAATCGAAAACAGCCATATCTGTTACGGTCAATCGTTACATTATCGAGGGCAAGGATGAAGACGCATACCTATGAGGCTATGGTGACCTGGACGGGTAACGTGGGTGAAGGCACCTCCAGCTATACCGCCTACTCAAGAGACTTCGTTGTTGATGTGCCAAGCAAACCGGCCCTTCTTGGATCTGCTGATCCGGCATTTCGAGGTGATCCCAGGCGATGGAATCCCGAGGATATGCTGGTCGCATCGTTATCTGCCTGCCATAAGCTTTGGTATTTGCACCTTTGCGCGGTCAATAAGGTGAACGTACTGGAGTACGTCGACCAGGCCCAAGGGAACATGGTCGAAGGTGACGCACATCGAAAAGGACATTTCACCGAGATCACGCTACGCCCGCGAGTTAAGGTGAGCGCCGGTTCAGACACGGATTTGGCGATGCGTCTGCATGAGGATGCACACCATGAGTGCTTTATAGCCAACTCGGTGAATTTTCCGGTGAGCTGCGAGGCTGTTATCACTGTGGAGGAATAGCGCTAAGGCGCTTTGGAGGAACGCATCTGAATGAGAGTCCGGCCATGCCACAACCTTAAAGCAAGCGCCTCCCGAGCGTCGCTCGTGAAATAGCCAAGCGGGTATCGGTTTTATTTATGGGCATTGGCTGCATAACCAGCTTCTTGGCGTCCCTTGTCAGGGGGCAGGCGCCAAGTTACCTGATGGCGCATCCGCAGAAATCGAATCCAAACGATGAGCAAAAACGCTCTTCGAACTTACACAAGCCCAACGAATGACAGGATAACCAGGACGATCACGACGGCCCCGACGATATAGACAATGTTGTTCATGAACGCCACCTCTTGATCTGAGCAGAATTGCAACACACACGGTGTCTTGTTTAGACGATACGGCACCTCTGCCCGCAATTCCGTTCGGCAACGCACATAGCGCCGTTCCCAAGACGTAACCTGCGCGTAGAAAGGCAAGTTGGCGAGTTGGGCAGGTGCGCGAACTTCTGCCTTGCTGGTGTCGACACCAGAGCTCATGCTGCCTCGTCCGCCATAGCCGCTTGTGGTGCAGCCTTGGGCTTACCCGGCTTCAACCGTGACACGCCAAACAGCACCAGTGCCAGGCCGGCGATTTGGTAGGTCGAGATCGTTTCGTTGAGCAAGGCCCAGGAAGCCAGCATCGTCAGCACCGGCCCCAGGTTACCTACGGCTGCGGTTTGTGTGGCGCCCATGCGCTGGATTGCCAGCGCCGCCCAGTAGATCGGCAGCACGGTGGAAAACACCGCCATCAACCCCGCGTTGATCCAAACCGCCGTAGGTAAATGGCGCCAGTTTCGAGGTGATCGCGCAGCTCGTAGCCCAGCGTGCCGGCATTGCCATGCTGCCCGAAACTGCAGCCCATCGTGCCGCGCAGGAGCTGTCTGTCCGCTGGGTGCCGTTGGAAGATGGGCGACGTTGGAAATGCGACTGTGCTTTCGCGGGTGGGATACGTTGCGTTCCCATGGGCGACGTTTCAATCTCAAGTGATACCACCCACCACTACCCGCCACCCGCCGACGCGCCTTCCTGAGCTTGATACTTTTCTATCGCCGCATTGGCATTGAACAGCATGCGTTCGGAACCCAGTTTTTCATCGAATTTGGCACGTCGCACCATATCCAGTACGCCAGGGTTCAAGCCTGCGAGCCAGAGGCTGGCGCCCAGTTCGGTCAGGTTTTTTTCACCCTCTATAAGCGCCTGAAGTGCCGAGTATTCGATATCGGGCACTGCGCTCATGTCCCAGACAATCACGTGTGGTTGGTACTGCGCTTCCAGTGCGATGATTTGTTCTTTCACGTAGTCGGCATTGAGGAAAAACAGGCGGCCTTCTGGTCGTACGATCAATAGCCCCTTGAACGTTTCATCATCAGGGTGCTCTTCTGAAAGAGGGCGCAGTACGTCGGTGCCGGGCTTGCGGCCAAGGACGTAGAGGTGCGGGCGTGCGGTCTGGTAGGCCAGGCTGACCAACGATACGACGATGGCTACGGTAATCCCTTGCAGTGTGCCGAACAGCAGTACACCGAGCGTGGCAACGAGCGCCCAGTGGAACTCCATGGGCCGTACTTTGCGGATTGCCAGGAACTCCTGCGGCTGGATCAGCCCCACGGAGTAGTAGATGACGATGGCAGCAAGGGTAGCGTGTGGGAGGAACCCGAGTAGCCCCGAGAGCAGCAGCATGGTAGCCAGTGCGGTTGCGGCCGTGACGATGGAAACTTTTTGGGATTGCCCACCTGTGGCGCGTACAACCGCCGTTTGAGACGTGCCGCCACCGGCCGGCATTGCGCCAAACAGTGCGCCGCCAAGGTTACCGAGCCCGGTGGCAACGAGCTCACGGTTGGCGTTGATGGGTGGGTCGCCGGGCCGCACAAAGGCACGACCTGCGGCAATCGTCTCGGTAAAGCTCATCAGGGCGATCCCGAGTGCACCAGGCACCATCTGCTCGACCAGGGTCAGGTCGGGCAGGGTCAGTGAGGGTAACCCTTGTGGAATCACTCCAACCGTCGAGGCGCCAAGTGCTTGCAGGCCGAAGTACCAGGAAGCGGCAATACTGCCGCCGACCACCACCAGCGGGGCAGGCGAGTGCGTCCACAGACGCTCCATCAGGATGAGTATCAGGAATGCTGCTGCCGTCACTGCAAGGGTGATCAACGAGCTTTCTGGCAGGTGATGGACGATGTTGAGGATGTCGACAAAAAAACCGTGTTTGGTGATGTGGATACCCAGCAGTTTTGGCACCTGGTCCAGCACGATCACTAGGCCGACCCCGGCTTTGAAGCCGCTTAACACCGGGGTGGAAATGAAGTTCGCGAGAAACCCCAGGCGTATCAGGCGTGCCACGAGCAGCATCACACCAACCAGTGCGGTTAGCGTTGCCGTTGCCGTGATCAACTTTCCGGGGTCGCCATCGGGGACGGCCAAACTGATCTGTGCTCCGGCCAGGATCGCCAGTGTGGCTGAGGTACTGACGCTGAGTACGCGTGATGTGCCCAGAAATGCGTAGATCAGCATCGGCACGAATGCGGTATACAGGCCGACAGCAACAGGCAAGCCTGCAACGGTGGCGTAGGCCATGGCTTTGGGCAGCACAACCGCTGCTGCAGTGAGGCCCGATACGATATCCAGGCGAAGTGAGGCGGTGTTGGAGTGAGCGGTTTTCTCAGCCTTCAGGTGCGTTTTCACACTGCCTCTCCTAGTCGGTTCAGCCGCTTGGAACGCCGAATGACTCCCTTTCCCGTGACGTTTGAGCGAATGCTTAGCGTTCAGCAGTCGTACTGAGGCCTGACGTAAGCCAAGCCTGTTGGTAAGGCAGGTTCTTTGTCTGAATCAATGATAGATGGGAAAAAGCGAATGATCTTGCAGTGTGGGCCAGCGAGCCGCTGCAAAAACAGCCAAGCGCCTCGCGAATGAAGATGAAACCGAGACGACTTGGTTGCCCCTGACAAGTCGTCCCTGGTCTCGAGCAGGCCATGGCACCCTCAACGGCGCCACAAGCCACTGTCGAACGATACAACACCTGGTCTTAGATTCTGGAGCAGGCTTGGGCGGCATCGAGCAACCGCCCTCTGTCATACCATGCGTCTCTCTGGTAGGCAGCGTAGGTGCTGTGGCCGTTAGCACTGGAAAGTACAACTAGCCCTTCTGTTGTAGTGGGGTCTGTACTGCCGAAAAACAGATCGGTTTTACCGTTATCTTCCACGGTAAACGTTGGGACACCATTCTTGACCTCGTTTTTTACGCACGCTATGTAGGCGTTATTGTCCCTGGACGTAACGCCATCAACCGTATCGTGACCAACGCGTATATCAGGGTTGTGCGCGCATCCAGAGATAATGAGTAGGGCGCACATCCATGAAATTTTACGACCTCTGATGGGCTTTGAAAGCTTGCCAAGTATCATGCTTTTCATGACGGTAACTCCAAGCTCAAACCGCGGGGCACCTGAAAGTATAGGCAGCCTCTGCTGCTTGCCGACGGCCCCCACACAAGTGAGCGCCTTCAGCTATCGTTAACAGACAGACGCCAAACAGGACGGCATGCTCATCAGCAAGGGTCGGACGCCTGTTAGACCACGTTCTCTCCGGAGAAAGCGTATGTCTGTCTCCATGTACCAAGCCTCTATCTCTGTATTCGTCCGCGGGCTGGATAATCTGGCCGCCATTCTGCGCAAGGCCGCCGCCCACGCTCATGCGAAGGACATCATGCCGGCGTTCTTCCTCAACGCCCAACTTGCCCCTGATATGTTTGCGCTGGTGCGTCAGGTGCAGATAGTGTCCGACACTGCCAAGGGCTGTGCTGCTCGTCTGGCAGGGGTAGAGGTACCGAGTTTTGCCGACACTGAAAGCAGTTTTCCCGAATTGCAGGCGCGCATTGCCAGAACCATCACGTTTCTGCAGAGCATCACTGCGCAGCAACTGGATGGCAGTGAAGCGCGCCCGATTACCCTCAAGGTACACGACAAGGAAATCCACTTTACCGGGCAGGACTATCTGCTGGGCTTTGCCATACCCAATTTCTATTTCCACCTGACCACTGCGTACGGCATCTTGCGCCACAACGGGGTGGACATCGGCAAGGCGGATTATCTGGGCAGCCTGTGATGACTGCCCCATTGCGGCGTATGCGCCTTGGGATGGCGGCCTGAATTAGCCGCGCGCCGAGAAAACTGCATTCGTGCGGGGTGCATCAACCCTGTGTCCAGCGTTACAACACGCTGTGGCCAGGCCAGTTCACTGTCGGCAAGGTTTCAAATTCTGGTCTTGCAAACAGGTAGCCTTGATAGAGGTTGATACCCAGGGCCAAGAGTTGTTGAAGCTCGGCAGTTGTTTCTACACCCTCTGCGATCACATTGATATTCAACGCCTCGCAGACGCCTAGAATGCCTTTGACAATCGCTTGCCGTACCGGGTCGGTACAGATGCGCCGTACAAGGCTCATGTCGAGTTTTATAATATCCGGCTGAAACTCTGCCAGTAGATTCAAGCCAGAATAACCCGCACCAAAATCATCGATGGCGGTCTTGAAGCCCTGTAGTTTGTATTCTCGAATAATGCTTTTCAGGTGTTCCTTGTCCACCAGTTCTTCATTTTCGGTGATTTCGAAAATCAAGCGCTCAGTGGGAAAACCAAAGCGCCGCGCTGCGTTAAGCGTGGCGCGAATGCAGGTTTCCGCCTTGTATACGGCGTTAGGCAAGAAGTTGATGCTGACAAAACAGGGGATCTGCAACCTGGACGCGAGCTCCACCGCTTTTACCCGGCACGCCTGGTCAAAGGCATAACGGTTTTCTTCGGTGACATTGCCAAGAATAGTGGCTGCGCCACTGCCATCGGTACCGCGCACCAAGGCCTCATAAGCAAAAACACTGTTGTCGCGAAGATCGACAATCGGCTGGAATGCCATGCTGAAGTCGAAATTCAGTTTCTTGCCCTCTTTACAGGCTTGGCAAGGGAGCGTCGAAGGTGTTTCGTCAATCATTTAGGACCTGGCCTTTAGTGCTCATGGGCTTTCGCGGGCTCCTCGGATTTTTAACCCGCTAATGTACAGTGTTCATAACCACGCTAGGCACAGGGTCCTTCTTCTACCTATCGGTTGCAGACAACGATGGGGGCGTTACCGGATGTTCAGGCGATTGCGAGTCCCTCCGTGGTACTGATGTTCGCATGGTGCGCCCCCTGAAAACTGATCTGCCGCAGATCGTAACAGGCTTTTGTGGCGGTGCGGATTACTGTAGCTCATTGGCAAAACGTCCAACCGCGCCAACGACCTGCTTGGCGCCGTTTTGGATTTCCACAATCACGGCGCCGGCCTGGCTGGCTAATGCAAGCCCTTGTTCGGCCTGTTCCCGACTGCTGAACATCTCTTTAGCGGCCTCGCTGGCGAGCGCCTGGTTCTGCACTACGACACTCACGATTTCTTCCGTTGCCGCGCTTGTGCGGCCAGCAAGCTTACGGACTTCATCGGCAACCACTGCGAAGCCGCGACCCTGCTCACCTGCTCGGGCGGCTTCAATGGCTGCGTTGAGCGCCAGCAAGTTGGTCTGTGAGGCAATACCGCCAATGGTCTGCACGATGGAACTGATTAACAGTGACTGCTTGTCGAGTGCCTCAATCCGATGGGTGGCCGATTGCATCTGTTCGGCGATCTGCTGCATGGTTTGCACTGTTTCCTGGACAACTGCCGCACCCCGTTCTGCGCTCACATCGGTCTGTAATGAGACGTCATAGGCGACCGCTGCCGCTTCTCTGACCTCCGTTTCCCGTGCGACCTGATCGGTGACGACGCTGGCGAATTTCACCACTTTGCACAGATTGCCTTCCGTGTCGTAAACGGGGTTGTACGTGGCCTCCAGCCAAACCTCACGACCGCGGCTGTCAATCTGCTTGAAACGGTCAGCGACGTACTCTCCGTTGTTGAGTGTTTTCCAGAACGCCGAGTACTGAGGGGATGCAGCGTCCTCTGCACTGCAGAACATGCGGTGATGTTTGCCTTTGATCTGCTCGAGCGAGTAGCCCATGGCGTTGAGGAACTGCTGGTTGGCGGTTACAACGGTGCCATCCAGTTTGAACTGGATTACCGCAGTAGAGCGGATAAGCGCATCGATGAACGACTCATTCTCTTTTATCTGCTCAATGGTCCGGCTGACTTCGCTGCCGTAGCCCTGAATGTGGGAGAGCTCGCCGTTTTCGCCGCGAATGGGAAACCAATGCAATTTCAACCAAGCAAGGCTGCCATCTGCACGCAGATAGCGGTAGTCGTCGCTGATCGGTTCGAACTTTTCCACGGCAGATCTGAATGCGTGAAAGCAGGGCAGTTTACTGACGTAAGGCGGCACAATTTCGGACAGTGGGCGGCCTCTTAGATGCTCGTCTTTGTAGCCCAGCGTTTGCGCGAAATGCGGGTTGAAATCGCAGATACGGGTTTGCGCATCAAGCCGTATCGATAGCATGCCGCGATTCATCTGCTCAATGAGTTGGCGCAGCATGTACAGCTCTGCGCTCTGGTCTTGGAGTGCTTTTTTCAGGCGGCTGTTGAACATTAATGGCTCCATGAGTGTTTACAGGCAGGCAACAGATCTGACCTGTCATCAATAGCGCTATGTAAAATTTGTACAAAAAGTTAAAATTGTACAGGTTTTCTACGGCTGAGGCGGTGTGCAAAGCGTTATGAGCACCTGTTGGGCCTGTCAAACGTGTGATCTCGAGGCAGGAAGCATGCTGAATGGGTGGATACACCTGGTAGACGCAAAAAACGCGCGCAACCATTTTTTATCGGACGCTGTGGTATGAGCGGTACTCGACGGCTGTGCCTGGTCCTGGGCGACCAACTGTCCTTCGACCTGCCTTCACTGCAAGGGCTGGATACCGAACGCGATACGGTGCTGTTGGCCGAGGTGATGGAGGAGGCCCGCCATGTGCCTCATCATCCGCAAAAAATCGTGCTGGTTTTCAGCGCCATGCGCCACTTTGCCGAGGCGCTGCGCCAACGTGGTTTCCGTGTGCAGTACGTCGCTCTGGATGATCCGGATAATACGGGCTCACTGCCGGGGGAATTGCGCCGCTGGCATGGGCTATTGCAGCCGGAAGTGCTGCACCTGACCGAGTGTGGCGACTGGCGTCTTGAGCATTCGCTCACGTGCAGTGGCCTGCCTATCCACTGGCATGTTGATAGCCGTTTCCTGTGTAGTCGCGCCGAATTCGCTTCCTGGGCCAAAGGCAAAAAGCAGTTGCGCATGGAGTTTTTCTATCGCGAGATGCGGCGCAAGAGCGGGCTGCTCATCAATGGCGACGGCAGCCCGGTCGGAGGGGCCTGGAACTTTGATGCAGACAACCGCAAGGCGCTGCCCAAGCACCAGCGCGCTCCATTGCCTGCGCGCTTTACCGTGGGTGCAATGACCCGTGAGGTGATTGCGCTGGTGGCCGAGCACTTTACTGACCACTACGGTTCGCTGGAAGCCTTTGACTATCCCGTGACACATGCCGATGCGCAGGCATTGTGGGACTACTTTCTGGATTTTGGCCTGGCGGCCTTTGGCGATTATCAAGATGCCATGGCCCAGGATGAGCCGTTTCTGTTTCATGCCCGTATCAGCGCTGCGCTCAACATCGGCCTGCTGGATGTGCGTCAGGTGTGCGCGGATGTAGAGGCTGCCTACTGGTCTGGTAGGATCCCTTTGAATGCTGCCGAAGGGTTTATCCGCCAATTGATTGGTTGGCGCGAGTATGTGCGCGGTATCTACTGGCTGCAGATGCCCACCTATGCCAGCCTTGATTTTTTCGGCAACAGCAGGCTGCTGCCAGCGTTCTACTGGACGGGCGACACGCGGATGAACTGTATGCGCCAGGTAATCGGCCAGACATTGGAGCACGCCTACGCCCATCATATTCAGCGGCTGATGGTGACCGGCAACTTTGCCCTGTTATCGGGCATCGTGCCGAGCCAGGTGTGCGACTGGTATTTGTCCATCTATATGGACGCCTTCGACTGGGTCGAGCTGCCCAATACCCTGGGCATGGTCATGCATGCCGATGGTGGCTATCTGGGCTCGAAGCCTTACTGTGCCAGCGGGCAGTACATCAAGCGCATGTCGGATTACTGCAGTGGCTGTGCGTACAACGTCAGTGAAAGTACAACGGACAATGCCTGCCCCTTCAATGCGCTCTATTGGCACTTTCTGATGCGTCACCGTGACCTGCTGCAACGTAATCAACGCCTTGCCATGGTGTATAAAAACCTCGCGCGCATGCCGGAGGACAAGCAGCAGGCGCTCTGGCAGCGTGGCGAGGCGCTATTGGCCGTTCTGGATGCCGGTGAGGCGTTGTGAAAAAGAGCGACCTCCCAGCCAAAACCTGCGTGGTCTGCGGGCTGCCGTTTGTCTGGCGTAAAAAGTGGGCGCGCTGTTGGGATGAGGTGCGCTACTGCTCAGAGCGTTGTCGACGGCATAGGCGCAGCCCGGTCGAGCGGTAGGGGCGGTGCAGGTGACGTCGGTGTAACGCCGTCTTGCACCGGTCCTGGCATCAGCTGCGCCGCCCAATCAGTTGCAGGAACTCGTGACGCGTGGTGCACGACTCGCGGAAGGCTCCCAGCATCACGGATGAGGTCATTATCGAGTTTTGCTTCTCCACACCGCGCATCATCATGCACATGTGCTTGGCCTCGATGACCACGGCCACACCCGCGGCATCGGTGACGCGCTGGATGGCGTCGGCAATTTGTTTTGTGAGGTTTTCCTGTATCTGCAGGCGACGGGCGAACATATCGACCACGCGGGCAACCTTCGACAGCCCTAACACTCGCCCGGTAGGGATGTAGGCCACATGCGCCTTGCCGATGAAGGGCAGCATGTGGTGCTCGCACAATGAGTACAGTTCGATGTCACGCACGACGACCATCTCATCGTTGTCCGACTCGAACAGGGCACCATTAACCACTTCCTCCAGGCTCAGGGTGTAGCCATTGCACAGGTACTGCATTGCTTTGGCGGCGCGTTTGGGGGTGTCCAGCAACCCTTCACGTTCAGGATTCTCGCCGACGCCGGAGAGAATTTCACGGTAGTGCTCGGCTAATGACAGGTTCATTTTGACTCCTTGCAGCCATGTGTTGTTTGAAGGGTATGCGGGTTGCCTGGCGCGGGTGCCGACTTCGGCAGCGTACAGTGGTTGTCACGACAGCGACGGCTGCCATCGGGATGAGGTAACCAGGCCAAATGGGGGCGTAAGCGGCAGAACAGGCGATAGCCGATGGCAAACAGTGGCCGCAGGGGGCGCCATGTCAGTGGTGCGGCCCACACATCCAGACCTGCCGCTCGCCAGCTCCAGAGGGTGGCGTCCAGGCCCGTAACCCATTGACCATTGGCAAAGCGCGCATGCAGGACTGATTGCATGCGCTCAAGGGTGAAACCCAGTGCGGGCGCATCGAAGTCGTCGCTGCTGATATCAACCAGTAGCAGCCGTGCGTCTGTGGCACGTCGGCGCAGGAGCTTGATTTCCCGAGCGCAGAGCGGGCAGTCACCGTCGAAGTAAAGCGTCAGGGGCCATTGCTCTATCTTGTACACGACTAATAGCCTTGTATAGGTTTTGTATAAGATAGGTCGAAAAATGCAGCGTTACAATGGCTTTGTTTTTTGCCGTCACATCAGTCGTCATGGCCCATAACGAAAAATGCCCGAAGCAGTGCTTCGGGCATTTGATACGGCTGTTGATCAAGCCGGTTTGAAGCAGTAAACAGCTAGTTTGTTGCCATCGAGATCACGCACATAGGCCGCGTAGGCATTGGGTGCCCAGCTGCGTGGGCCCGGCTTGCCTTCATCTTGACCGCCGGATGCCAGGGCAGCCGCATGGAAGGCGTCGATAGCTGCACGACTCGGTGCTTCAAAGCTGATGGTGACGCCGTTGCCGACGGTGGCTGGCTTGCCGTCGGCGGGTTTCAGGACGAAAAAGGCCGGGGAATTTTCGCCCCAGATCGAGCCATTGTCGCCCAGGTCGGCGATACGCTTGAGGCCTAGCTCACCCAGTGCCTTGTCGTAAAAGCCGCGGGCTTTGTTCAGGTCGTTCGTGCCAACGGTGACGTGTGTGAAGATGCTCATCTTTGGGTTCTCTTGGGTTTGTACAATAGGGTCAGGGGCGTGCAGGGCCAAGGGAGTGCTTCCCCAAGGGGTTGTCGCCAAGCTTGCTGGTTCGCGCTCCATCATGCACGCGTGATATTGCTGATGCACTCGAAAGCGTAGCCCACGCGATTCTCCGCCAGCCACTGGTGGGTGTTGATCCTACGCGCGCAGTTCTATGGTCAGTGCACTCGTTGGGCGTGTGCAGCAGAGCAGGATGTTGCCGTTGATGGGGGCATCCAGCGGCTCTTCGAAGTACTCGACAGTACCTTCCCTGAGGCCGACCTGGCAGCTGTTGCACAGGCCTGCCCGGCAGTTGAACGAGGGCGTCAGGCCGGCCTGCTCGGCGAGGTCAAGCAGTGAGTGACAGCCCTGTTGCCAGTCCACGCGGGTGCCAGATGGCAAAAAATGCACGGTCAAGGCGTTGTCTGTCGCTGTGGGTGGGCTGCTGATGGCTGGCGTCACGGACGCTTGGGCTCGCTCCTGATCGTTCTCAAGAACCGTTGCCGGGCCGAAAAACTCATAGTGAATACGCTGGCGGTCGATTCCCAGGTCGCGCAGCAGGCGCCAGTTCGCCTGCATGAACGGTGGTGGACCGCACAGGTAGACCTCGTAGTCGTCCAATGGCAGTAGCGCTTGCAAGGTTTCCCGGTTGATCAGGCCCTGGCTGTGGTACGCCGGGTTGGCCTGATCGTCGACGCTCGGGCTGCGGTAGCAGAAATGCACATTGATCCCGGGGCGCCGCTCGGCCAACTGGCGTACTTCGTCACGGAACGCATGTACGGCACCGTTCTCGCAGGCATGGATAAAGTGCACGGTGCGGGTTGAATGGCGGCTTAGCTGATGGAGCATGCTCAGCATGGGGGTCAGGCCCACGCCACCGCTTAACAGCACTACCGGGCGTGTGCTTTTTTCGTCGAGGACGAACTCGCCGGCAGGCCCGGCGACCTCGAGCAGATCGCCGACCTGCACCTGATCGTGCAGGTAGTTGGAGCCTTGCCCGGGTGGCAGTTGTGGTTGGTCTGCGGGTGCGGGCTCGCGCTTGACGGATATGCGCAGGTGCGACAGGTCGTTGCGGTCGCCTGAGAGGCTGTAGTTGCGCAGCAGTGTGGCGCCGTTGCCCGTGGGCAGGCGAACCACCAGGAATTGACCCGGCACGAACGGCGGGCACGTGCCATGGTCCGCCGCCAGCACGAACGAGGTAATGACCGCACTTTCCTGTTTCTTTTCGATCACCCGCAAGGCCCTGAAGCCTTGCGCGCTGAGTGCCGTCTTCGGTTGAGTGCTCATCTCACGCCTCCGTCTTGTCGTGCTCGGCCTGCGCTTGGCTGCGGGCGATCAGGCCATTACGTTGTTCGTTGGCGATCAACTGCTCCAGGTTGCGGCGAAAACGCAGCGGGCCTGAGTCGGAGGCCAGGTCGATGTTGGGGCTGCGCTTGTTGGCCATGCCTTGATGGACGGCGCTGAGCACGACACGGTCTTCGGCGAAGGCGTGACGCACGTCTTCATCGAACTGGCGGGAGACGTCCTGGTTCTCGGGGTCGAAATTGCGTACCTGGAACCAGTAGTAACGGGTGTTCTCCTCGTCGATGGGGGTCATGAAGTTGTAGGAGTTCATCAGGAACACCTGCTCGTGCAGTTCGCCCTCGTCGCTGCCCGTGCCGGCCGGGGTGAATATCGCCTTGATAACGGCCTGGGCGGGGTAGTGCACTTCGTAGTGCTGTTTGCGGTCGCAGTTGCCAGTGAACTTGACGAACTTGGCGTAGAAAGGTGCCACTTCCACATCGCGCATCCAGCGCGAAACGATCACGCCGGTATCGGTTACCCGGGTTTGCAGGGGCTCTTGGGCGCACGCCGCATTGCCAAAGGACGACTGATGTACCCAGGCGACATGGGAAGGGTCGAGCAGGTTATCGGTCACGTACAGGTAGTTGCACGGCACGACCATACTGTCGCCACGGTTGAGCCCCCATGCCGGATCACCCCATTCCGGGACTTCGCAGATCTTCGCTTCGTCGGCCAGTTCGGGATCGCCCATCCAGATCCAGATCAGGCCGTAGCGCATGGCAAGGGGGTAGCTGCGAACCTTGGCACCCTGAGGGATGTGTCGGCTGCCGGGGGCACGGACACAGCTGCCGGAACAGTCGAAGGTCAGGCCGTGGTAGCCGCACTCGATGTCATCGCCCTGGCGACGTCCCATGGACAACGGCAGCTTGCGGTGGGGGCAGGCGTCTTCAAGGGCCACCGGGGTGCCGTCGGTCTTGCGGTAAAGCAGCACAGGCTCACTGAGCAGGGTGACGGGGTACAGTGCTTCGCCCAACTCGGCCTCACTGGCGGCTACGTACCAAGCGTTGCGCAAAAACATGGGGTCTCTCCTTATTGTTCTGGTTTTCACCCTGTGCGGCAGGGCGAGGCTTTCGGCGAAGCCAGAATACGAGGCACGGATAAGCTCAGAATAGATACTTAAAACTGTTTATTGATTTAGAAAAACTAAATCGTTTTTTGCAGGCAAACCAAAGCGACGCTACGTTGAGCGTCGCGTTGTACAAGGGTGTAAGGCGCTGTGTTTAGCGACGGGTGGCGGGGTGAATCCTGGGTAACGCACTCAAGGCTCGTTCCCAGATATGCCGGGTGCGCAGCCAGACGACGGCGTGCCAGTCAGGGTCCGCCGGGTAGAACTGCTCGACCAGTTCCCGTTTGATGTGCGCCGCGACCTTATCGTCCAGGTCTCCATGCAGGTGCAGCCACTGGTCGTTGCGCAACACGGTGTGAACCAGCTCGCCCGGGTAGGTGCCGCATTCAATGACGAATGGCATCAGGTGTACGTGGGGCAGGGCCGTGAGGATCGCCTGTGAGGTGTAGCCGGTAGCTGTTGCCGCTACGCCGGTGTCGCTGTGGCTGCCGGCTCCGGTCATCAACGTGTACAGCCACGGGCCATAGAGGGTCTGGGCATCGTGCAGTGCCGGGTAGGCAGACTGGGCAATGGTCATCAGCATCGGGTGCCCGTAGTCGCCGGCTCCGGTGTGCAGGTCAAAGCACATGGCAACCTCGCTGTGCGCCAGATGGGTTTGCAAGATCGTGTGCAGGGTGGTGTTCGACCACGCGGGAGACTGGCCGCCATAGAACAGGCCATCGGGATGACGGTACTGGCCGGCCTCGACAATCGACATCACGGTTGACCAGCCCTCGGCGCGAATTCGCTGGTTGAGCAGCGCGTCAGCCTGCTCCCGTTGCGGGCCGTGCAGTTGGGCGCAGGTGTAGATAGGGTGCAACGCTTCGTAGGCCTGGTTGTCTGGTAGTGCCTGAGAGAAGTCCAGTTGGTTGCGATTGAGGTCGATGTTGTCTTCGTTGACCCGACGCATCCAGGCGGTGCCCCAAGGGTTGATCAGGTGGATCATCAGTACCGCGACATCCGCAGGCAGGGGCGTGTTGCCGAGTGCGTGCAACCATTTGATCTGGCAGTCGGAACCATAGAACCCTTCAACGCCGTGAGTGCCGCTGAGCGCAACCAGCACCCGTTTGGCCTGGGGATCACCGAGCAGGGCAACGTCGGTGCTCAGCGTCTCGCCAAAGGGGCCGCGCAAGGGGTGGCGGTATTCGCTCAGGCTTGCGCCGGCAGCGTTGGCCGCAGCTAGAAACTGTTCACGTTGCTGGGCGAAACCGGGATGTTTGGGGAAACCTGCGAGCATGGTGGCCTCGTATCGATAGGCCGGCCCCGGGCATCCAGAGGTTGCCCGGTGGCCAGCAGGGGAATGTGCCGACTTACTTCAAGCGCCCGGAGAGGAACTGCGTAAGGCGTTCGCTTTTCGGATGGTTCAATACCTCGCCGGGTGGGCCTTCTTCTTCGACGCGGCCCTGGTGCAGGAACATGACATGGTTGGAGACGTTGCGGGCAAAGCCCATTTCATGGGTGACCACGACCATGGTGCGGCCTTCCTCGGCCAAGGCCTGCATCACTTTCAGGACTTCGCCGACCAGTTCCGGGTCCAGGGCGGAGGTCGGCTCGTCGAACAGCATCACCTCCGGTTCCATTGCCAGTGCCCGGGCGATGGCCACACGTTGTTGCTGCCCGCCAGAGAGGTGCGAGGGGTATTTGCTTGCCACGCTTGCATCCAGCCCGACCTTGTTCAGGTAGTGGCGTGCCCGCTGCTCGGCGTCCTTGCGCTTCACGCCGAGGACGTGGACTGGCGCTTCGATGATGTTCTCCAGCACCGTCATGTGTTGCCACAGGTTGAAATGCTGGAACACCATCGACAGTTTGGTACGGATTTTCTGCAACTGGCGAGGGTCGGCAATCTGCATGGCTCCGTTGATATCCAGCTTGGTGCGGATCTCTTCGTTGTTTACGGCAATACGTCCGCTGCACGGTTGCTCAAGGAAGTTGATGCAGCGCAGAAAGGTGCTTTTGCCTGACCCGCTCGAGCCAATGATGCTGATGACATCACCGGCTTTGGCGCTGAGCGATACCCCTTTGAGGACTTCATGGGAGCCGTATTTTTTATGCAGTTCATCTACGTTCAGCTTGTACATGTTCGATGCTCTCTTATTACGTACGGCGGGTCAGTGAGTCTGTGGCTTCAAGAAGGCTAGCCAGCGCATTTCACAACGTCGGAACAGCCAGACCAGGGCAAACACCATCAGGGCATACAGCACGGCTGCAATGCCGAATGCCTCGAACGAGGAGTAGGTCTCCGAGTTCACGTCGCGGGCAATCTTGAGCAGGTCGGGCACGGTGGCGGTGAACGCCAGGGTGGTGGAGTGCAGCATCAGGATCACTTCATTGCTGTAGTACGGCAGTGCGCGTCGCAGTGCCGAAGGCAGAATGATCCGACGGTACAGAGTGAACGGCGACATGCCATAGGCCCGCCCGGCTTCGATCTCGCCATATGGGGTGGCACGAATGGCGCCCGCGAATATTTCCGTGGTGTAGGCGCAGGTATTGAGGGCAAAGGCCAGCAAGGTGCAGTTGATCCCTTCGCGGAAGAAGGCATCCAGCACCGGCTGCTCGCGGACCATCTGCAGGCTGTAGATACCGGAGTAGAGAATCAGCAACTGGATGTACAGCGGCGTTCCTCGAAACACATAGGTGTAGAACCAGACCGGCCCACGGATGAGTGGGTTTCTCGATACCCGTGCCACAGACAAGGGCACCGAGAGGAGGCCGCCGAGGGCAATGGCAACGACCAGCAACCACAGGGTCATGGCGACGCCTGAGAGCTGATAACCATCGAACCAGAGGTAGGCTTTCCAGTAGTCCTTCATGATCTCGGTCATAGTGCGGCTCCCTTGACGCCGATGTTGTAGCGGCGCTCCAGCCATAGCAGCAGGCCGTTCGAGACGGTGGTGATGGCAAGATAGATCAGCGCACCGATGATGCTGAAGAAGAACAGTTGCATTGAGTTCTTGCCGGCATCCTGTGTCACTTTGACGATATCGATCAGGCCGATGATCGAGACCAGGGCGGTCGCCTTGATCAGTACCTGCCAGTTGTTGCCGATGCCCGGCAATGCAAATCGCATCATTTGTGGAAACAACACCCGGATAAAGATCTGCCGACGGCTCATGCCGTAGGCAACGGCTGCCTCCAGTTGGCCGGCAGGTACGGACTGGAATGCACCGCGAAAGGTCTCGGTAAAGTAGGCACCATAGATGAAGCCCAGGGTGATAACGCCGGCAACGAACGGGTTGATGTCGATCTGCTCGACCTGCATCCATTCCGTGAAGTTGTTCAGCCAGATTTGCAGGCTGTAGAACAACAGCAACATGATGACCAGGTCAGGGACACTGCGGATCAAGGTGGTGTAGCCGGTTGCCAGGTTACGTAACAGCCGCTGTTTGGATAGCTTTGCCGAGGCACCGGCCAGGCCGATCGTCACGGCTACCAGCATTGAGAGCAATGCCAGTTGGATGGTCGCAAAGGTACCGTCGAGAATGAGCGAACCGTAGCCCTGTAAAAGCATGTTCTGTCTCTCCGTAGGCAATGGGGGGCCGTGGGCCGTCCATTGCGAGGCTTGAGTGTTCGGGGAGGGGCTGTGTATCTACAGCGCGCTCAAGCGCTGGATAGCAGGCGATTGAGCGCGCTGTAGCCGTCTTCAGTTATAGATGTCGAAGCTGAAGTACTTCTTCTGAATGGTGTCGTAGGTACCGTTCTTGTGCATTTCTGCCAGGGCACCGTTGATGGCCTCGATCAGCTCATGGTCATCCTTGCGCAGGCCGATCGCGATCCCTTCGCCCAGCAGTTCGTCGTGCTTGACGGCATCGCCGGCGAACGCAAAACCGGTGTTCCTCGGTGTTTGCAGAAAGCCGATATCGGCCACGGCCGCATCGGTCAGGCTGGCATCGATCCGCCCGCTGACCAGGTCTGGATACAGCACGTCCTGGTTCTGGTACGAGACCATGATCACCCCGTGTGGTGCCCACATGGCCTTGACGAAGGCTTCCTGGGTGGTGCCTTGTGCAACCCCGACACGTTTACCCTTGAGCGACTCGACCGTTGGCAGCAGGCCGCTGTCCTTTTTCGCGATCAGGCGATTGGGCGAGTTGTAGAGGCGGTCGGAGAAGGCGACATTCTGTTTGCGTTTCTCGTTGACCGTCATGGCCGACAGCACGCCGTCGAACTTCTTCGCCCTGAGTGCAGGAATGATGCTGTCGAATGCCGTTTCGACCCAGACACATTTGGCCTTGAGCTGAGCGCAAATGGCGTTGCCCAGATCAATGTCGAAGCCAACCAGCTCGCCGTCAGCGTTTTTCGACTCAAAAGGCGCAAACGTCGGGTCTACGCCAAAGCGAATAACGCTCAGGTCCTTGGCGAGGACGCCGGTGGAGGCCAGTGCAAGGACAGTGGCAAGGACAAATTTTCTCATTGTTGTTTTCCTTTGTCTGTTACAGGGGGCGGAGGGTACGTGGCTAAAGCACAGATACATCATGATATGCATGTACTTGTATATACATGAATAGCAATATGCAGGCCAAACTGCGCCCGCGCAGGTGCAAGGCTCTGTTCCAAGGGGTTTGAGCGCTGGAGGGTAATCCGAGGGGTGGGGCGGTGCGCGGTTTCGTTACGCATTGTTACGTCAGGCTTTTTTTTGTTCCCGTTGGAACACGCTGAAGCCCGTGGGGTATCCCATCGGTTAGGCGAGTAACGTGCGACACACTGGGTAGTACGCATAGACATGGTGCTCTCCTTGTTTTTGCTTTTTTGATAGGTGAACGGGAGGCAGTGCCAAGGCCAGCATACGAGAGTCTGAATTTGCGAAAAGATGCTGAAAGCTGTTGCTTTGTATAGCTGGGCTAAAGTATCAAGCCGTCAGCACCCTTTAGGAGAGACTGATGAACAGCTTGCCATCTCTGCGCGCCTTACAGGTTTTTGAAGCGGTCGGGCGCTACGGGGGCATTATCGAGGCCGCCAGGCGTCTGGGGATTTCTGCAGGTGCGGTCAGCCAGCAAATGAAACTGCTGGAAGATAGCCTGGGTTTGAGCCTGACCTTCAAGGTGGGCAAGCGTATCCGGTTGACCGCGGCGGGGCAGCGTTACCATGAGAGCTGCGCGTCGGCATTCGAAAGCCTGCGCATTGCCCAGGTAGAGGTCGAACGCTCGAAAAACGCCAGCAACTTGCGCATCAGCGCGCTGCCGTCGTTGCTTTCCGAGTGGCTGGCACCGCTTATTTACGCGTGGCAGAGCGATCACCCGGGGCTCAATCTGTTTCTCGACGGCAGCCATGCCGAGCCCTCGCCTGATGGCTACGAAGTCGACTTCCGGCTCACGTACGGTGATCTTGAGTCGACCGAAAATGCCATTGAGTTGTTTCGCGATTGTGTCGTTCCGGTGTGTAGCCCCGGCCTGATTCAAGATGATCGGCCACTGGATATCCCGGCCGATCTGTTGGCCTACCCGTTATTGTCGATTGACTGGCTACCAAAGTTCGCTTCGCCGCCGTCATGGCGCGACTGGTTTACGGCTCAGGCGGTCGATTGCTCGTCGTTGCGTGACGGCTACCGTGTTTACTCATTGTCATCAATGGCGATTCAGGCCGCGCTGGCGGGGCAGGGCGTGGTACTGGCGCAATGTTCGATGATCGCCGGTGCGCTGGCGGACGGCCGCTTGATCATGCCCTTTGCACACGCGTTGCCGATGCCCTCATCGTATTTGCTGGTGGGTGCCAAGGGCGCATTCGACAATGCCCACTGCCGTGACTTCCATCGTTGGCTGGTAGCGCGAGGACGGGAGCAAATGCTCATTAACCAACAGTTGCTGGCCGGTTCCGCTCCATAAACCGAGGTGGCGTTGTTTCGGTGCTGCTACGCCTTGAAACACGTATCAAGCCAATGATCCAGCTCACTGACGGTGTAGTGGGTCCACTCGGTGATTTGCTCCAATCGCATCGCATCGCAACGCGAAGCCTGTTTTCGTTGGTCAGGGCGTAGCCGCGTGTCCGCAGGAACTGATCGACGTAGGCCTCAATGTCCAGTATTTCGTTGTCAGCAGACAGCACCGCCTGCATTTTTTCAAAGTGCTGCCGCATTGCGCCACTGTCCCAACTCAATCTGCTCACCCTGCTCAGTATGGAGGTATTTAGTCATCTCTCCCTTACAGTGTAGGCGCGTGTCAAATTTATGGCAAAAAAATAGAGTTGTTGCTCGTTATGCTGGGTTGTTGACGCTGATCAGTTTAGCGAACAGGAGTGATCGATATCTTGTACGTTTGTGCCCGGTAATTTGCGATTGAGCACCGATTCCATAGAGTTTTGCGAGGTTCTGTGGCGCGCGATGGTAGCGGCGGTTTTATCCAGCTGTATGGGGTTCCCAGCGTGGAAAAAACCACCGCGTTACGCCTGCTGGTGCAGCCGTTACAGGATCGAGATCGGGTAGTCGATGATCAGGCGCATTTCATTGTTGTCGCTCTCGGCCTGGTCGGCGTTGGCATAGTGGAACGACTGACGCAGGCGGAACGACAGGTCTTTGACCGGCCCGCTCTGGATGGTGTACTTGGCTTCCACATCGGTTTCGTGGTGCTTGCCGTTGTCACCATAGCCATAGGCACGGTAGGCGCTGTCTGCCGCCATGTGCGAGCCGTCGATGTTGTCACCGTTGATGTAACGGGCCATGAAGCTCAGGCCGGGCACGCCAAGGGTGTCCATTTTCAGGTCGTAGCGTACTTGCCATGAGCGCTCGCCAGGGCCGTTGAAGTCCGAATACTGGACCGAGTTGGCGAGGAAGATCGAGTCACCAGCAGCCCCCCCGCCGTTATCGCCAAACCCGACATAGTCAAATGGGGTATCGCCATCGACTTTCTGAAAGGCCAAGGTAACGGTGTGGGCGGTGAGGAATGTGTAGGCCGCCGAGGCCGACCAGGTGGTGTTGTTGATCGAGCCGGCCTTGGCACTGCCTTCATCCAGTGTGCGGTAGAGGCTGAAGTCCAGTGCCACGGACTGGCTGCTGGAGATCGGCAACTGATAGTTCAAGTCACCATAGTACTGGCGCCATATATCCTTGAACTGCGAGGCGTACAGCATCAGGCCGAGGTTGTCGTTCAGTGCATAGCGTCCGCCGAGGTAATCGACGTCGCTGGTCTCGACGTTGGCATAGGTGGCCCACAGGCCGCCGCTGGAACTGGTGGTGGCATTGGAGGTGCCGGCGTAGAAATGCCCGGCTTCCAGATCAAGGTTCTGGATCTCGCTGCTCATCAGCGAGAAGCCGGTGGCAGTCTGAGGCAACAGTCGGGTTCCACCTGCGGCGAACACAGGGGCGGTGGGTTGCATCTGGCCAAACTTCAGCTCGGTCTTGGAGACGCGCATCTTGAGCGCGCCACCGGCGCGGCCGAACTCGTCTTCAGGGCTGCCGTCGCGGTTCACCGGCAGGTTGCCGGTTCCGGTCTGACCTGAGCTGCCGTCAAGTTTGATCCCCCAGTAGCCAAAGGCATCGACACCAAAACCGACGGTGCCCTGGGTGTAGCCGGAGCTGAAGTTGGCCATGAACCCCTGGGTCCAGTCGCGGCGTGTGTCACTGCCGTTCTTGCCATCGCGATCGAAGTACATGTTGCGTAGCAGCACCTTGAGGCTGCTGTCTTCGACAATGCCTTTGGCTTCGGCCTGGTCGCTAACGAAGGGTGCTGCGTTGGCCAGTGGTACCAGCCCACCGGACACGGCCAATAGCAGTACGCCATTTTTCAGGTGATTCATCTTTCGGTCGCCCCTCTGCACAAAATGTCTGACAGACACTCGGTTTGAGATTGTTATGAATGGTCTTGTGGAAATGGCAGACAAGTACGCCGCGTTTGGCCCTGGAAGGCGCGTTGGCGTTGAAACATTGTTCTTCTTTTCGTCCGTGTGCACGGATCTTCCAGCATCTTGCCGAAAATGAACGTTTTCTGAATACCGAGGTTTTGTAAAAGACTATTCCCTGTTGAGTAACAGTCCGTCATGACGATGATACTTTTCAGGTATGGCGCCAGACCCACCTAATATTGGACTGCCACTACTTACAGCCTCTATCGTGGGATAAAGAACAATAAGAGCGCCCTATGATTTCGATACCTTCTTCCCGATGGACGCTTGACGGGGTTCCACCTGCGCTATCGGTAACGCCATCTGCCTATTTCACGCCCTGCAGTGCCCACTCAAACCGCTGGTCATGGAGTCGGTCACGATGAGTCGTGGATTTCTGGCCGGTATCCTGCAACTGACAGGTGTGTTGATCGCAACAGCGTTACTGGTGTCAGAGGTGCAGCAGGCTGCCCTTGGCAGCGTGGCGTTACTGTGCTTTGTGTGTGCAGGGCTGCTGTATCACTTTCGCCCGGCGACGGTGATTGAGGTGCCGGTTGAATGCATGTCGAGCGGTGTGGCAGCGGTTGTGCCTGAGCCTGCGCCTGCGCCCGTGGCTTCGACAACCGAAGTAATTGCCCCCTTGTGGAGCGACGGCAGGCTGCAGAAGACGCTGAAAAAGCTTGATGACGCCATCATCCAGACCGAGGCCGACATGCAGTTCGCCGACCAGTTGGCGCGTGCTGCTGGTGCGCATGTGCGTTCAAGTGCCGAGAGTATTCAGGCGTCCTCGCACATCCTCTGTGAGCTCGACACGTCGATGAGCACGATCGCCCATACCTTTAATGAACTGGGTGCGCAGTCTGTACGCATTGGCGCGTTGGTCGGCAGCATTCAGGATATCGCTCGGCAAACCAACCTGCTGGCCCTGAACGCGGCGATCGAGGCCGCACGTGCGGGTGACCATGGACGCGGTTTTGCGGTGGTAGCCGATGAGGTTCGGAACCTGTCTCGTCGTGTCGCGGACTCCAGCGCCCAGATTCAAACCATTGCAGGCGAACTGCAACAATCGGCGGGTGACGCCCGAGCCGGAATTGAGGGGCTTGGTGCTTCAACACGTTCAGGCATGGAGCAAGCCAGCGTCGCGTTGCGCGCCATGGACGAGATCCGTGGCGCCGCAGAGCAACGCATGCAGATCGTCGAACGGGTCATGGTGGGCTTGAGTGGGCAGCGGCAACTGTCCGGGGCAGCCCAGAGTTTGATCGAGTAAGCCGACCTTGCCGTCATGCGGATGCCGTGAGCTAGTCTGTTTCTAGACGTCACGGCATAGCGCCGGTCCGAGGAGGCAACCATGAAGCGAGTACTGTTGAGCCTTGCCCTGTTCGCGATGGTCGGGTTCGTGAAAGCCGAAATTCCATTGGTGGATGCCACGTGCCCAGGGGGTATTGATGTTCACGCTGATGAAGGCGGGCCGATCTACATCAATGGCGAAGAGGGCAAGCTGAAGACGTTGAATGAAAATAGCTATGAAGCCACTGGCCAAGGTATCACCATCTCGTTGAGCATCGACCGTGATGGCACACCTTCAGTCTCGTACAGCAGCAAGGACGGGGCGAAAGGGGTCTGCGACCTGACAGAAGATTGAGGTGGCCAGGCTGACCTTGACTGCACACAGGGTGGGCGACCGGGCCCTGTCAACCGCGGTCTTCATTTCGATCACGGCGGTAGCGGCTAGCTCCAGTTCGTGGTCCTGCTGCAAACCCCGGTTGTTATCAGCGTGATCCGCTGCTTCTGTATCTCTGGGCAGGCTGTTGATCCTGAGCGTGTAAAACGGGATTTACGCGATTATCGAACGCTGATGGCGTCGACTCACCTCTCTCAGGATTTCATATGCCCCGTCAGTGAGCGCGGAGTGCTTTACGCACCGTTTTGATGCGCGAAGGGCCTCCCTTGGCGCTGTGGGTCGAATGCCGGGTGAAGGCTATTGGCTATTATTTTTCTCGGAAAATTACGCTGTAAATTCTATGTTTTTTGGAGGATATGCACGGATAGATGTCATAAATCGACAGTTTCCTTTAGGTTGGATCGTTAGCATGCTTTCAACATGGCGTGGTAATTGCTTCCAGGTTCGATGCCCAATGTCGCAGCTGGAGAAGTGAATGTCGCTATCAAGCAATTCCATGCAGTTATCCTCCGCCGAAAAACGCTGGTTGCCCTGGTTTGGCAAGACCGGAAAACTGGCCATGAAGTGGTCTTGCCGTCTCAATCGATCGGCTTACCCGGTCATTGAACAGACATTCGAAGCCATCGCCGAAACCCGGGTGAAGCTGCTGCAGCACTGGGCGCGGGAGCAGTGGGACCATTTGGCTGAACTGGCGGCTACCTTGAGCCGCGACGGTGGCCAACATGGCCCGGGCCTGTTGCGGGAAAAGCTGGCCCAGGCTGAAGACTTTTCCGAACTGTTTGTCGTCGACCCCAGTGGTGCGGTGATTGCCTCAACCTGGAATGGCCATGCCGGGAAGTCGCCGTGCAATGCCAAGGCCCTTGCTGCCGGGTTGCAGGCAGCGTTCCTGCACGGCCCCTACAGCGACCCACTGACGTTGCAGATTGGCCCTTCATCGTCGCGTTTTCATGACGAAGTCACGCTGATGTTCTACCAACCCCTGAAGGCCGACGGCAAAGTACTCGGCTGCCTCTGTGGACGGGTTCCGAACGATGTATTGGGTGATTTGATCCAGCGTGAGGCCGGGCACATTTTTGCCGAGTCAGGGGACAACTACCTGTTCATGGTGCAGTCGCGCTTCGATCCGGCAATCCAGCCGGGGGTCGCCTTGTCACGCTCGCGCTTCGAAGACGGTACCTTTACCCACGGTGAAAACCTCAAGAGCGGCGTGCATACGCCCTGGAAGACTGTTCAGGTGCAGCGTCACACTGAACTGGAGCTGCGCTTCACCGATCCGTCGACCCAGGAGCTGCACCCTGGTGTGCGCGAAACCATCCGCACCGGCGCCAATCTGTTTGTCGTCTATCCCGGCTACTCCGACTACCGGCACATTCCGGTGGTCGGCAAGGGCGTTACCTTCCAGTTGCCCGGTTCACCGGACCGTTGGGGGATGATGTGCGAGGCTGACCTGGAAGAAGTCTACCGCCGCCGCTCGCTGAGTTACGGGCTGATGAAGCCTTACCTGGCAACCATGGCAGGCCTGTTTGGCTGCAACTACCTGATCCAGCATTACAGCGGTCTTTCCCAGGGCCTGATTGACCTCTGCGAGATGTCGAGCATGTTGGCTGCGGCGTTGTTGTTCCGTTCGTTGGGCCCCAGGCGCCTGGCGGCACGTTTGAATGAAATGACCGGCGTCATCAGAACCATCGCCGAAGGCGAGGGCAACCTGCGCCAGCGTCTCGACACGTCGCGCATGGCCAACGATGAGACCGGTGACATGGGGCGCTGGATCAACAGTTTCATCGACCATCTGGACGCCGTCGTCGGGCAGGTGATCAAGGCCAGCCACAGTGTCGGCAAGACCAATCAGATGATGCTGGGGCGTAGCCAGGCGGCCAGTCTCACCTCTGAAGAAGTTGCCCAGGCGGTGCACAGCATGATGATCATCGTCGAAGACCAGTTGGGTGAGATCCAGCAGGCTTCGGCCAGTGCCGAGCAGATGAAACAGGCCATGGATGAAGTGGTCACCCGCGCCCGAGAGCAGTTTCTGGAGGTTCAGAAGGGCACTCAGTCGATTCGCAATGTCGTCGAGCGCTCGTCCTCCAGCGTCCAGTTGCTCGACAGCCGCATGGGTGAGATTGGCACCATCACCGGACTGATCAGCGATATCACCAACCAGACCAACCTATTGGCGCTGAACGCGGCGATCGAGGCGGCGCGCGCCGGTGAGCATGGCCGCGGATTTGCCGTGGTCGCCGATGAAGTTCGCACCTTGGCGTCACGTACCTCGAAGGCAGCCGACGATATCCGGCAGATGGTCGAAGGGCTGCAACGCGAAACGCAGCAGGCGGTTGGTTTTATGGAGGACGGGGTCAAGGATGTCGACAACAGCCTGCGCCTGGCTGAAGAGGCGTCTTCGGAGAACGTGCAACTGCACCAGGCCGTGGAAAACATGTTCGCGATCATTCAGCAACTGAATCAGCGCAGCCTGGACTACGGCAAGACCATCAAGCAGGTCGATCAGTCGTCTGCGCAAATGCGCCAGACCGTCACCGTGCTGCAGACCAGCGCGGAAACCGTCAGGCTCGATGCCAACAAGCTGCAGAAGCTGGTAGGGCTGTTTGAGGTGAGTAGCAATGCCCGGCAACGGGATGCGGCCTAGCGCGTGCCCGTTGTGCCGATACCTTGCGGGGTGTTTGCCTTGCGATAGCCGAGCTCTTCGCTGATCTTCAGTGCGCAGTGCATCAGCAACTCGGTGAAGCGTGCCTGCGTGCCGTCCGGGTCCATGATCGCATCGGGGCCGGACAGGTTGATTGCTGCGCTGATACGCCCGGTGTGATCGCGTACGCCGGTGGCGATAGCCGTCGAATAGTCCGAGCGATGCACGACCCATTGCCGCTCGCGGTCCACGGCTGTGAGCTGTTCCAGTTCCGGCAGGGTGCGCGGCGCTGGTGCCGGGTAGTCATCAAGGCGCACATGCTGGTACAGCAGGCGCAGTTGCGCGGTGCTCAGATCGCTTAGCAGCACGCGACCCATCGCGGTGCAATGGCAGGCGATACGTGTGCCAATCGGGATGTTCACTGATAAGCGTTGGGCGGCAAAGGCTCGGTAGAGGTACAGGCTGTCGGTGCCTTCCCGGGTGCTCAAGTGGCATGACAGGGACGTGCTGTCACGCAGTGCATTGAGGTGCGGCATGGCGATTTCGACAATGTCGCGGCTGGCCAGGTAGCTGAAACCCGTGGAGATGACCTGGGCGCCCAGTTCATAGTGATTGTTGTGCTTTTTCAGGTAGCCCATGTCGGTCAGGGTGTAGAGGATGCGGTAGATTGCCGAATTGCTTACGCCAAGCTGTTCGGCAATGTCGTTGATACCCAGCGAGCGGGTATGAGCGTCGAACAACCCCAGCACACTGAGCCCACGTTGCAGCGCTGGTACGCTGTAGTCGGTTTCCTTTTCAAGGCTTGGCATCATCAGCTCCAGTGGTGTTGCGCGTCGGGTAGCCGGGTCGGCCAGCGGTGGCGACCCGGGCGTTGTACCTCGTTCAAGCACGTGTGTGGCTTAGTCCATCAACACTTCAGGCGCCAGCAAGGCACCGTTGAACTCACTCATGGCGTCGAGCACGGCATCTTTGAAGTAGGCCAGCGAGGCGCGATCGCACAGCAGTTGGAAACACGGCAGGTCGACGGGGCCCAGGTTGATCACGATGACGTTGATCCGCGCCGCCGAGGTCTGCGCCACTGCACCGACGGGAAACACCTCGGGCCGCAGGTCGACCCCGCAGAGCTTGGCCATGACCTCGCTGATGCAGGCGCCGCTCAGTTGCAGCCAGGCGTGGCTGTCCTGGCGTGGCAGCAGGTAGTTGGCGTTGTGGTCCAGCTCCCAACTGACCTCCTCATCGGCAATGCGTTGACCCTGATCGGCCAGGCCACCGAGCAGCAGGTACTCGGTCTGGGACAGGCGCGCGACCTGGCTGCCGTCGGCCTGGAGGACGGCGCGGTTGGGCGCTTCGGGCAGCTCGAAACCGCGTACACGCAAGTAGTCGGCGCTGTGCGTGCCACGAAAGCCGATGCGGGGCAGCGCGGTCAGGTCAATCAAGGCGCACTGCTGCAGGGCGCCAACATCGAGTAAGGGCTGTGCGTGCAGGTTAGACATGGCTCAGAGCTCCTGGCGCTGGTTGGCGGGGTCGAAGAACGGCAGCTGCACCACTGTGGCTTGAACCACCAGGCCGCCGTCGATGCGGATGGGAATCTGTTGCCCTGGTGTGCTTTGCTCGGGTGCGGCATAGGCCAGGCCGATGATCTGCCCCAGGGTCTGCGAGTGTTCGCACGAGGTGACGTTGCCGCTGATGTCGGGGCCGTTCAGCACCAAGTGGCCTTCCAGTGGTTTAGGGCTGCCCTTGGGCAGGGTGAAACCGACCAGTTTGCGTTTTGCCGGTTGTGCTTGAAGGATGTCCAGTGAACGGCGGCCCACGAAGAATGGCTTGGTTCGGTTGATCGCCCACCCCATGTCGATCTCGTCGGGATGGGTCATGCCGTCGGTGTCCTGGCTGATGATCACATGGCCTTTTTCCAGGCGCAGCAGGCGCTGCGCCTCGACGCCGAAGGGACGGATGTCGTAGTCCTTGCCGGCGTTCATCAAGGCCTGCCAGAGGGCCGCGCCATGGCGCGACGGCACGTGAATCTCGTAGCCAAGTTCACCGACGAAGCCGACCCGCAGCACGCGGGCCTTGATGCCGGCGACCGTGCCCTGGCGCACCCCCAGGTAAGGGAAACCCGCGCTGGACAGGTCAATGTCGGTGCAGAGCGTTTGCAATACCTTGCGCGCATCCGGCCCGGCCAGGTTCACGGCCGACAGGGCCGCAGTGACGTTGGCAATATCGACGTTCAGGCGCCATTGGGCGTTCCACTTGAGCATCTGCTGGTAGATGCGATCGACGCCGCTGGTGGTGGCGGTGACGTAGAAGTGCTGCTCGGCGAAGCGTGCGCAGACACCATCGTCAATCACCACCCCTTGCTCGTTGGTCATCAGCGCATAGCGTGAGCGGCCCACCGGTTGCTTGAGGAAGGCAAAGGTGTAGAGGCGGTTGAGCAACTCGCCGGCGTCCGGCCCGCGCACATCCAGGCCACCGAGCGTGGACACATCGATCAGGCCAACTTTGGTGCGTACGTGCAGTGCCTCTTCCTGCATGCACCGCTCGCGTTCGCTGGCCTTGCCGTAGTAGGCAGGGCGTTGCCAGATGCCGGCAGGCATCATCTTCGCGCCGGCAGCCAGATGTTGTGCGTGCATGGGCGTTTGCCTGAAGGGGTCGAACGCCCGTCCGGCGACGTGGGCCAGTTTTTCTGCCTCGAAGGGTGGGCGGGCAGTGGTTATTCCGGTTTCACTGATGCTGCGCTGTGTCGAAGCCGCGACCAGGCGAGCCGTGGGTAAAGCCGAGTGACGGCCCTGGGACGGGCCCATGCCGACGGTGGAGTAACGTTTGACCAGTTGGATATCGCGGTAGCCGATCCGGGTTGCGTTGATGATGTCATTGACCTGCAGGTCTTCGTCGAAATCGACAAAGTCCTTGCCCTTGGGATGAGGGAAGATCGGCCAAGGGAAGTTGACCCGCGCTTCGGCCTTGAACGATTGCTGCGCCGGGTAGGGTAATGCCAACGCGGCCAGGGCCGTGGCGGTGGCATTGGTGGCATCGGCCAGGACGTTGTCCAGGGTATGCCGGCCATTGGCGGAACCCGCTACGCCGAGGTTGTTCGGCAGGCCGCTCAAGGTGAACTCTGCCGATGCGTCGTTGTAGGCCAGTTTGCCGCCAGCCTGACAAAGCAACTGATACACCGGCATGTAGCCGCCGGACATGCACAGCAGGTCGCAGTCCAGCGTCAAGGCCTGGCTGGCCACCTGGCCCAGGCCGGTGATACTGCGCAGTTCGACGCCAGTAATGTGGCGCATGCCTTTGCTGTGCAGGGCTTCGTAGACGGTCGTGGCAAGGTGGCAGCGGATACTGCGTTGCTCCAGCGCGACCAGCAGATCGCGATTGCCCGGACCACTTCGCAGGTCCACCAGTGCGGCAACTTCAACGCCTTGCTCATACAGGTCGAGGGCGGCCAGGTAGCCGTCGTCGTTGCCGGTGAGCACCACGGCGCGTTTGCCGGGTTTCACGGCATACAGTTTCATCAGGCGCTGGGCTGCACTGGTCAGCATTACACCCGGCAGGTCGTTGTTGCGGAAGATGACGGGCTGGTCGAATGAGCCGCTGCAGATCAGGCACTGGCTGGCGCGGACCTTGTACAGGCGCTTGCCTTGAATCACGGGCAGATAGTTGTCGGCAAACCAGCCGTTGCAGGTGGCCTGGGTAAGGATGCGGATGTTGGCATGCTGTTGGACCGCCTCGATCAACTGGTTGCGCAGGGTGTTGGCGCGTCGGTTGTCGATGTCGAAACGGGCATAGTTCAGCGAGCCGCCGAGAATCGATTGTTGTTCAACCAGCAACACCTTGGCACCGGCATTGGCGGCGGTCAGGGCGGCTTGCAGGCCGGCCGGGCCTGCACCGATCACCGCAAGGTCGGCGAACAGGTAGGCCTTGTCGTAGTACTCGGGCTTGAAGTCGAGGTCGAGTACGCCAAGGCCGGCCTTTTTGCGGATGATCGGCTCCCAGATTTTCCACATGCCCTTGGGCTTGTAGAACGAACGGTAGTAGAACCCCACCGGCATGAACCTGGAGAACTTGCCCAGGTAGGCGTCCTTGTCGTGCTCCAGCGAGCCGTTGAAGTTTTGCCCGCTGGCTTCAAGGCCTTGCGTCAACGGCTGGCAGTCGGCCAGGACATTGGGTTCGTGGGGCAACTGGATCAGGCTGTTGGCATCTTGCCCGGCCATGCTCAGTGGGCCGCGTGGGCGGTGGTACTTGAACGAGCGTGACAGCAGAAAACGGCCGTTGGCGAGCAAGGCGCTGGCGATGCTGTCACCCTGCAGGCCCTGATAGGCGGTGCCATCAAAGCTGAAGGTGAGCGGCTGATTGCGATCGATCAGCAGGCCCATGGGGGCCGGAAGGCGATTGGGGAGGCTCATCCTGCGATCTCCTGCGGTTGCGCGGCAGTGAACTCAACCCGCGTGCTGAACAGTTCCCGTGGGTCGAAGGTCCGGATGATCTCGTCAGTGACGGTGTGGCGTTCAGCCAGGAACCAGTAGCTGGAGGGGCTGTGCATCCACCATTCGCGAACCACGCCGAGGGTGTCTTCGCTGTTGAAGACATAGGCCGCCCATTCACTGTCGCTGCAGGTGTTTGGGTTCGGCATTGGCTTGAACTCGCCACCGTAGGTGAACTCGCTGATGTTGCGAGGCCCATTGAGCGGGCAAATCATGACTTTCATCTCACGCTCTCCTGTTAGTGACTGGCTGCCGTGGCGCCCATTTCGTTGACTTGGGCAAAGGTCGAGAAACGCTCCAGGCTGAACGGTTTGATCAGGTCCGGTACCTTGCCGCCACTGGCGACCAGCTCGGCCATGGTCTTGCCGCAGATGGGCGTAGACTTGAAACCCCAGGTGCCCCAGCCGGCGTCCAGGTAATAGTTCTTCACCGGGGACAACCCCATGATCGGGCTGTAGTCCGGGGTCATGTCGGTGATTCCGGCCCATTGGCGCATCAGTTTGGCGTTGGCCAGGAACGGGAACATTTCGATGGCGTGGGCCAGCAGGCTTTCCTTGAGGTCGAGCGTCGAGCGGGTGTTGAACAGGGGATAAGGGTCCGAGCCGCCCCCAAACACCACTTCGCCACGACCGGTCTGCTGGACGTAGCAGTGCAGGGCCGAAGAGCTCACCAACGGATCAAGGAAGGGCTTGAACGGCTGAGTGACCATCGCTTGCAGGGGAAAGGTCTGGATAGGCGAGCGAATACCGGCCTTTTTCATCATCTGCGAGCTCATGCCTGCCACGGCTTGCACGACGCAGCCACAGCGTACCGTGCCGCGGTTGGTTTTCACCGCGCTGATCGTGCCGTTTTCGATGACCAGTTCCTGGACTTCGGTCAACTGATGGATTTCCACTCCCCGTTTGGCTGCCTGCTTGGCGTAGCCCCAGGCCACCGCATCGTGACGCGCTGTCGCACCGTCGATGTGCCAGAGGCCGGCCAGTACCGGCAGGTGCCCTGGGTCCAGGTTCAAGGTAGGCACCAGTTCGCGGATCTGCTGGCGATCAATCATTTCGGTTCGCCCGCCGAAGTGCTTGTTCACCTCGGCACGCTGGCGGAATGCACGCACGGTGGCGTCGGTGTGGGCCAGGGTCAGTTGGCCGCGTTCCGAATACATGATGTTGAAGTCAAATTCGTTGGACAGGCCCTGGAACATCTTGACCGACTCGGCGTAGAACTTGACGCCCTCGCTGGTCAGGTAGTTGGAGCGAATCACGGCGGTGTTGCGAGCGGTGTTGCCACCGCCCAGGTATGACTTTTCCAGTACGGCAATGTTGTTGATGCCGTGGTAGCGGGAAAGGTAATACGCCGTTGCCAGTCCATGACCGCCGCCGCCGATGATGACCACGTCGTAGGCAGGCTTGAGGGCTTTGGGGGCTGGCAAGTCGACCTCCACCGGGTACTCCGAACTCAGCCCGTATTTCAGTAGGTTGAAAGGCATACGGCCTCCGACTGGCTGCGTTGGGCTTGCTGCCGGGCAGCGATCACGGTGTTTTTCATCAAGAAGGCGATGGTCATTGGGCCCACACCGCCAGGCACCGGCGTAATCGCGGCAACCTTGGGCAGGGCACTGTCAAAATCGACATCGCCGACCAGCCGGCTGCGACCGTTGTCATCAATGCGGTTGATGCCGACATCAATGACCACGGCGCCCTCCTTGAGCCACGAACCATCGATGAGCCGTGGTCGCCCGACGGCGGCGATGACAATGTCGGCGAGCTGGCACAAGGCTTTGGCGTCGGCACTGCGCGAGTGAACCACGGTCACCGAGCAATGGGCCTTGAGCAGCAGGGCGGCCATGGGCTTGCCGACGATGTTCGAGCGACCGATTACCACGGCGTGTTTGCCACTCAGGTCGCCAAGGACTTGCTCAAGCAGGTACAGGCAGCCGCTGGGCGTGCAAGGTGTCAGCACGTCGCGGCCCTGGCTCAGGCCACCGACGTTCTCGCTGTGAAAGCCGTCGACGTCCTTGCTCGGCGCAATGGCCTGCAGGGCCCGGGTTTCCTCGATGTGTGGCGGCAATGGCAGTTGCAGGAGCAAACCATGTACCTGCGGGTCGTCGTTGAGCTTGCCGATCAATACCAACAGCTCGGTTTCGCCGGTGGTGGCGGGTAGTCGGTACTCCAGCGAGCGGATACCGGCTTCCTCTGCCCGCAGGATTTTGTTGCGTACATAGACCTGGCTGGCCGGGTCCTCGCCTACCAGGATCACCGCCAGTGCCGGTTCAATACCGTCGGCTTTCAGCGTTCGGACGTCTTCGCGCACCTGTTGCAGCACCTGTGCGGCAGCGGCCTTGCCATCAATCAGTTTCAGCGGGCTCATCGGAAGATCACCGTTCTGTCGTTGTTAAGGAAAACCCGGTGTTCCAGGTGGTATTTCACCGCCTTGGAGAGGGCGACGGTTTCGGTGTCCCGTCCGGTGGCGACCAGATCGTCCGGCTGGTAAACATGGTCGACCCGCTGGACCTCCTGCTCGATGATCGGGCCTTCATCCAGATCGCTGGTGACGTAGTGGGCGGTTGCACCGATCAGCTTTACCCCGCGTTGGTAGGCCTGGTGGTAAGGCTTGGCGCCTTTGAAGCCGGGCAGGAACGAGTGGTGGATATTGATTGCCCGGCCCGACAGTTGCCGGCACAGGTCGTCAGAGAGGACCTGCATGTAGCGGGCGAGTACCACCAGGTCGGTACGGGTTTCATCAATGACCCTCATCAGCTCGGCTTCCTGCTGCGCCTTGGTGTCTTTGGTCACTGGCAGGTAGATGAAGCGAATGCCTTCTCGTTCGGCCATCGGCCGCAGGTCCAGATGGTTCGAGACGATGGCCGTGATGGTCATGTCCATCTCGCCCTTGTGGTAGCGGTAGAGCAGGTCGGTCAGGCAATGGTCGAACTTGCTGACCATCAGCAGCACGCGCATCGGTTCACGGGTATCGAAGAGCTCCCAGTGCATGTCGAAGCCGTCGGCGACGGCCTGGAACGCGTGCTTGAGCTGGTCAATGTCGCCGTCGTGGCCGTCGTTGAAGCGAAACACCGCCCGCATGAAGAATTTGCCGCTGAACTCATCGTCAAACTGTGCCATTTCTCCGATGTAGCAGCCGTTTTCCGCGAGGTAGGAGGTAACGGCGGCGACGATGCCTGACGTCGCCGGGCAGCTGATCTTGAGAATGAACGGGTTCTTTTCGTGTTGCATGGCTGGTCCTCGGAAAGATGGCGGCAGGTCATCGCAGAGCGGAAAAGTTCATCGGTGAAATCGTTTTTTGCGGGTCAATAAAAATCACCCTTGGGAATAAAATATTCCTGTGGGTGCTTTTATAGGTGAAGGAGGGCCGTAGCGTCCAGTGGTTTCTGGAAACTTTTTTTACTTACAGGAATTTTTTTGGTGGGCGGGCGAGGTCAGGCGGGTGCGATGAGGGCGTCATCGCCGGCCCGCCGAGGCCCTGCGCAGGAGCGGGTTTTACTTGCGTGCTGCTTACTCGTTCTGGTTGCCGTAGTTCATGATCGACAGCAGGCGAATCGGCACCTGCACCAGTTGCTCCGGCCCGTGGGGAACCTCCCCGTCGAAGGTCAGGCTGTCGCCGGCTTCCATGCGGTACAGCTGATTGCCATGCCGGTAGATCAGTTCACCTTCAAGTAGGTGGAGAAACTCGGTACCGGGGTGGGAGAAGGTCGGGAACTCTTCGCTGGCGTCATCCATGCTCACCATGTAGGCCTCGAAGTTCTTCTTTGGCCCACGGGTATGGTTGAGCAGGTGGTAGGTGTGGCCTTTCTCGGTACCTCGCCTGACCACTTCAAGGCCTTCACCAGCCTTGACCAGTAGAGCGCTGCTGCCTTGTTGATCGTACTGGCTGAACAGTTTCGACATGGGCATGCCCAGTACGTCGCAGAGACGGCTGAGGGTATCGAGGCTGGTGGACACCTGCGCGTTTTCGATCTTGCTCAGCATGCCCTGGCTGATACCGGCGATACGGGCGACGTCGGCCAGTTTCAGTTCCTGGGCCTGGCGCTGACGTTTGATTTGCATGCCCAGGTACTGCTCGAGCTTCAGGCGGGGTTGCGTTTCATCGGTCATCGTTATCACAGCCTGCACTATTTCTTTTCAATAATTTTATATTCGCACCAGGAATGTGCGATGTACACCCCTGTCGAGCCTGTCCACCCTCGATTATTCGCGGTGGGAAAGCAAGTTTCCCATATAGACAGCAGCAACGCTCCCCTTCGCGCATTCAGGTCAGTGGTATTCCAGAGTTGGCAAGCTGATTGCATTCCTATTGGGAAAGTAACTTTCCTGATTGGAATAATGTGGTTGTCAGGGAAGTCAGGCGTTTCAACCTTCCACAACGCTTTGCCTTTCACGAGGAGTGAGATCCATGTTGCCACCAGATACCCAGCATTTGATCGAGAAGCATGGGATCAAGTACGTGCTGGCTCAGTTCGTTGACATTCACGGTTCGGCGAAGACCAAATCAGTGCCGGTTTCTGGCCTGAAAATGGTTGCCGAAGACGGTGCGGGCTTCGCGGGATTCGCCATCTGCGGCATGGGCATGGAGCCGCATGGCCCGGACTTCATGGCCCGGGGCGATCTGTCGACGCTGACGCCGGTTCCGTGGCAGCCAGGCTACGGCCGTATCGTGTGCATCGGTCATGTCGATGGCAAGCCCCATCCCTATGACAGCCGTTATGTCTTGCAGCAGCAGATCAAACGCCTGAGCGATAAGGGGTGGACGCTCAACACCGGGCTGGAGCCAGAGTTCAACCTGATGCGTCGTGATGAGCAGGGGCGTCTGCAGCTGGTGGACAGCAGCGATACCCTGGACAAGCCCTGCTACGACTACAAGGGGCTGTCGCGTTCGCGGGTGTTCCTTGAGCGCCTGACCGAAGCCTTGCAGCCGGTGGGTTTTGACATTTACCAGATTGACCATGAAGACGCCAACGGTCAGTTCGAGATCAACTACACCTACAGTGAAGCCATGGAGTCCGCGGACCGCTTCACCTTCTTCCGCATGGCAGCGGGTGAGATTGCCAACGACCTGGGCATGATCTGCTCGTTCATGCCCAAGCCCGACCCGAAGCGGGCCGGCAACGGGATGCACTTTCACTTGTCGATCGCCAGTGCCGAAAACAAGAACCTGTTCCACGATGCCAGTGATCCAAGCGGCATGGGCTTGTCGAAGCTGGCGTATCACTTTGCCGCAGGCCTTTTGGCGCACGGCCCGGCGCTGTGTGCTTTTGCAGCACCCACGGTCAACTCCTACAAGCGCCTGGTGGTCGGTCAATCGCTGTCTGGCGCAACCTGGGCGCCAGCGTTCATCGCCTTTGGTGCCAACAACCGATCAGCGATGGTCCGTGTGCCGTACGGTCGCCTGGAGTTTCGCTTGCCCGATGCGGGCTGCAACCCGTACCTGGTGAGCGCGGCAATCATCGCAGCGGGCCTGGACGGCATCGACCGCAAGCTCGAAATCGACAAGGTCTGCAACGAGAACCTCTACAAGCTCAGCCTTGAAGAGATCGCCGCACGTGGCATCAAGACCTTGCCGCAATCACTCAAGGAAGCCTGTGATGCCCTGGAGGCCGACCCCTTGTTCGCCGAGGTCATGGGGCCGGAGATCGTGGGCGAGTTCATCCGCCTCAAGCGCATGGAGTGGGTGGAATACAGCCGCCATGTGAGCGACTGGGAGATCCAGCGCTACACCGAGTTTTTCTGATTCGTTAATCAACCGTTCCTGACGCCCGGTGAGTGGGGAGGGCGTCTTCTGCCCTGGAGTTTCTAATATGTGTGGAATCGTGGGTCTTTACCTGAAAAACCCCAAGCTTGAATCCCAGTTGGGCAAGCTGTTTGAACCCATGCTCGAGGCCATGACGGATCGTGGTCCGGACAGTGCCGGTTTTGCCATCTACGGTGATGAAGTGGCGGATGGCTGGGTCAAGCTGACCCTGCAGGCGACCACCGAGGGCTATGACTTCAAGGCCTTGGTTGCAGCCGTCGAGGCCCGCCTGGGCTGCGCGCTGGACTGGTTTCAGAATGCCAGCGCCATTGTCCTGAAAGTACAGGCAGACGAAGCCGCGGTGCGGGCCGTGTTGGCCGAGTTGGCGCCAAGCGTGCGCATCATGAGCGCCGGGCAGAGCATCGAGATTCTCAAAGGCATGGGCTTGCCCAAAGAAATCTCTGAGCGTTTCGGCCTGGCCAGCATGAAAGGCAGCCACATCATCGGTCACACCCGCATGGCCACTGAAAGCGCGGTGACCATGGAAGGCAGCCACCCGTTTTCCACCGGCGCCGACCTGTGCCTGGTGCATAACGGCTCGCTTTCCAACCACTCGCGCCTGCGCCAGAACCTGCGCCGCGAAGGTATCACCTTTGAAACCGAGAACGACACCGAAGTGGCCGCCGGCTACCTGACCTGGCGCCTGCAGCAGGGCGACACGCTCAAGCAAGCGCTGGACAAGTCGCTGGAAGACCTCGATGGCTTCTTCACCTTTGCGATCGGCACACGCAACGGCTTTGCCGTGATTCGCGATCCGATTGCCTGCAAGCCGGCGATCCTCGCCGAGACCGACGACTACGTTGCCATGGCCTCGGAGTATCAGGCGTTGTCCAGCCTGCCAGGTATCGAGAACGCCAAGGTCTGGGAACCGGTCCCGGCCACCATGTACATCTGGGAACGCGAGTCGGCTTAAGGAGCACGCACATGAAAACTATCGATTTGTCCAACGCCTCTGTGCGTGAACTGAACCAGGCCCTGCATGACCAGGCCAAGCATGTGGATGACCGCGAATGGGTCGTGACTCACCCTAACGGTGCACACAACCTGGCGGTCGGGGTCAACCAGGAGGTCTCTATCGATATTCAGGGCCACGCCGGTTACTACTGCGCAGGCATGAACCAGAAAGCCTCGGTCACCGTACATGGCAACGTCGGTGTCGGCTGCGCCGAGAACATGATGTCGGGGTATGTGCGGGTCAAGGGCAGCGCCTCGCAAGCGGCGGGCGCCACCGCACATGGCGGCCTGTTGGTGATCGAGGGGGATGCCGGTGCGCGTTGCGGCATTTCCATGAAAGGCATCGACATCGTGGTCGGCGGCAGCATCGGCCACATGAGCTGCTTCATGGGGCAGGCGGGTCGTCTGGTGGTGTGTGGCGATGCCGGCGATGCGCTGGGCGACTCGCTGTACGAAACCCGCATCTATGTCAAAGGCAAGGTCGAGTCGCTGGGTTCGGACTGCATTGCCAAGGAAATGCGTGCCGAGCACCTGGAAGAGCTGCAGCAGTTGCTAGATCGCGCTGGCCTCAATGAAAAGGCCGCTGACTTCAAGCGTTATGGCTCAGCCCGCCAGCTGTACAACTTCAAAGTCGACAACGCCTCCGCGTACTGATCCAGGAGAACCACAATGAGCGAAAAGACCCCTCCAGTGCTGCGCGAGTCCGCCACCTTCGACCGCCTGGCCATTCAGGAAATCCAGCGTGCCGCCGAAACCGGCATTTACGACATCCGCGGCGGTGGCACCAAGCGCAAGCTGCCGCATTTTGATGACCTGCTGCTACTCGGTGCCAGCGTTTCGCGTTATCCGCTGGAAGGCTACCGCGAGAAGTGCGGCACTGATGTTGTGCTCGGCAACCGTTTTGCCAAGAAACCGATTCACCTGAAAATTCCCGTGACCATTGCCGGGATGAGCTTCGGCGCCTTGTCGGCCAACGCCAAGGAAGCGTTGGGCCGTGGCGCGACCATTGCCGGTACCAGCACCACCACCGGCGACGGCGGCATGACCCCGGAAGAGCGTGGCCAGTCGCAGCACCTTGTTTATCAGTACCTGCCGTCGCGCTATGGCATGAACCCGGACGATCTGCGCAAGGCCGATGCCATCGAGATCGTGTTGGGGCAGGGCGCCAAGCCGGGTGGTGGCGGCATGCTGCTGGGCATGAAGGTGACCGAGCGGGTAGCGGGTATGCGCACCCTGCCAATTGGTGTCGATCAGCGCAGTGCCTGCCGCCACCCGGACTGGACCGGCCCGGACGACCTGGCGATCAAGATCGCCGAGATCCGTGAAATCACCGACTGGGAAAAGCCCATCTACGTGAAAATCGGTGCCAGCCGTCCTTATTACGACGTCAAGCTGGCGGTCAAGGCCGGGGCTGATGTGATTGTCCTCGACGGTATGCAGGGCGGCACGGCGGCGACCCAGGAAGTGTTTATCGAGCATGTGGGCATTCCGATCCTGCCGGCCATCCCGCAAGCGGTACAGGCTTTGCAAGAGATGGGCATGCACCGCAAGGTTCAGCTGATCGTCTCTGGTGGTATCCGCAACGGCGCCGATGTCGCCAAGGCCATGGCGTTGGGCGCGGATGCTGTTGCAATCGGCACTGCGGCGCTGATTGCACTGGGTGACAACCACCCACGTCTGGATGAGGAACTGAAGAAAATCGGCTCGGCCGCAGGCTTCTACGACGACTGGCAGAACGGTCGTGATCCGGCTGGGATCACGACCCAGGACCCGGAACTGTCGAAACGCCTGGACCCTGTTGAAGGTGGGCGTCGTCTGGCCAATTACTTGCGGGTGTTGGTGCTTGAGGCGCAAACCATGGCGCGCGCCTGCGGCAAGTCGCACCTGCACAACCTCGATCCTGAGGACCTGGTGGCCTTGACGGTGGAAGCGGCTGCGATGGCACGTGTGCCGCTGGCAGGCACCCATTGGATTCCTGGCCAACAGTACTGAGCCAGCGCTGTAAACGCAGCACCCCTCCCTGGAGGGGTGCTGTGCATGCCTAGAGGCTTATAAAAGCCCGTCTATCAGTGTCTTTTTACGTGCTGCCAGCAAACCCTTTTTTTGCAGGAGCTTCGAAAATGGTCAAGCGCTTTTCTGGCAATCTCCTCTTGAGCCTGATGGCATTGGGCGCGGTTGTGCCGCTGGCCCAGGCCGCCGAGGCACCGACACTCAATACTGGCAGTACCGCCTGGATGATCAGCGCAGCAGTGCTGGTGATGTTCATGTGTCTGCCGGGGCTGGCGCTTTTCTACGGTGGCCTGGTGCGGGCGAAGAACATGCTTTCGCTGTTTACCCAGTGTTTTGGTATCGCCGGTCTGGTGGGCGTGCTGTGGGTGATCTATGGCTACAGCATGGTGGTCGATACCACTGGGATGGTTGAAGGGGAAGTGACCTTCAACAGCTTTGTCGGTGGTCTGAGCCGCGCGATGTTGGCTGGCATGACGCCTGACAGCCTGGTGGGTGAAATTCCCGAGGGCGTCTACGTCACCTTCCAGATGACGTTCGCCATCATTACCCCGGCGTTGATCGCGGGTGCTTTCGCCGAGCGCATGAAGTTCTCGGCGGCGCTGTTGTTCATGGCCTTGTGGTTCACCCTGGTGTACGCGCCAGTGGCGCATATGGTCTGGGGTGGGGCGGGAGCGTTGATGCACAACTGGGGGGTGCTGGATTACGCCGGCGGAACAGCGGTGCACATCAATGCCGGGGTGGCAGCGCTCGCTGCGTGCTTGATGCTCGGCAAGCGCAAGGGTTATGCCAATACGCCGATGCCAGCGCATAACCTGAGCCTGACCATGGTCGGTGCGGCCATGCTCTGGGTCGGTTGGTTCGGCTTCAATATCGGTTCGGGTGGTGGCCTTGGCGGCGTCTCCGGGATTGTCATGCTTAACACCCAGCTGGCGGCGTGCGCCGGCATCCTTGGCTGGATGTTCACCGAATGGTTCAAGGTCGGTAAACCCAGTGCGTTGGGCCTGGCCAGCGGTGCCTTGGCCGGCCTGGTCGGTATTACCCCGGCGTGTGCCTACGTTGGGGTTGGCGGGGCATTGGCCATCGGCGTGTTGTGCGGCGTGTTCTGTTACTTGAGCGTCACCGTGCTGAAACGGCGCCTGGGTTATGACGACAGCCTCGACGTGTTTGGCCTGCATGGTATCGGCGGCATCATTGGCGCGCTGCTGACCGGTGTGTTTTGCGTACCGTCCATGGGTGGGCTGGTTGAGGGCGTGAGCATGGGCGCGCAGGTGTGGGCGCAGGTTCAGGGTGTTTTGATGACCACGGTTTACTGTTTTGTGGTCAGCTGGCTCATTCTGAAAGTGGTGAATGCGCTGACAGGCTTGCGTGCCGATGAGTCGGTAGAGGAGATGGGGCTGGATCTCGCCGAGCACAACGAGCGGGCGTACAACCATTGAGTTGTAGCAATTGAGTGCAAAAACGCCGGGGCATGCCCCGGCGTTTTTGTGTCGATGCCTGTTGCTTAGCTGAAGGCGGGTACCACGTGCTTGATGAACAGCTCCAGGGACTTCTTCTTCTCGGCATGCGGCAGGCTGTTGTCGCACCAGAAGCTGAACTCGTCCACGCCCAGTTCCTGGTAGTAGCGAATGCGCGCAATGATCTCTTCCGGGGTGCCGATCATGGTGTTCTTGCGGATGTTTTCCAGCTCGAACTCTGGACGTTCGGCGAACTTTTCTTCCGGGCTTGGCTCAAGGAAACCATTGACCGGGGTTTGCTTGTTGCCGAACCAGGCATCGAAGGTGCGGTAGAAGCGCGAAATGGCCTGGGCACCAACTTTCCAGCCTTCAGGGTCGTCAACGGCGTGCACATGGGTGTGGCGCAGTACCATCAGTTGCGGGCGTGGTACTTCGGGGTTGTTGTTCAAGGCGGTCTGGAACTTGTTCTTGAGGTCCAGGACTTCTTCATCGCCCTTCATCAGTGGCGTGACCATCACATTGCAACCGTTGGCGACTGCAAAGTTGTGCGAGTCTGGATCGCGGGCGGCAATCCACATGGGTGGCATGGGTTTCTGTACGGGTTTTGGCACGCTGGTGGAGGTCGGGAATTTCCAGATATCACCGTCGTGGGCGTAGTCACCCTGCCACAGGGCACGGACGACCGGGACCATTTCACGCAGGGCCTGACCACCGGAGGAGGCGGGCATGCCACCGGCCATGCGGTCGAATTCAAACTGGTAGGCACCGCGGGCCAGGCCGACTTCCATCCGCCCGTTACTGATCACGTCCAGCAGCGCGCATTCACCCGCGACGCGCAAAGGGTGCCAGAACGGCGCAATGATCGTGCCTGCACCCAGGTGGATGGTGGTGGTCTTGGCCGCGAGGTAAGCCAGCAGCGGCATCGGGCTTGGCGAGATGGTGTATTCCATGGCGTGGTGTTCACCAATCCAGACGGTGCTGAAGCCGCCGGTTTCGGCCATGAGGGTCAGCTCGGTCAGGTCTTCGAACAACTGGCGATGGCTGACGCTTTCGTCCCAACGCTCCATGTGTACGAACAACGAAAATTTCATGACGCTTACCTCGGATCTTTTGTTGTGGGCCTGTCGACTGCAGGCCTGATATCAGGAAAGAGCGCTGTGCGCTGCCGGGTGGTGTCTGGCCGTTATCACCGGGTACCGAGTGGAACAGGAAGGCCCGGGTACTTAATCATTGGTATACCATAATACGGGATATCTGCAAGCAATTTGTCTTCTGTGCCCAGGCTCAAGCCAGTACTGGCAATGCGCCCATCTTTCCATTGCAGTACACCAGCGGCCCGTTGTCGCGCTGCGGCACAATCAGGTTCTTGACTGCGCCAACCATGATGGCGTGGTCGCCGCCTTCATACTCGCGCCACAGTTCACATTCGATGATGGCCGTGGCGTTACTCAACAGTGGGTTGCCCAGTTCGCTGAGGGTCCATTCGATCCCTTGCGCCTTGTCTTTACCCTTGCGGGCGAAGGCATAGGCTTCTTTTTGCTGGACGCCGGACAGCACATGGATGGCAAAGCGTTTGTTCTTGATCAGGACCGGGTAGGAGTCGGAACTGTAGTTGGGGCAGAACAGCACCAGGGCCGGGTCCATCGACAGCGAACTGAACGCGCTGGCAGTCAGGCCGACGACCTGGCCATCATCGTCGAGGGTGGTGATGACGGTCACCCCGGACGGGAATGAACCCATGACTTGTTTGTAGAGGGTGGCATCGATCATTGGACTGTCCTCGAAGCAGCAGGAAGGTTTGGGTCGGGCTTAAGGTATGATGGTATACCATAATATGATCTTTGCAACGCCTTTTACGTACAACACGACGAGTGTCACAAAGGCACTTCAGGCCCCGTGTTTTCTGGGGTTTTGACCATTAAAAACGGGCGTTCCACGGCACGAGGGCAGATCAGCTGGTCGGCAAAAGACCGGTTCAGTCTTGTTAAAAAGTTGGAATACCATAATATGGTGTTCATCTTGGGCGGCTCGCAGAGCGGCCCCGGTTTGGCTTTGTACAACGATAAAAACAGACAAACTCGAGTTGATGAACATGTCCCAGATGTCCAAACAAGACCCGTTGATCGAGAACCATACGGTCGACTACGTACCGCTTGCGGAGCGCCATGGGAAGGCGCGCGATCTTTTCACCCTGTGGTTCAGCACCAACATTGCGCCATTACCCATCGTGACCGGTGCGATGGTGGTTCAGGTGTTCCACCTCAACCTGTTCTGGGGCGTGATGGCGATCATCCTCGGGCACATGATCGGCGGCATCGTGATTGCCCTGGCGTCGGCGCAAGGCCCATGCATGGGGATTCCGCAGATGGTCCAGAGCCGTGGTCAGTTCGGCCGCTACGGTGCATTGCTGATCGTGTTCTTCACTGCAATCATCTACATCGGCTTTTTCATTTCCAACATCGTCCTGGCCGGAAAATCCATTACCGGCATCGCGCCTTCGGTGCCGGTACCGGCGAGCATTCTGATCGGGGCGTTGAGCGCTACGGCAATCGGCGTGATCGGCTACCGCTTTATCCATACCTTGAACCGTATCGGCACCTGGGTCATGGGCAGTGCCTTGCTGGCAGGTTTCGTCTATATCTTTGCCCACGATGTGCCTGCTGATTTCTTCAGCCGTGGCGGTTTCAACCTTTCTGGCTGGTTGGCCACGGTGTCACTGGGGATCATCTGGCAGATCAGCTTTTCGCCCTACACGTCGGATTACTCGCGCTACCTGCCCGCCGATATCGGCATTGCCCGACCGTTCCTGGCCACCTACCTGGGCGCGACACTGGGTACCATTCTGTCGTTCACCTTCGGTGTCGTCGCCGTGCTGGCCACGCCCGACGGTACTGAAGCGATGGCGGCTGTAAAGCAGGCCACGGGCGGGTTGGGGCCGATTTTGATGGTGCTGTTCCTGCTCAACATCATCAGCCACAACGCCCTGAATCTGTATGGCGCTGTGTTGTCGATCATTACCTCGATCCAGACCTTTGCCAGCCAGTGGACCCCTAGCATCAGGGTACGGGTAGTGTTGTCGACGCTGATCCTGGCGGGGTGCTGCGTGGTTGCGCTGGGTGCGTCGCCGAACTTCATTTCGCAGTTTATCGGCCTGGTTCTGGCACTGTTGCTGGTGCTGGTGCCGTGGGCGTCGATCAACCTGATTGATTTCTACCTGATCAAGCGCGGTCAGTACGACATCAGCTCGATTTTCAGTGCCGACGGCGGCGTGTATGGGCGTTTCAATCTGCATGCGATTGTTGCGTACTTTATCGGCACCCTCGTGCAACTGCCGTTTGCCAATACTTCGCTGTATGTCGGGCCCTACGCCAACCTGGTGGAGGGCGCTGACTTGTCCTGGCTGGTCGGGCTGGCAGTGACCTGCCCGCTGTACTACTGCCTGGCTACCCGTAGCCAGCCTGCAGCACGCGGTGCCGTCAAACTGGGCTTTACCGACTGATCAAGCGCGTTACTGTTACTCGCCGTCGCTGGGCGCAGCTGGGTTCATACCCAGGTTGCTCGGCGACGGCGTATTGCGTTTCAAGCGTCAGCCCCGCTGCGTCGACGACGAACCGATAATCCCCCCCTCGAATAATCGAACCAATACCGCTTCCTGACCTGGCGTGCAGTGCTCAGGTTAGTGGCCGGGTTGCCTGCCCCCTGCCTTCGCTGCCGCTTTCGGGCATCACGCTTCATACCCTCTCAGCGTTCATACCTCTCAATTGATACAGGCGGATCGGCTCCGGAATACCTGGCTCGCGGACAGGCACGGTACCGACCCGCTGTATGGCTACGCTGGCGGGTAAGCGCGAAGTCTCGTGAGGATTAGCGAAGGAAGGAGAGGGTGTCGTGTTTTATGTAGCGTAGGAAAGGGGGGCGATGCAGGCCGACCAGTACCGTCGGTAGGGGCGTTCCCGTGCAGGGCACGGGAACGTGGAGGGGAGTTAATGCGCGCCAGCGGCCTTGTTCAGGTCGCTTTCAGACCATTGGGTATACACGCAGGCATCACTGGTTGCCCAGCGTACCCGCACGGTGTCGCCAGCGGTGAGTGGCATGCCGGTGGCCGACAGGGCCTTGACGGTCATCGCCGTACCACCCGGTGTAACCACGCTGCAGGTTTGGCTTTCACCGAGGAAGAGCATTTCGCTGACCTTGGCCGAGACTTCGTTCCAGCCTGCAGCGAGTGGTTCCCGCTGGGCCTGCTCCACACTCAGGGCCAGTGCTTTCTCCGGCCGGATCATCAACAGCACGTCCTGGTCGAGTTGCAGGCCACCGGTCAGACGGATCGACAATGGCTGGCCTTCAAAGCTGGCCACCGCATTACCCTGGGCCTTGAGTTTGAGGAAGTTGGAGTTGCCGAGGAACGAGGCGACAAAGGCATTCGGTGGGTTCTGATAGAGGTCGTAGCCACTGCCCAGCCCAACGATCTTGCCGTGACTGAAAATCGCAATGCGCTGAGACAGGCGCATGGCTTCTTCCTGGTCGTGGGTGACATAAACGATGGTAATGCCCAGGCGACGGTGCAGTTGACGCAGTTCGTCCTGCAGGTCTTCGCGCAGTTTCTTGTCCAGGGCGCCGAGCGGCTCATCCATCAGCAGGATGCGTGGCTCGTAGACCAGCGCGCGGGCAATCGCCACGCGCTGCTGCTGGCCGCCGGAGAGTTGGGACGGGCGCCGGTGGGCGAATTTCTCAAGTTGTACCAGCTTGAGCATGGCATCGACACGTTTGTCTCGCTCGCTGGCCGCCAATTTGCGGATGGCCAGGGGGAAACCGATGTTGTCGCGTACCGAAAGGTGCGGGAACAGTGAGTAGCGCTGGAACACCATGCCGATGTCGCGCTTGTGCGGCGGGACATTGACCAGCGATTGGCCATTGACCAGGATCTCGCCGCTGCTGGGTGTTTCGAACCCGGCAAGCATCGACAGGGTGGTGCTCTTTCCCGAGCCGCTGGAGCCGAGGAACGTGAGGAACTCACCGTCCTGGATGTCCAGCGAGATGTTGTCCACGGCGGCAAAGTCGCCGTAGTGCTTGTTCAGGTTGCGCAGGCTGACCAGGGGCTTGTCGCGCTGCTGTGCAGGATCTTTGATGACGGCACTCATGTCGTACTCCTAGGCGCTCAGGCGCTGATTTCATTGCGCCGGCGCAGCGCGGCGGCGATCACCATGACCAGTACCGACAGACCGATCAGCAGCGTCGAAGCGACGGCGATCACAGGTGTCAGGTCCTGACGCAGGGTGGTCCACATTTTCACGGGCAGGGTTTGCAGGGTCGGGCTGGCCATCATCACGCTGAGCACCACTTCGTCCCACGAGACCAGGAAGGCGAACAGTGCGCCGGCAACCATGCCCGGGCGGATCGCCGGGAAGGTCACCTTGACCACCGCCTGCAGACGCGACGCCCCGCAGATCACCGCGGCGTCTTCGATAGACTGATCGAACAGCTTCAGTGAGTTGATGATCGAGATGATGGTAAAGGGCAGCGCGACGATCACATGGCTTACCACGAAGGCAAACAGGGTTCCGGTGTAGCCCAGTTTGAGGAACAGCGCATACACCGCCACAGCGATGATCACCAGTGGCACGATCATCGGCAGGGTGAACAGGCCATAGAGCATTTCCCGGCCAGGAAAGCGCCCGCGAACCAGGGCGAAGGCCGTCGGCAGGCCGAGTGCAACGGCGCAGATTGTCGTCAGCACCGCCACTTTCAGGCTGGCCAGTGCGGCGTTCATCCAGTCGGCATTGGAAAAGAACTGGCTATACCATTTCAGCGTCCAGCCCGGTGGTGGGAACACCAGCCACTGCGAAGAACCAAATGACAGCAGCACGATGAACACGATCGGCAGCAGCAGGAACAGTGCGATCAGGCCGGTGGTAAGGTACAGGCCCAGACGCATGCGCCGGCCCATGGCATTGGGAGTCAGGAGCATGATCGCTTACCTCGCGTTACTGGCACCAACCGGAGACTCCGGTTGAAGCTTCAGGTAAAAGTAGAACAGCACCAGGGTGATCACGATCAGCAGTGCGGCGCCGGCGCTGGCCAGGCCCCAGTTAAGGAACGATTGCACCTGCTGAATGATGAACTCGGGCAGCATCATGTTCTGCGCGCCGCCCAGCAGTGCTGGCGTCACGTAGTAACCCAGGGACATCACGAACACCATCAGCCCGCCAGAGAACAGCCCCGGACGACACAGCGGCAAGAACACCCGGAAGAAGTTGGTCCAGGGGCTGGCGCCGCAGATTGAGCCGGCCTGCAGGATCATCGGGTCGATTGCCTGCATGGTGGCCTGCAGTGGCAGGACGATGAACGGGATCATGATGTAGCTCATGCCGATCACCACGCCGGTCAGGTTGTGCACCATTTCCAGCGGTTGATCGATGATGCCCAAGGCCATCAGCGCCTTGTTGATGACCCCGGACGCCTGCAGCAGCACCAGCCAGGAGTAGGTGCGCGCCAACAGGCTGGTCCACATCGACAGCAGGACGATGTTCAACACCCAGCGACCCCAACCGCGAGGTACCAGCGTGATCACCCAGGCCAGCGGAAAGCCCAGCAGCAGGCTGAACAGCGTGACCAGCCCGGCCACCGAGAACGTGTTCAGCAGCACCCGTGCATAGGCCGAGTTGGCGAACAGCTGCTCGTAGTTTCCCAGCCCTGGCGTGGGTTCCAGTACGCCACGCAGCAACAGGCCGATTAATGGCGCCAGGAAGAACAGGCCAAGGAACAGCAGGGCGGGTATCAGGTTGCCGACGCCCCGCCAGCGTTGGGCCAGGGTGGGGGATTGCTTCATGGTGACTGCCTTGCCAGTGGTCGAGCCTGCAGCGCCCTTGGCGCTGCTGCTCGGGTTAGCGTGACGGGACGCAGTGGCCGCCATTTTCATTTGACCAGCCATTCGTTCCACCGTGTCGCAATGGCAGGACCGTTCTTGGCCCAGTATGCGAAGTCGAGAGTGATCTGGTCCTTAGCGTAGGCAGTCGGCAGGTTAGGTGCCAGCACGGAGTCCAGGCGCGCGACGCTGTCGACGTTGACCGGCGCATAGGCGGTCAGGTTGGAAAAGTCGGCCTGGCCTTTGGCACTGCTGGCATTGGCCAGGAACTTCATGGCCGCATCCTTGTTCTTGGAGCCCTTAGGTATTACCAGGAAATCGGCCATGACCAGGTTCTGTTTCCAGCTTACGCCCACGGGGGCGCCATCTTGCTGCAGGGCATAGATCCGGCCGTTCCAGAACTGCCCGAGGCTGGCTTCACCCGAGGCAAGCAGTTGCTGCGATTGCGCGCCGCCGCCCCACCAGACGATGTCTTTCTTGATGGTGTCGAGTTTTTTGAAGGCGCGGTCCAGGTCCAGCGGATAGAGCTTGTCGGCGGGCACGCCGTCAGCCAGCAGGGCCAGTTCAAGCACGCCAGGGCTTGGCCATTTGTACAGGGCACGTTTGCCGGGGTAGGTCTTGGTGTCGAACAGTGCGCTCCAATCGACTGGCTTGCTGGCGCCCAGCTTGCCTTCGTTGTAGCCCAGCACGAAGGAGAAGAAGAACGAGCCGACGCCGTGATCGGAGACAAAACGCGGGTCGATCTTGTCGCGCTGAATCGTGTTGAAGTCCAGTGGCTCGAGCAAGCCTTCAGCTGCTGCGCGCAAGGCGAAGTCAGCCTCTACATCCACGACATCCCACTGCACATTGCCGCTTTCGACCATGGCCTTGAGCTTGCCATAGTCGGTTGGCCCGTCTTGAACCACGGTGATGCCGCTGCTGCGGGTGAAGGAGTCGGCCCAGGCCTGCTTCTGCGCATCCTGGGTTGTACCGCCCCAACTGACAAAGTTGACGCTCTCGGCCGCTGAGACGAATGAGCAGGCCGATGACAGCATGCCTGCAACAAGTACTGCGGCTACACGTTTGTTCAACACCATTTTCACGCCCTCATTTGTTGTGTTTTTGAGCGGGCTGTAGACACCCGCTTATCGGGAGCAGTAGGTCCATCGGGGCCTTGAGAGGCGACCGTGCCAAGGGCTGTTATTTGTGCTGTCCCTGGCGGGCGCACTTGGCAAAAGTGTCCGGTCTACGGAATATCATATTATGGTATTCCAAACTTTCTGCAAGCATTTTGCCGTACCGACCATCCGGCAAAATGCTGTGTTTATGGACAACATCGCGCGTTGCCGCGCTTGAAACAGCGGTGATCAGGCCGAAAATGGAATACTTTCAACCACTTCCAGGTCATAACCGGTCAGCCCTGCGTATTTCAACGGTGGGCCAAGATGACGCAGTTTGCCCACACCCAAATCCTGCAGGATCTGCGCGCCAGTGCCGACTTCCGAGTAGATGCGCGATTGTGAGCGGCTGTACTGCCGTGGCGGTTGGGTCAACTGCGGTATGCGTTCAAGCAGGGCTTGTGAGGATTCATGGTTGGCCAGGATTACCACAACCCCATGGCCTTCCTCGGCGACTTTCTGCAGGGCTGCCCAGAGTGTCCAGTTGCTTGGCCCGCTGTACTCTGCGCCCACCAGGTCACGCAGTGGGTCGATGACGTGCACCCGTACCAGGGTTGGTTGTTCGCGGCGCAGTTCGCCCATCACCATCGCCATGTGCACGCCACCTTCAATCCGGTCTTCATAGGTGACCAGGCGGAAGGTGCCATGTACCGTCGGCAGCTCACGCTCACCAATGCGCACTATCGTGTGCTCGGTGCTCAGGCGGTAGTGGATCAGGTCGGCAATGGTACCGATTTTGATGCCGTGCTGGCGGGCGAATACTTCCAGGTCAGGGCGCCGGGCCATGGTGCCATCGTCGTTCATGACCTCGACAATGACCGAGGACGGGGTAAGGCCCGCCAGTCGCGCCAGGTCGCAGCCCGCTTCGGTATGCCCGGCGCGTGTCAGGACGCCGCCTTCCTTGGCGCGCAACGGAAAGATATGCCCGGGTTGTACGAGGTCCTCTGGCACGGCATTGCTGGCCACTGCGGCGGCCACGGTACGGGCCCGGTCGGCAGCAGAAATGCCTGTGGTGACGCCGCTGGCGGCTTCGATGGAGACGGTGAACGCGGTACTGAACACGCTACCGTTGCTGGGCACCATTTGCTCCAGGCCCAAACGCTGGCAGTGCTCGTCGGTTAGCGTCAGGCAGATCAGGCCACGGGCTTCGCAGGCCATGAAGCTGATGGCCTTGGCGTCGCAATGGTCGGCCGCGATCAGCAGGTCGCCTTCGTTCTCGCGGTCCTCGTCATCGACCAGGATCACCATCTTGCCCTGGCGGTAGTCTTCGATGATTTCTTCGATGCTGTTGAAGGCCATGGCTGGACTCTCAGTGTGTGGTATGAAATTCTATGGTATACCATAATACGGTTTGACTGAGGAGGTCACGATGAAGGCTTATTGGATTGCGCATGTGGATGTCACCGACCCGGACGCTTACAGCGAATACACCCGTCGTGCACCTGCGGCGTTTGCTGCTTATGGCGGGCGTCTATTGGCTCGGGGCGGCCGCAGCGAAGCGCTGGAAGGGCGAACAACGCCACAACGCAGCGTTGTCATCGAATTTGACTCCTACGCGCAGGCGCTGGCCTGCTACCACTCGCAGCAGTACCAAGAGGCCAAGGGCTACCGTGAAGGTGTTGCTCGGGCTGAAGTGATTATAGTCGAGGGCATAGCGCCCTGAATGACGGGCGGCGGGGTCAGCGGATGAAGTGGATCTTGCCGCAGTCATCATTGCCAATGTAGATGCCATAGACACCCGCGCGGCGTTCCTCGATATAGCGTTCGAGGATCTGCCGTATTGCCGGGTAATAGATGCTGTCCCAGGGAATATCCTCGGGCGCAAAGAACTTGTAGTCGAGGGTTTCCGGGCCAAACTGGCCGGTGACTTCCAGGGCGATGGCGCGGTAGATGATGTACACCTCACTGATCTTAGGCACGCTGAAGATCGAGTAGGGTGAGTGGATTTCCGCTCGCACGCCCGTTTCTTCCCACACTTCGCGCAAGGCAGCCTGTTCAGTGGTCTCATTGCTTTCCATGAAACCGGCCGGCAGTGTCCAGGTGCCCGGGCGAGGAGGGATGGCGCGTTGGCACAGCAGGTACTTGCCGTCCTGCTCGATGATGCAGCCGGCAATGATTTTTGGATTGACGTAGTGGATGTAGCCGCAACTGCGGCACATCTGGCGCTCATGGGTATCCCCCGGTGGCAGCTGGCGAACCAGGTCATTGCCACCGCATTGCGGGCAAAAGCGCGGGGTCATCATTTCAGCGGCCTATACGCGGTTCTTTAAGGGCGATGGGTGCAATGATCTCGGGGATGTCGCCGGTTTCCCCTTGCTTGCGCTTGAGGTATTCCAAGGCCACCTTCGCCGCCGCGCGTACGTGGTCGACCGAGGCCTGGTGCGCGGCCAGTTGATCGCCGCTCTTGATGGCCTCGACGATACGTTCCATTTCGTGGCTACTGGTGCCACGGCGGTTCTCCTGAGACACCGATGTGGCGCGAAGGTAGCTGATACGGGCCTGCAGCTGGCGTAACTGGGTCGCGGCAATGTGGTTGCCCGAGCCTTCGAGCAACACGTCATAGAAGCCTTGAACCGAATCAATGACCTGCTGCAGCTCGCCCTCTGCGAGGGCCTTGCGGTTTTCTTCGAGGGCTTTTTCCAGGGCCTTGATATCCTTGGCCTTGGCACGCAGGGTGAACAGTTGGACGATCATGCCTTCCAGTACACAGCGTAGCTCGTAGATATCGACCGCGTCGTCCAGCGTAATGATTGCCACCCGAGGGCCCTTGGCGTCGGCGAACTCAACCAGCCCTTCGGATTCCAGGTGGCGCAAGGCTTCGCGAACCGAGGTACGGCTGACGCCGAGGCGGTCGCACAGGTCGCGCTCGACCAGGCGGTCTCCGGGCAGGAGCTGGAAATTCATGATGGCGCTTCGCAGTTTGTCCAGCACGATTTCGCGCAGGGTAACGGGGTTGCGGTTGACCTTGAAGCTGTCGTCGAGTGGCAGGCGTTTCATGGGGTCTGCTCTGAGTTGGGCTGTCCAGGTAAAAGGCGCACGTCGATCATCGGGATCGTCCGTGCTCCGTTTGGATCAGCAGCCCAGGTTTAACTGGAGGCCTCTGCATCGGCTTCGGCGAAGGCTTCACGGGCAAGCCGGAAGCTGTCTACGGCAGCGGGTACGCCACAGTAGATGCCGACCTGAAGCAGAATTTCGCGTATTTGTTCACGACTCAGTCCATTACGCAAGGCGCCACGGATATGCAGCTTGAGTTCGTGAGGCCGGTTGAGGGCCGATATCATGGTCAAGTTTATCATGCTGCGCTCTTTAAGCGATAAGCCCTCGCGGCCCCAGACGTGACCCCAGCAGTACTCTGTGACCAGCTCCTGCAGGGGGCGGTTGAAGTCGTCGGCATTCTCGATTGAGCGGTTGACGTAGGCTTCGCCCAGTACCTGGGTACGAATCGCCAGGCCCTTTTCATATTTTTCGTTGCTCATGTCGTGCTGCTCCTGTCGGGTCAAAGCCCGCCCATCAGGGTGTATTTGATTTCGAGGTAGTCTTCGATGCCGTACTTCGAGCCTTCGCGGCCCAGCCCAGATGCCTTGACCCCGCCAAAGGGCGCCACTTCGGTGGAGATCAACCCTTCGTTGATGCCGACCATGCCGTACTCCAGGGCTTCGCTCATGCGCCAGGCACGCCCCAGGTCGCGGGTGTAACAGTAGGCCGCAAGGCCGAACTCGGTGTCGTTGGCACGCGCAATCGCTTCGGCTTCAGTGTCGAAACGGAATACCGCTGCCAGTGGCCCGAAGGTTTCTTCCTGCGCGACCTTCATGTCGGTGGTCAACCCGGCGAGGACGGTTGGCTGGAAAAAGCCGTGCCCCAGTGCGTGGCGTGCGCCACCGCAGACCCGCTGCGCGCCTAATGCCAGTGCATCCTGAACATGCTCTTCAACCTTGGCCACGGCGCGTTCGTTGATCAGTGGTCCTTGCTGGACGTCGGGCTCGAAACCATTACCAACCTTGAGTGCTGCAACACGCTCGGCAAGGCGTGCTACAAACGCATCGTGAATGCCGTCTTGAACCAGGAAGCGGTTGACACACACGCAGGTCTGTCCGGCATTGCGGAATTTGGCGACCAATGCGCCTTCCACGGCGCGCTCAAGGTCGGCGTCGTCGAAGACGATAAAGGGCGCATTGCCGCCCAGCTCCAGCGAAACTTTCTTCAGGGTCGGCGCGCACTGCGCCATCAGCAGTTTGCCAATGCCGGTAGAGCCGGTGAAGGAGAGCTTGCGCACCACGGGGCTGCCGGTCAGTTCTGCACCAATCGCCACGGCGTCGCCCGTGATGACATTGAACACGCCGGGTGGAATACCGGCCTGTTCGGCCAGCGCGGCCATGGCCAGCGCTGAGAAGGGGGTTTCCGGTGCCGGTTTGACGATACATGTGCAGCCTGCCGCCAAGGCCGGACCGGCTTTGCGGGTGATCATCGCGGCCGGGAAGTTCCACGGTGTGATGGCGGCCACGACACCGATCGGCTCCTTGCTGACGACGATACGTGCATCAGCCTTGTGGCTGGGGATGGTATCGCCGTAGATGCGTTTGGCTTCCTCGGCAAACCACTCGATAAAGCTGGCCGCGTAGAGAATCTCACCCTTGGCTTCGGCAAGGGGTTTGCCCTGTTCCAGCGTGAGGATTTCGGCCAGGGCGTCGGCATGTTCGAGCATCAGGCTGTGCCAGCGCTTGAGCAGGGTGCTGCGTTCCTTGGCCGTCAGGCTGCGCCAGCTCGGCCAGGCCGCGTTTGCCGAATCGATGGCCAGGCGGGCCTGGTCGGCACCGAGGTTGGGCACTTGGCCGATTTTTTCGCCGTTGGCCGGATTGAAAATCTGCTGATAGGCGCCGTCTGGCGCGTCCAGCCATTGGCCATTGATAAAGGCTTGCTGGCGGAATAGTTGCGAGGCTGCAGGTGTCATGCCGGCTCCCGGAATAAAAAGGGGCCGCTACCGAGGGGGAGGGTAGCAAGCGGCCCCGGAGTAAACGCTTAGGTCAGGGTGGGCAGCGCGCCCAGCTTGCCTTTGTGGTAGATCATCGGCGTGGCTGGCTGATCGGGCAGGATCAGGTTTTTTACCGCGCCGACGATGATGGCGTGATCGCCGCCGTCGTATTCGCGCCAGAGCTCGCATTCAATGATTGCAGTGGCCTTGCTCAGCAAGGGGTTGCCCAGCGCACTGAGGTGCCACTCAATGCCTTTGGCCTTGTCTTTGCCCTTGCCGGCAAAGGCATAGGCTTCGGCCTGCTGATCGGCTGCTAGCAAGTGAATGGCAAACTGCTTGCTGTTGCGCAGAATCGGGTAGGTATCAGACGCGTAGTTAGGGCAGAACAGGACCAGTGCCGGGTCAATCGACAGCGCGCTGAACGCGCTGGCGGTGATGCCGACGATGTCACCCTGCGCGTCCAGGGTGGTGACTACTGTCACCCCGGAAGGGAAGGAGCCCATGACTTCTTTGTAAATGCCGGGTTCGATCATGATGCAGGTCTCCTAGCGCATGACAAACGGGTCGGGCATCGGTGCTTGCGAGAGGTTGATCCATACCGTTTTCAGTTCGGTATAGGCCAGCACCGATTCGATGCCGCTCTCGCGACCGTAGCCGCTGTTCTTGAAGCCGCCGATAGGCGCCATGGCCGATACCGCGCGGTAGGTGTTGACCCAGATGATGCCGGAGCGTACGTCCCGGGCCAGGCGATGGGCGCGGCCCAGATCGCGTGTCCAGATACCGGCAGCAAGGCCGAATTGCGAGTCGTTGGCGATCGCCAGGGCTTGGGCTTCGTCCTTGAAACGAATCACCGAGGCCACTGGGCCGAACACCTCTTCCTGCATGATCTTCATCGAGTTGCTGTCGCACTCGAACAGGGTCGGCTCATAGAACCAGCCTCCGCCGGCAATGTCCGGGCGCTTGCCACCCAGGCGCAGACGAGCACCTTCGGCCAGGGCATCGGCCACCAGGCCTTCGACGACTGCCAGTTGTTGGGCTGTGGCCATCGGGCCCATCTCGGTGCTGTCGTCCTGCGGGTTGCCGATACGAATGCGTTTGGCGCGGGCAATCAGGCGCTCGACGAACTCATCGTAGATTTCGTCCTGAACCAGCAGGCGCGAACCGGACACGCAACTCTGGCCGGAGGCCGCATAGATACCCGCGATGGCTCCGTTGATTGCACTGTCGAGATCTGCGTCGGCAAAGATGATGTTGGGCGATTTGCCGCCCAGCTCCAGCGACAGCTTGGCAAAGTTCTCGGCGCTGCTGCGTACCACGTGGCGCGCCGTGGCGGCACCACCGGTGAAGGCAATCTTGCGCACCAGGGGGTGACGGGTCAGTGCAGCACCCGTGCTGGGGCCGTAACCGGTCACGACGTTGACGACACCCGGCGGAATACCGGCTTCCAGGGCCAAGCGTGCCAGCTCAAGAATGGTCGCCGAGGCATGTTCGGACGGCTTGAGCACGATGGTGTTACCTGCGGCCAATGCTGGCGCCAGTTTTATCGCGGTCAGGTACAGCGGGCTGTTCCACGGGATGATCCCGGCCACGACGCCGATGGGCTCGTGCACTGTGTAGGCAAACATGTCCGGCTTGTCCAGCGGCAGCGTGCCGCCTTCGAGCTTGTCGGCCAGGCCTGCGGTGTAGTGGAAGAACTCTGGCAGGTAGCCCACCTGGCCGCGGGTTTCGCGGATCAGTTTGCCGTTGTCGCGACTTTCCAGTTGTGCCAGTTGCTCTTTGTTCTCGGCGATCAGATCGCCAAGGCGGCGCAACAGCTTGCCTCGAGCGGTAGCGCTCAGGCCCCGCCAGGCTGCGCCCTCGAAGGCTGCCTGGGCCGATTGAACGGCACGTTCGACATCGGCTTCGTCAGCATCGGGCAGCACCGCCCAAGGCTCGGCGAGCGCCGGGTTCAGGCTTTCAAACGTCTTGCCGTTAAGGGCATCGACCCATTCGCCGCCGATGCACATCTGGAAGCGTGCGAGTGTCATGCAACGATCCCCTCTATCTGGTTGTGTTGGTTTTGTGCGTTATCCAGAAAGTTCAGCAGCACCTGATTGACCAGGCGCGGCGACTCTACCGGCATCATATGCCGCTGTTCGTCGAGTATTGCCACTTGTGCGCCGGGAATGCGCTCGGCCAATTGCCGGGCCATCTCCGGGGTCGAACCGGGGTCCAGTTCGCCAGTGGCAATCAGGGTAGGCACCCGAATGCTGCCGAGGTCGTCAGCGCGGTACATGTCCTGCGTGGCGAACAACTCGTAGGTGGTCAGGTAGCCTTGTGGATCATTGCTGGCCAGTGTTTGGCGGATGGCTGCGATCTGTGCCGGGTTGGCAGCCTGATACTCGCGGCTGAACCAGCGTGACAGCGCCGCTTCGGCATTAGCGTCTGGCCCGTGCTCAGCGGCCTGGGCGGTTCGCGCAATGACGCCAGCGCGTTGTTCCAGGCTACGGTTGAACACGCTGTTGAGGATCACCAGCCCCTGCACGTGCTGCGGATAGTGCAGCGCAAAGGCGCGAGCGACCAGCCCGCCCATGGAGAAGCCAATCACGGTCGCCCGCGGCAGCTCAAGGTGCTCAAGCAACTCCAGCAACTGATCGGCATAGCCCAGCAGGTCGGTGCCAGTGGGCGGGCGCTGGCTGTCGCCATGCCCGAGCATGTCGTAGGCAATGACACGGTACTTTGTGGCCAGGCCTACGATCTGCCCGCCCCACATTTCTTTATTCAGGCCCACGCCGTGGATCAATATCACGGGCTGGCCTTGGCCGGTCGCCAGGTAACTGGTGCCAGCCGGTGTGCGTTCAGCAGTGAGCCGAATCATGGAGCGCTCCTACATGCTGTGTGGGTTACTGCGCTTTCTCAGCGGCCAGTTCTTCCAGATCGATGTAGCGGTTGCCGATACGCGGGTGCAGGCGGCCACCGTCGGCGCAACCCAGGACCACAACGATTTCGTCGGCACGCGGTGCATCTTCGATCTGCATTTCCAGCGTGATGTAGTGCGAACGCAGACCTTCATCGTCCTTGTGCATCATCGGAATCTGGATCGAAGTGCCAGGGCCACCGCGCTTGTTGGTGAAGCTCAGGTAGCTTTTGGCCTTGACCGCTTCACGGTAATGATTGCCAAAGCGCAGGGTATGGATGACAGCGGAAGCGTGCTCGATTTCACCGTCGGCACCGACGACGGCTGCCTTGCCGTAGGCTTCGATCTTTTCCGCGCCGCCAATGGTTGCCACCAGCCGCTCAACCATCAGGGCACCGAGGTCGGAGCAGTTGGCACGGATTTCCGGCTTCAGGTCTTCAACGAAGCCGCGGCCCAGCCAAGGGTTCTTGATGACCACAGCCAGCCCGACCATGGTCACCGGCTTGTCTGCAGCTTTACCGCCTTCGATGAAGGTTTCTTCGACATAGCTGACGATTTTGCGAATTTCAAAACTCATGAGCGGCTCCATCTGAGGGAATAAGGTTTGTGCGTATGATGGTATACCATAATACTGTAAGCGCAAGTCCCTCAGATGAGTTTGTAGAGCAAGAAGGCGACAGATGGCCTGCAAACAGGGATTCCGCTGTCTGCTGGAGGTGTGCTGGGAGGGCGAGGGGGAAAGGCGAGGGCGTGATGTAGCTGCTACGCCAATCGGCCTTGGCGTAGCAGCGCGAGAGATTCAGTGACGGCTGTTAGCGGAACTCGAAGAACTCATAACGCAGATTGCCCTCTGGAATCCGCTGTTCGCGCATCAGTTCCTTGACCTGGGCCAGCAGCCCTTTGGGGCCGCAGAAGCTGATCTGGATGTGCTCTGGATTGGTTTCGCCAGCAACCCGGCGCAAGGTCTCAGCCAGTTTGTCGGCGCTGCTGTCATGGCCGACGAACTCGGCGCCGCGTTCTTCAGCCATCGTTTTCATCTGTTCGACACTGGGGAACGCCCGCGAAGGGTTGAAGCAGTAAACCAGCGTGACATTGTCGAAGCGCTTGGCAGCTTTGTCCTGCAACCAGGAAACGAACGGCGAAATGCCCACCCCGCCACCAATCCAGATTTCCCGCTGGGCATCGGGCAGGCGCTTGAAGTGCCCGTAAGGGGCATAGATATCGGCCAGCATGCCGACCTTGACCTGTTTGCGCAGCGCCTGGGTGTAGTCGCCCAAGGCGCGGATCACGAAGTGGATGTGGCCGTTGTCTTTATGGGCGCTGGCGATCGTGAACGGGTGGGGCTCACGCAAGCCCTTTTCCTTCATGGCCAGGAATGCGAATTGCCCGGCCTTGAACGGGAAGCCGCGATGGACCGGTGCCAGTTCCAGGTGCAGGGAGCCTTTGGCAATGGACACCGCAGCAACCTTGTACTCGCCGGCTGTGGCAATGAAGGGGTAGAGCACCAGCTTGTACAGGGCAGCAATGACCCCCAGGCCACAGAGTACGGCCAACCAGATGCCGGAAGGGCTGTTCAGGGTAATCGGTGACTTGAAGCTCAGCCAATGGGCAATGACGATCAGGAACAGCGGGCCAGAGAGTTTGTGCCACCAGCGCCAGACGCTATAGGGGATGTTTCGGTTCAGGGCCAGCAACACGATCATGCCCAGTGCCACATAGCTCAGTTGGCGCACCATGCGCGTCCAGTACTTGGAAAACTCCACAATCGCAGCACTGTTCCAGACGTCCAGGTTGGCTTTGAACACCAGGTGGTAGCTGGCAAAGACCAACGCCCAGATGCCCAGCCATTTGTGCGTTTCATACACCCGATCCAGCCCGCCGAACAGTCGCTCGATGAGGTGCCAGCGAGCGGCCAGCAGGCATGAAACCGCCATGTTGGCCAACGCCGCAGCGCCCAGCACCAAGCTGAGGGTGGCCGAGGTCATCCAGGTATCGGAAGGAATTTCGAGCAAAATGGTGAGCGTGGTGATCAGCAGGATACCCACGACGCAGTGCCAGCTTTTCAAACGGTTAGCCTCCAGTTATCAACGTTAATAGCTTAACGGTTTTCGAGGCGGTCGGCGCTGACCTGGGTCACGGGCGTCACGACGGTGTCAGTAATAACGCTACTGTAGTTCCGTGCCTTGATGCTCCAACCCAGTATGTCAGCACGGACTTCACGTTAGATAAACCGCTGACTGCGGTCATTTAGCCGTCTCCGTCCGACCAGTGCGCGTTAACCACGGTCAACGTGCCTGTCGACTCGAGGTACATTCGGGAGGTGCTGCTCAACAAGCTCCAGGATCGACTCGAACGCTTTACGCTTGGCAAACAGTGGGAAGGTACTGCGCGAGTGTTTGTTCAGATAATCGTTGTACCAAGCGAACTCCAAGCCAACCAATTTTTGCTTTCGGTCTATGGCTACCTCTGTAAACCTCGACCACTCGTAGGTATGGTGATGAAAGTCTGTATGCAAATCACGGTAGCGTGCTGAGTTCATGGAGGCATGTGTCAACATCACGCTACCGGACCCACCAACAGCACCGATGAGGAGCGCCGGATCATTGTAGGCGCTTGCCATACACATAAATGCAATCGCCGTGAATGCTGCCAATCCCTTCAAAAAAGTGAGTGTCCACTCCGGAAAAACCTTCCATTTGCAAAATTCTGCGCCGCTTGCTGTAAAGCGGTAGGCGAAATTCATGCGCTGATGGGTCATGCACACCGCAGGCGTCGATATGAAAAAGAAAAATAGAACATAGATCAATATCTTCGAAAAACCAGGTTCGAATACTGAAGTGAAATATTGGTAAAGTGCGAGCCCAAAAACTATCGACAACATCACAACCAATAGGCCATTGGCTATGGTCGTATTATAGTTTCGAGCCTTGATCCTCCACCCCAGCAGCTCTGGTTCATGTGCATACTTCCACGTCAGTTGCGACGGCAGTTCTCGTGGCGTGGCCCAGTTACCCAGTAGGGACTTCACGCGAGACAACCCTTCTGAAACCTTCATTTCGCCATCCCCTCTGGCACCTGAAGGTTCAACCCGTAGAGGCTGTGTTTCTCCAGCTTCTGTTCTTCAGGCAGCATGTCGGTGAACAGCGTATTTTTTCGCTCGGCCTCCCGTAAAGCGTCGCGCAGCGCCACACGGAACATGTAGCCACGGGCGTCTGCGCGTTGATTGAGCGGTGGCGGGTAATGCACCTCCAGTTCCAGTGCTGCATTGCTCGTGGGTGTCGCCACCCAGGCCTGCCATATGCGGTATTGATCCTTGGCCTGATAGGCAAAGTCGCTCTGTAATTGCTGGCCACCGGCGGCCTCCGGCAGTTGCCCGGCCAACTCAGGATCAACCCAATGACCGCGCAGAAAGTGCTCGTAGAGTGGGCTCTGCTGCTGCGGCGTGTGATAGACCGGTGAACCTTCGCTGTCGATCACCACTGGTTGCAGCTGGACAATACTGCCCGCCAGCGTGGCGGGGAGCAGCAGTTGCACCCAGAACCCCAGGCAACGTTGTGGCCCACGGTCCGGGTAGGTGTACACCGCCCGGGCCCAGACGCTGGGTCGCTGCAGGATCTCCAGCAAGGCCATCAACTGGGTTTTATGGCCGTCAATGCCCACCCAGGTGTCTTCCGGAGCCTTGCCCCAGCTACAGCGGTACAGCCATAGGCGCAAGCCTTCGCGCTTGTAGCGGTTGGCATGTACTGAAAACAGCAGATAGGCAATGCCGAGTGCGCCCAGAACAATGGTGACCGGTGAGGACATGATCCAGGCAAAGTTGAACCAGTAGCCTGCAATCGCGCCCGCAAGCTGAAAACTGGCAACGCCCGCCATCCCGAGCAGCGACAGACGCTTCCATTCCAGTGCATCTTTTTCATCTTCACTACTCGCCCCCGCAATATCCTTGGACACCTGCCACGCCTCAACACCCGCAGCAATCGCACCAAGCGCCGCCCAAGTCGCCGTGCGGGCAATCAACCGCTTTGCGGCCTGCGCGAAGTTGATGTCGCCTTGAGCCAGCCATGCCCTGGCGCCCGCTTTCGTCAGTTTCGTGATCTCGTTGCCCAACGGTGCAGACAGCCCCTGCGCCCGATTCCACGCCGGGCCCACGCACACGGCCATCATTGCGTTACCGGTATAGGCCGCATTGGCGGTCATCATCCGCAGTTCGCTGTTGTTGAACAGGCCGTCGGCACTCGCTTGTTCAAGGCTGTACAGGGTGTTCCAGACATTCAGCCCGACCAGCATCAGCGGCAGCGCCTGGCCGAAGTGCTTGCCCATCCATTCGCGGCTGCGGGCGTTGAAGCGCTCGCGTTGTTGGCTTTTGAGGCGGTGCTGGGCCAGGGCCTCCTGTTGCCCGAGGTCGCCCAGTTGTTGGTGGAGGTGATCGACAGGCACATTCAGGCGGTTGACCGGGGACAGTGTGAACAGCAGTTGATGCGGCCGACTGAAATGCAGGTCCTGCAGTTGCAGGGTCAAGCTGCGTAACGCAGTGCGGGTCGCGGCTTGATCGTGAGGCGCGCCGGGGCGTGTCAGCGTGCGCTGCTGGGCGTCGATCTGCCGTTGCAGGCCAAGGACCTGCTGCTGCCAGCGGCGGAACTGCGCCTTGAAGTCGGGGTTGAAGCGCAGTTGGGTAGCGTCAGAGGCCTGGGTCGAGATCAAGGCCTGGGTAACCACCTGAGTGAGCACGTCCGTCGCGCTGGCGTAGGCCCGTTGCAAGGCCGGCGCCAGGGTCATGCTCAGGGTGTGCCAGGCCCCTTCGGCACTGCTGTTGGCCACCGTCACCAAGGTGTCGAACGCCCGCCGGGCTGTCGTGCTCAGCCCCTGGTAGGCCTTGCTCTGCTTGACCGAGGGCAGGTCGAGCACGCCTTTGAGTTCGTTCGCCCGGGTGGCAACGCTGGTGACATCCGCCGGGTTGTCGGGGTCGACGGGGCGGGTGCTGCCATCGCCCTGGCTACGGCCATCGAGCAGGCCGGTGGTGGCGAAGTTGTGCGCAACCGTGCGTACCAGTGTGGCAATTTCCGGGTTGAAGCTGAACAGCGCCGTGCCCAGCAGGGTGCTCGGTTTCACCGCCTGCCGGCACAGCCAGTCCTGCCCGGCCTCGCCGCCGCCCAACAGGGTTGCGAGGCCTTCGGCAGTCTCCAGCAAGGCGCGGCTGTGGGCCGGGTGGCAGGTGTCGAAGAACAGGGTGTCGGCATTCGGTGCAAGCCGCTCCAGCCAGTTGAGCAGGTCGCGTTCGCTGCGCTGGGCATGGGCCTCAAGCTGGGCCGCCTGGGCCGTGGCCCGGCTCAGGAAGCCTTGCAGTTCATCGAAGTGGACGTCTTCGCGCCACAGGCGTTTGTCGCGCCACTCGGCCAGCGTGCGCCGCCAGGTACCGGGGTGCGGCAGTGTGCCCCAGCGCTGAATGAACTTCGCCTCGAGTGTTTCGACCTCCCAGCGCCACGTCTCGATCATGGGCGCATCACCCGCACTGCCGACCTCACGGGCTCGCTCGGCTTCATCATCAGCCTTGAGCAACGCGTACAGGTCATCGGTGTAGGCACGGGTCAGCGCCGGGTCCTGGGCGACGTGCGCGGGTAGCAGCGGTGTGCAATCAAAGCCGCACAGTGCTTGTACCGCCGTAGCCGTTTGCAGTTTCTCCTGGTGTTCCTGCTCGAACAGTGCCTGTTCCAGGCGCCGCCCGGTGAGGTTCAGGCTCAGGTCGTCAACCAGCGCCAACGGGTCGTCGAGGGCGATGAACAGTGCCGTGTGCTGGTCTGGCACGTAGCCACGAATCAGCGCTTCCTCGAAATCCCGCTTGAACGGCCGGTCGGGGTTGGATGGGTCGGCATCGGTGGGCAGCGTGGTGCTGAGCAGGTTCGGTGCAGGCTGGTCCTGTACGCGGATATCGGCCACGCTCTGGCCCAGTTGCACCAGTGGCGCACCGTGGGCAACCTGGTAGGTGTCGCAGTAGTCCGGCAGGTCGAGGTCGCGCAACCAGGGCGTTTTCAGGCCACCGGAACGCATGGCCTCGCACAGCCGCCAGGTCCATTGCACCGGCGAAAAGGCCAGGTGCAAGATGCTGCGGCGGGGGTACAGCAGGTACGGCCGTAATTCGCCGGGGTTGGTTCGCAGGTCCTGGCCAATTTCCAGCGCGGTCCAGGTGTGGCGGGTAAACATCCGCCCGATGACCTGGTACTCGTGGAAGGTCTTGTCGACGCTGTCCCAGACATACAACCAGCCGTCCCGCAGTTGGCGCAGGGTGTAGCTGCGGGTTTTCAAGGTGGGCTGGAGCTTGGGTGCCCAGCCTTTGGGCAGTGGATGCGGGCCTTGTGCCTGGCCTTTTTCCGGGGACGCGTCAATCGCGTAGCGCACCGGGAAGATGGCAACCTCCGGGGACTTCATCGGGCAACAGCCGCGCCCCACCGGAACATTGTCAAAGGCTTGCCTGAGACGCGCCTGCCTAAGCTCTGCCGGACTGGCTTCCTGATTCATGTTGCATCCTTGTCTAATTCGATTGCCCGGCAGTGGTCATCCATGAAGGGCGTGCCGACAGTGGCCTTGCTGACTGCAGTGGTAATGAGTGGGATGCTCGCCCATAGCGGAACACCTCGAATGGCAAAGGATTGGAACGCTAGCAGATGCACTTCTGGAGGGATGTAGGACGCTTCCGAAAGTTGTTACAAGGCCGGTGTCGGCAGCTGCGTCTCACATTGTCGGGAGAGGACGGGAAGGGGGCAACGGTCGAGGTTACCGTCTGGGCAATGATTGAATGCGCGGCTCAAGCTGTTGCCGGGGGATGATCTGGTAACCGGTCCGGTTGCTACCGGTATCGAAAGCCCCTGCAGGTGCTCATCCCTGCAGGTTAGCGTATCCAGAGCGGTGTATCGGGAGCGGAAGACGAACTGTCAGGGCACTCAGGCCGCTTGTGCAGCACTAGAGTGGCTCTACGAGCCACTCGTTGGCCTTGCGGATATCGGCTTGTGCCAAGCGTCCGCTCCAGCGGTGCAGCACCAGCATGCTGGTGATGAAGCGGTACTGCGCCTGGTAGAGGTCACGGCGGGCGCGGAACTCTTCCTTGATGCTGTAGAGCACATCGACTGCATTCTTGACCCCGTAGCCAAAGGCTTTTTCCGTCGAGATGCGTGACTTCGTTGCCGATTCCAGCGCGCGGCGGGTGGCCTTGATACGTCCGAGTTCGGCGCTCATGCCGATGTAGGCTGTACGGGTTTCCTTGATGATCTCACGGCGCAGGGCTTCCATTTCCTGCTGGGCGGCGTCCTTGTCGCCTTCCGAGCTGACCACGCGGGCGCTGGTGGAGCCGCCGCTGTACAGAGGTACTTGCAGGTCGAGGGACGCGACATAGTTTTCCGAGCGCGGTGTCAGGGTGCCTTCATAGCCGATGTCGCTGCGCAGTGCGGTCAGGTTCAGCCCAAGACGGGGCAGGTGCCCGGCCTTGGCTTCGGCGATTGCCGCATCGGCGGCATTGACGCTTTGTTGGCGGGCCAGCAGTGCCGGGTTGCTGCTCAGGGCCGCTTCTACCCAGTAATCCTGGGCTTGAGCCGGCAGGCTGAAACTCGGGTTGTCGCCCAGTCGCTTGAACGGTTCCTGAACGTCACGCCCTACCAGTTCGGAGATGGCCTCTCGGCTGTTCGCGACCTTGTTGCCTGCCTCGATCTCATCGGCCAGCAGCGTGTCGACCCTTGCCTCAAGATCGTTTACGTCGGTGATCATCGCCATTTGCCGGGCGAACATCGCTTTCACTTGCTTGAGGTTGCGTTCGGTCGCGCTGCGTTCGCTACGCACCAGGGAAAGCTCGTCCTCGGCGGCGAGTACGGCAAAGTAACGTTCGGACAAGTCGATGCTGGCCTGTACCTGAGTGTCGTCTGACTCGTACTCACGCTGCTTGGTCAGTTGCGTGTATTTCTGGTAGCTGCGCCAGACCTGCGGGTCATAGATCACCTGATTCAGGCTCAGGGTAGCGCGCCGACCGGTGTACTCGGTTCGGCTCAGGTCGTCATCACGCCGGCTACGGTTGACGCTGGCACCGGCGCTGAGCTGCGGCAGGAGTTGGCCAAACGCTTCGCGCTGGCGGCCTTCGCCACTGCGAATCAAGGCGTTCGCACGCAGTATGCGTGGGTCGGCGCTGCTGGCTTCCTGCTGCAGTTGCCAGAGGTCGACGGCGTGGCCTGCGGCGCGGCTTTCAACTGGGCTGTTGGCCAGTGCTGCCAGTGGCACGGTTAAGCACATCGCGATCAGGTACTTCATGTCAGTCCTCGATCAGCGAGCGGGCGAAGGCATTGCTGGCAGGTTGTATCAGGTACTGCAGCAGGGTACGGGCGCCGGTGTTGATCAGGACTTCGGCAGGCATACCCGGTACCAGCGCCAGGTTGCCGAGGGTTTTTCGACCCGTTTCGGTCAGCGCTACACGGGCCAGGTAATACGCCGTCCCGGTCTCCTTGTTGGTCAGACGGTCGGCGGAGACCTGCAGCAACTGACCCTCGATGACCGGGGTTGCGCTGCTTTTGAAGGCGCTGAAGCGAATGTCCACCAACTGACCGACCACGATACGGTCGATATCGGTGGGCGACAGCTGTGCTTCGACAATCAGTTCTTCGTTGGCCGGAACAATGTCCATCAGCGGCGTGCCCGGGTTCACCACACCGCCCAAGGTATGCACGGTCATGCCCATGACCATGCCCGACTCTGGTGCCAGCACTTCCGTGCGCTTGTCGCGGTCTTGCACGGTGGCCAGTCGCTCGCGCAGGTCGTAGATCTTGGTGCGGGTTTCACCCAGTTGCCCGGCAACTTCGGTGGCGAAGGTCTTTTTCAACTGGAGAATCTTCAGCTCGGCTTCACCGATTTGTACCTGGGCACGGGCGCTGGCTGATTGATGCTCGACCACTTCGGCCTGCAGGCGCGCGAGGCTGCGTTCCTGTTCGCGCAGGCGCTGTTTATCAACGTAGCCTTCGGCCAACAAGGCGCGCAGGTCGACGATTTCTTCCTGGTAGGAGGTGGCCAGGGTCTGTTTGCTGGCGATGATCGCCCGGAAGCCGCGAATCTGTTCCTCGATCTGACGGATCGCTTTTTCCTGTATGCCGATCTCGCCCAGCAGCCCGTTGCGGCGGGTCTGGAAGATACGCGCTTCACTGTCGCGGGCTTCGCGCACGCGTGGATCACTGGCGTCGAGGTCGGGCACTGCGGCAGGCTCTGCCAATCCGTCGCGTTCGGCGACCAGTCGTGCTTCCAGTTCGCGTGCGGCGATCAGTTGGCTGCGCATCATCTCTGTCTCGGAGCGGGCCTGGGTGTTGTCCAGGACCAGCAAGACGTCGCCTGCCGTTACTCGGTCACCGTCGTGTACCCGCAGTTCGCGGACGATGCCGCCTTCCAGGTGTTGCACGGTCTTGCGGTAACTTTTAACGGTGACGACACCGGGCGCCAGTGCAGCGCTTTCCAGGGGCGCAAAGACCGCCCAGCCGCCGAACAGGCCAAAGGTCACCATCACAATAAGGAAACCGACACGACGGGTTGGCCGGTCATCGACAGGCAACTGCGCCGTAGTGACGGAGGCGTGCATAGAGTCTTGCATGGCGTTGATCATCTGCTTGTTCGTTAGGCCTGAGCGGTTTGCGCGTGCGCGGTTATATTGCTGTGCAGGTGCGCCCAGACCTTGTCGCGTGGCCCGTACAGGCTCAGTTCGCCTTGGCTCAACACCAGCAATTTATCCACGTTTGCCAGCACGCCCGAGCGGTGTGTGATGACAAATACCGTGGCACCGCTTTGCTTGAGTTTGCGCAAGGCTTCAGCGAGCATCTGTTCACCGGTGTCATCGAGATTCGAGTTGGGTTCGTCCAATACCACCAGTCGCGGTGCCCGATACAGGGCGCGGGCCAGGCCGATACGTTGGCGCTGGCCACCGGAAAGCCCGCCGCCATTGGCGCCGATAAGGGTGTCGTAGCCCTGTGGCAATTGCAGAATCAACTCATGCACACCAGCCATTCGGGCCGCAGCGACAACGGCGGCAGCGTCGACTTCACCGAAGCGGGAAATGTTTTCGCTGATGCTGCCTTCGAACAACTCGATGTCTTGTGGCAGGTAGCCAATGTAGCGGCCCAGTTCGTCGCGTCGCCATTGGCTGATGTCGGCGCCGTCCAGGCGTACCGTGCCGGCCAGGCTTGGCCAGATCCCCAGTAGGGCGCGGGCCAGGGTCGACTTGCCGGCACCGCTGGGGCCGATGATACCCACGGCTTCCCCAGCAGCCACGCGAAAGCTCAGGTTACGCACCAATGGCGTGCGGTTGCCTGGCGAGCTGACGGAGAGGCTTTCGACCGTGATGGCACCGTGTGGTGCCGGCAGTGACATGCGCACCGGTTCAGCGGCAACTTTCTGCAGGAGTTCATGCAGCCGTGAGTACTGTGCACGCGCACCAACGAAGCCTTTCCAGATACCGATCAGCTGGTCGATCGGGGCCAGGGCGCGCCCCAGCAGAATGGAGCCTGCGATCATCAAACCGGAAGAAATCTCATGCTTGATGGTCAGGTAGGCGCCCAGGCCCAGTACCAGTGACTGGACAATCTGGCGGAAGGTCTTGGAGACCGCCGCAATGGCACCAGCGCGATCGCTGGCACAGCTTTGTAGCATCAAGACCTTGTTGATGCGCTGGCTCCAGCGCTGGCGCAGGTCTGCAAGCATGCCCATCGATTCGACGACTTCGGCATTGCGCAGGCTTTTCTGGGTGAAGGTAGTGGCCGCCATCTGCTCGCGGTTGGCCGCTTGCAGGGGTGCCTGGGTGAGTTTTTCGTTGAGGTAGGCCAGCGCACCCAGCAGCAGGGCACTGATCACGCCCATCCAGCCATACCAGGGGTGGAAGATAAACATGACCGCCAGGTAGATCGGAATCCAGGGGGTGTCGAAAAAGGCGAACAGGCCATTGCCGGTCAGAAACTGGCGCAGGCTACTGAGGTCGTTGAGGGGTTGGGCTGACGCATTCATGCCGCCGCTGTTCAGCGCCTGCCTGAAGCTGGCATCGAACAGTCGCTGGTTCAGCAGGGTGTCCAGGCGGGTGCTGATGCGCACCATGATTCGCGAACGTACCCATTCCAGGCCGCCGAGGGTGACCATCAGCAGCAGCATGATCAGCGTCAACATCAGCAGTGTCGAGAGGCTGCCGCTGCCTACGGCGCGGTCGTACACCTGGAGCATGTAGAAGGAGGGCACCAGCATCAGCAGGTTGACGAAAAAACTGAAGAAGCCGACCGAAAGAAAACTCTCCCTGCATGCTGCGAGGGCGCTTTCCAGTTCAGTTCTGGGTTGCGTTGACATGGTCCCTTACCTGAGGCCCGCGAGGGGTGTCTCAAAAATCATTGTCTGTAGAGTGAACAAATGCCCACCCCTGACGGCCACACATCTGTGTTGGCCGTCAGGGGTGGGCACTAGTGTGTGCTGTCTCTGTGACCATCAAGGCCACAGAGACAGCTATCACTGATGCTTAGAGCACCAGGTCTGCAGCAGCCAGGGCAGTGACACCCACCAGCTTGATCGAGAAATCAGCGTTGTGGTCAGCGTTCGAGGTACCGTACAGCGTCACGGAAGAGCCATCCGTCACGTAGCGCAGTTCCTTGGCCGCCCCGCTGAAGTCGGCCGCTTCACCGATGAACGTGTAGCCCTTGAGCGCGGAGAAGTCGAGCTTGTCGCCTTTGCCTGGGCTCACTGCATTGGTGGTGAAGCCATGGACGACGTCCTGCTTGTTGTTCAGGCCCAGTTCCTTCAACGCATTGAACTTGATGGTATCGACACCGCTGCCGGCATAGAGCGTGTCGGCACCGGTGCCGCCGATCAGCACGTTGTTGCCACCATCGCCGGCATACAGGGTGTCGTTGCCCACGCCGCCATTGAGGGTGTTGTTGCCGGTGTTGCCCCACAGGGTGTTGTCTGCAGCATTGCCGGTCAGGGTGATGCCCAGTTTACCGGTCGCGCGTGCGTCGAGGTTTTCCAGGTTGGCGCCCAGCGTGATGGTTGCTTTGCCCTGGAAGGCGTTGACGGAAGCGTCGCTCATGCGCAGTGCCAGGGTGTCTACGCCCTGTTTGGCACTCTCGATGACGGTGTCTTCGAGCACCACGGTCGCCTTGCCACCAGCGCCCTTGGCCAGCAGGTCGACGATGTAGGTGTCATTGCCAGCGCCGCCGACCAGCTTGTCAACGCCCGCACCGCCGTCCAGCGTGTTGTTCGCCGTGTTGCCGATGAGGGTGTTTTTCAGGGCGTTGCCGGTACCGTTGAGGGCACCATCAAGCAAGGTCAGGTTTTCAATGTTGGCCCCCAGTACGTAGTCGATGGAGGCGTTGACAGTGTCCGCACCTTGGTTGACGTTCTCGATCACACTATCGCCAGCGTTGTCGACGACGTAGGTGTCATTGCCCTTGCCGCCGATCAGGGTATCGACACCAAGGCCGCCGTTGAGGGTGTTGGCTACGTCGTTACCGGTCAGGGTGTTGCTCAGTGCGTTACCGGTCAGGCTGATCGCAGCCTTGGAGTCGACGATGGCGTTTTCAACGTTCGCGGCCAAGGTGTAGCTGTTCTTGAGGTAAGACACGACCCGCACGGTGTCGGTACCTTCGCTGGCGTTCTCGATGACCACGTCCTTGTTGCTGTAGACGTAGTAGGTGTCATTGCCCGTGCCGCCCTTGAGGGTGTCGACACCTTTTTTACCGTCAAGCACGTCATCCCCGGCACCACCGCTGAGGGTGTTGTTGCCCATGTTGCCGATCAGGATATTGTTCTGCGCATTACCCGTCAGGTTAAACAGGCCTGCACCGGCCACGGTGACGTTCTCGAAGTTCAGCAGATTGTTTTGGTTCAAGTCGATGGTCAGTGCCTTGCCCTTGTTGACGTAGCCAACTTTCAGGGTATCGGTGCCCTCGTTCGCGTTTTCTTGAACCAGCGCCAGTTCGCCAACGTTGTCGAGCAGGTAGGTATCGTTGCCCTTGCCGCCGATCAGGGTGTCGATGCCGGCCTTGCCGTCAAGCAGGTTGTCGCCATCACTGCCGACGATCCGGTTAACCAGGGCGTTACCCGTCAGGCCAATGTTGAGCTTGCCGGTAGCGGAGGCATCGAGGTTTTCCAGGTTCGCACCCAGGGTCAGTGCGGCTTTACCGGCAAAATTCTGGGCCAGGTTGGTGTCCATGCGCAGCTTCAGGGTGTCGGAGCCCTTATTGGCAGTCTCGAGGACCGTGTCTTCCAGTACCACGGTTGCCTTGCTGCCTGCACCTTTGCTCCGCAGGTCAACGAGGTAGGTGTCGTCGCCGGCACCACCACTCAGCTTGTCGACACCGGCACCACCGTCCAGGGTATCGTTGCCTGCAGCACCGGTCAGGGTGTTCTTGGCGCTGTCGCCGATGATGACGTTGTTCAGTGTGTCGACGGTCGTGTCGACACCCAGCAGATCGCCCGTGCTGCTGATGTTTTGCAGGTAGATTGCGGTAGGGCTGTCGTTTGTCTGGGTGCCGGTTTCCCAACTGATGGAAATCGTGCCGTCATCCCGGACGGTCACTGCCGGGGTGTCCCAGAGGATTTCATCGACACCTGCGGTTGCGACCTTGATCGGTGTTGCATCGCTGGCCGTGCCGTCTGCGGCGAAGCGCTGGACATAGACATTGGCTTCGCCCATGGCGTATTCGTTCCAGGCTAGCAGGTAACCGCCATTCGGCAGTGAGGTGATGCTGGCGCCATTGACCGAATAAGCGCTCTCGACTTCCGATGGCGTGCCGACGGGATTGAACTGGCTGTCGTAGCGTTGGGTATGAATGACCCGGTTCATGCCGGAGGCGCTTTGGTCAACCCAACTGACCACATAGCCACCGGTGACGTCGACAACGTTGAAATAGGCAGCATTGCCATAGTTGCTGGTGACAGTGTCGAGGGTTTTTGCCGTGCCTGTGACCACCTTGCCATCGGCACCGATCTGGCTGATCAGGTACTTGGAGGTGTATTGGTAGGTCGGCGATGTGCCGGTGCCAATCGCCTCGCCGCGTTCAACACTGTACGCCAGCCAGTAGCCACCGTTGCCAGTGGGCAGTACGGTCATGTCGTCCGCTTCACCGTCGGCCGGATTGGCGGTGGCGAGGGTCTGCACAGTGCCGGCCACGTTGTTGGTGTACACCACGGCCTTGAGGTCGGAGGTGTCTTCGCGCTCGTCACCCGAAGGGCTTTCATGGGTCTCGCCCCAGGTAACGATGTATTGGGTGGCGCTCAGTACGGTGACTTTGGCGTCTTCAAGCTCAAGCGGGGAGGTGGTAACGACCACCGGGCTGCCGCTTTTATTGCCATTGGCATCGAACCGCTGGGTGTAAACGGTAGAGGTGTGGGTCGCATCATTTTCCGAGCTCCAGGCCAGAATGAACTGGCCATTGGGCAAGGCGGTGACCGATGGATCGTCGACATCGTTGGAGCGGATCTGGGTACTTTTCAGCAAGTCACCATTGGCCGCGTAGCGATTGACCACCATTCCCTCGAAGTCGGCGTTGTCCACCGACCAGGCAACTACATAGCCGTTGTCGGTAAGCCCGTGAGGTTTGGGCTTTCTACGTTGCCGGAGGCGATGATGGCGCTGGTGTCCGTTTGATTTCCGTTAAATGTAACCGAGGTGCTCATATTCCATTTCCTTGCATGACCAGGTACGGCGCTGGTGCCGTGACGATCGGGTATTGGGATAAACAGTCGTGACTGGGCGTCAGTTCCGAGAACGGTTGTGTTTAGTGGTTATTCAAAGCGCAGCTTTTATCACCAGCAGGCCTTTGACGGTGGCATTCTGGTATTAATTAGCGTTATGTAAAGCGCTTGGACGAGCTGCTCTGGTCGTCGCCTCGACAGGGAATTGCAACCTGTATCGGCCCATTCCAGGCAATCTTTAAGGCGAAATGGTTGCGCGCAGGCGTGCATTATTCGGCAGACGTTTCAGGCGGGAGGTATACGGCGAGTGTCTATCGGGGGGATGGCCCGATGGCGGGAATGTCCTGGCGCCCGCGTTACACGTACGGCGCCAGGACCCGATCAAACATTACTTCAGGCGAACCTGCTCCGGCAGCATGCGCTGGAGGGTGTTGTCGCGGTTGACGTAGTGGTGGAACAAACCAGCCACGGCATGCAAGCCGATCAGCCAGTAACCCGCCGAGCCGGCCAGTTCGTGCCACTCCTTGATTTCACCTGCCAGCTCAGGGTTCTTGCCAATCAGTGGGGGTAATTCCAGGCCGAAGAACGGGATGGGTTTACCGGCAGCGCTCAACACCAGCCAGCCGGCCAGCGGTGCGCCGATCATCAATGCATACAAGGCCAGGTGCATGAGATGGGACAGTGCCGTCTGCCATTGCGGTGGTGTCGGGGTGATTTTCGGCGTGGGGGCAATCAGGCGGCTGAGCAGGCGTATCCACACCAGAGTGAAGATGCCCAGGCCCAGCATGAAGTGCCATTGCTTGAGCAGTTCACGAGGCTCGCTGCCCTTGGGGAAATTGCCTTTGAGTTCTATGCAGGCGTACACGCCAACCATCAACACCAGCATCAGCCAGTGCAGGGCAATGGTGAGGCGACCATAGCGCTTTTCATTGTTGTTCCGCGTCATAACGATTCCCTAGTTTTGCGCGATTGTGGGTGGGTTCGACGCAGACGGTAATCGGGGGAGCTTAAGCATAGCTTAAGGCCATGAGTTGTCGGGCAACGGCGCCTCAGCTTCGGCCTCAGCGTGGCATGTAGCGCAGTTGCCAGCGGCGAGGGATCTTCAACGAGATCAGGCCGAGGCTGAGTGTCAGGAGCGCGCTGAACAACATGGCGCCCAGGCCAAAGGTTGTTTCCAGCAGGGCGCCGATGACGGCACCTACGAACATGCCGGTCCAGGGCACCAACTGCACACGCCAGCCGTGCCGACGCTCACCGAGCAACGTGCGGCCCAGGCCGCGGCCGAAGCGCGACAATGCCCCTGTGACGTAGGTCAGGCCGATGGGCAGGCCGTTCACTTCCTCCACCACGGTGTTCACCAGGCCCATGGCAACCACTGCGGTGACCAGTGCCAGCAGTTGCAGTGATGCGGGCAGGAGGGCGGTGATGCAGAGCAAGGTGGCAATTGTCAGCAGCAATGGCCAGGGCCGCCGACCGCTAAGGCGGGCGGCGATGACACCCAAGGCATTCCCCAGCACAAAGGCTGCGATCAGCAACACGATACGCAGGGCCGGGCCAAACTGCTGTTCGCCCAGTGAAACGGCGAGGCGGGTAGTGTTGCCACTCATGAAGGAGACGAAGTCGCCGGTGGCCATGAAGCCGATGGCGTCGGTCATCCCCGCGAGTACCGACAGGCCGGCAACAAAGTACAGGCCCACACGGCCGCGTAACTTCGCGGAATGAACGGTGCGGACGCTGGTATGGGTTGAATCGGGCAGCATTGGTCCCCCTGAGTGAGCCTTGCGGATGATCGTGCCGCGCAGATTACAAGGCACTTTTGCTAGACTGCGCGGCCATTTATACGTTTAGAGGGATCTAACATGCATCCGGTACTGGTCAAGACCTTTGGTGGTCTATCCACGCAATACTACCTGCGCAACTTCCTGTTCGGCCTGATCTTTCCGGCAATTCTGTTTGCGGCTATCAGCAACACCCCCAAAGGCATCACCTTCGGCCTGGTGCTGTTGTGTGTGATCAACAGCTTGCTGTACCCCTACGCCAGGTTTGTCTATGAAAGCGTGATCGGCTACATCTTTGGCAACAACGTGTTTTTCGTGAATGCGCTGCTGATGTTGATGCTCAAACTGATGACCATGCTGATGTGCTGGAACCTTGCCCTGTTCATTGCACCGCTCGGGCTGGCTTACCTGTATTTCTACCACAGCCGTGCAGCCCGGCAGTAATACCTTGGTCTATTGATCCGGCTCGCCGAGCCGGTGCGTCCCCCGTGCAGGTCGCTCCATGGAACTTAAGCGGCAAATGATGATCGATTGGCTGGCTGATTATCTGCACGTGGGGAACACATGTTCAAGAAAATAGCGGCTTCCCTGCTGGTGGCCGGTTCCGTCTTGCTGGCGGGTTGCGGCAAAAGCATCGAGTTTCGCAATACCGAAATCGTCAACGGCGCCGTCTACGAAAAGGGTGCCAACCAGCCGTTGACCGGTGAAGTCACCAACTTTCCTGAGCGCTTGCTGGCCTTTCAGGTCGGGCATAACGACCTGCTCGACACACTGAACCGGCTGTTGAACCTGATCGGGAATACCACCGATGGTTTACTCGGGCAGAACCTGCTGTGCACCATCACGGTCGACGAAGGTCGGCTCGACGGGCCGGTGACCTGTTTTACCCCACGATCCACACTGGTGCGTTATCAGGCCCGCTATGCCGGCGGCACCTTCGAGGGTGAGACCACCGTCTTCAGCCATGACGGTAAGCGCACGCTTGCCAAAGGCCATCTGAAGGGCGGCCTGCTCGACGGTGAACTGGAAGTGCTCCATCCCGAGACCGGCAAGCCGCTGTACCGCGCCGAGTACAAGGATAACCAGACCCAGGGCACGATTGAGAGTTTCAGTGCCAAGACCGGCAAGCGGGTCCTGTCTGCTGGTGCGGTTGCAGGGAAGTACAACGGTCAGATGCAGCGCTTTACCGAGCAGGGCCAATTGATCTATCGCGGCACCTATGCCGACGGGGCAAAGGTCGGCCTGCATGAAGAGTTCTACCCCGACAGCGGCAAGCCATCGGTTTCAGCCGAATGGGCCAACGGTCAGCTCAATGGCGTGGTCAAGCAGTGGAATGCCCAAGGCACGCTGGTGGAAGAGGCCACTTACAAGGACGGCGTCAAAGTCGTCGCGCGGCCGACCGCTCGTGCCGCTGGCAGTGATGATTGCGTCAGCAAAATGGCGGCCGAGTACCGTAAGGAAGCGGGGGCGGCGGCAGTGGTGCGGGCCGGTATGCTGGATGAGTGGGCCGCCATGTGCCGTCAGCTTTGAGGCCTGAACATACCCCCTTTGACGTTGACGCCGCAGGGGGTATTGGCCAGGCAGGTAGCGCCTAGCCAGGAAACAGGAAGGGATTCAGCGCACTGCGCCCGAACCCTTCGCGTTCCAGTTCCGCATCCAGCGCCAGTGAGGCCAGGTCATCGGCTACCAGCTCCAGGTCACGGTCACGCTCTGGATAGAACACCTTGAGATAGCTCTGGCAGTCGTCACAGCTCTCGGCCTTGATCGGTGCCTCTTTGTTCTCCAGCGACCAGTAGTCGAGCGCGCCGGTGGCTTCGCAGTTGCTGCATTTCAGGCGCACCATGTGCCAACGGCTTTCGCACAGGCCGCACTGCAGGTAGCGCAGCCCGGCCTGGGCGCCGGTCATGATCACACTGGCGACCGGCGCGCTGGCGCACACCGGGCAATGCTGGCGCGCCTCACCCGGCAGGGCCTTGGCAGAGGCGGGCAGGTGCGCCGCCAACTGGGTGAAGTACAGCGACAAGGCTGCCCAGAGGAATACTGCCTGGCCGCTGTCGACTGCCGTGTAGTCGCCTGCGAGCAGGGCGTTGGCTTGCTGCTCACGTTGTGCAGGTGTTTGCGAGCGCAGAGCGTCCAGGGCGGCGCTTACGGTGGGCGTTGCCTCGGCAGCCAGTTGATTGAGCAACTGCTCCAGCACGTCTTGCCAGTAAGGCGCACGCGGGTACTCGTGATAGGCCAGTGGTGGTTGTGCGCGGCCCAAGCGTTCGGCCAAACCGTCGACGCAGGCCGCCGGTAATGGCCGCGTGTCGAGCAGGTGTTGCTGTGCTGCAACGATGTTGGCGGCGAAGTTCAGGTAATCGGCCATCACATGCTCTTCAGCCAACTGACGCAGCCGCGCGGCACGCGGTGCATAGCGTTGCTTGAGGCTTGGCAGCAGGACGGCGGGGATCTCGGTGATACCCGGCGAGCGCGGCTCGACCGGGGTCAGTTGAATGCTGCTCATTGCTTGCGACCGCTCCCTGGTTGCTTGTTGCTGATCTGCCGGTACCAGCGATCATGGTGGGTCTTGGCCCAGCGATGCGAGACATAACCGGTGACCATGCCACGGATCGAGCCTTTTACCCAGAACGCCAGGTAGGCGTGGCCGATGATCAGCAGGATCAGGCTGATGCCGGCCAGGGCATGGACGAACAGGCCGATGCGAATAATCGGGATCGAGAACAGCGGCGCGAAGTACGGTCGCCAGATCACCACGCCACTGATCAACAGCAGGGTGATCAGGGCCATGATGCCCCAGAACAGCACTTTCTGGCCGGCGTTGTACTTGCCGATCTGCAGCGCCGGTTCATGCTTGCCGGCCAGTACCTGCTTGATGTTCTTGAACCAGGTCAGGTCCTCGCGCTCCGGCAGGTTGTATTTGACGAAGCGGATGAACAGGAACATCAGCAGCAAGAACACCACCACCCCGAAGAACGGGTGCAGGATGCGCGCCAGTTGCGGCGTGCCAAACACCGCGTTCAGGCCATTGAGCGACGGGAAGAACCACGACAGCCCCGACAGCGCTACGGCAAAGAAGCAGATGACCATGAACCAGTGGCTGGCACGCTCGATGAAACGGGTGCGCAGGATCAGTTTGTCCTTGTTCATGCGTGGGTGTCCTCTTCGTGCGTTTCGTCCTGTTCATCCACTTCGTTCGGCCCGACGCCAACGTAGTGGAAGAGGGTGCCGGCCAGGGTGGCGAAGAACGCCACTGCGGCAGCAGGCTTGAGCCAGCCCTTCCAGCCATGAACGGCGCTGCTGATACGCGGGTCGGTCGGCAGCTTGTGGTACAGGTGCGGTTTGTCGGCATGTTGCAGCACATACATCACATGGGTGCCGCCGACGCCTTGCGGGTCATAGATGCCTGCCCCGGCGAAGCCGCGCCCCTGCAACTCGACCACCCGCTCGCTGGCCAGGTGCTGCATGTCCTGCTTGCTGCCGAAGTTGATCGCGCCCGTCGGGCAGGTCTTGACGCAGGCCGGCTCCTGGCCGACCGAAACACGGTCGACGCAAAGCGTGCACTTGTAGGCTTTGTTGTCTTTCTGGCTGATGCGCGGCACATCGAACGGGCAGCCGGCGATGCAATAGCCGCAGCCGATACAGTGTTCGGACTGGAAGTCGACGATGCCGTTGGCGTACTGGATGATTGCCCCCGGCTGCGGGCAGGCCTTCAGGCAGCCCGGGTCGGCGCAGTGCATGCAGCCGTCCTTGCGGATCAGCCACTCCAGCTTGCCGCTCTCGTCTTCTACTTCGTCGAAGCGCATCAGCGTCCAGGTTTCAGCCGAGAGGTCGGCCGGGTTGTCGTAGACGCCGACGTTGTGACCCACCTCGTCACGCAGGTCGTTCCATTCGTTGCACGCGACCTGGCAGGCCTTGCAGCCGATGCAGATACTGACGTCGATCAGCTTGGCCACTTCGGCCTGGTGATCGCGGGTATGTGGCGCCGGGGTCAAGGCGTTGGTGGCGGAGCGCCTGACGATGTCTTGGGATTGCATGGACATGGGTTCGCTCCGTTACACCTTTTCAATATTCACGAGAAACGCCTTGTATTCCGGCGTATGGGTATTCGACTCGCCGACACCCGGGGTCAGGGTGTTGGCCAGGAATCCCTTGCGTGTGCTGCCTTCGTAGCCCCAGTGGCAGGGGATGCCGATGGTGTCGACGTCCTGGCCGTCGATGGTCAGGCGGCGGATACGCTTGGTCACCACGGCCTTGGCCTTGATGTAGCCGCGCTTGGTGCTGACCTTGACCGTGTCGCCCTGAACGATGCCCTTGTCGCTGGCCAGTTTTTCACCGATCTCGATGAACTGCTCGGGCTGGACGATGGCGTTCAGCCGTGAGTGCTTGGTCCAGTGACGGAACAGCTCGGTGATCGAGTAGGTGGTCGCCACATATGGGAACTCCTCACGGGTGCCCATGCGCAGGCGGTCGCTTTCGTACAGCCGTGCCGTCGGGCTATAGGTGACGTTGGGGTGCAGCGGGTTCTTCGCCAGCGGGCTTTCGGTTGGCTCGTAGTGTTCCGGGAATGGCCCGTCGTTCATGGCACCGACCGAGAACAGCCGGCCAAGGCCTTCTGGCAGCATGATGAAGGGGTTGGTATTGCTGCCCGGTGCGGCGGTGACGGCAAAGTCCGGTACGTCGACACCGCTCCAGCGCGTGCCGTCCCAACCGATCAGTTTGCGCTTGGCATCCCAAGGGTTGCCCTGCGGATCGGCCGAGGCACGGTTATAGAGGATTCGGCGGTTCTGCGGCCACGCCCAGGCCCAGCCCGGCGTGCAGCCCAGGCCACTGTCGGCATTGTCGCGCCGTGCCATCTGGTTGCCTTGCTCGGTCCATGAACCGGCGAAGATCCAGTTGAAGCAGCTGGTGCTGCCGTCGTCGCGTAGTTGCGAGAAGTCGTTGAGCAACTGGCCCTTGCGCAGGATCAGATTGCCCTGGTCATCGTGCAGGTCGGCCAGGGCGCGACCGTTGGACTCCTTCGCCACTTCTTCAGGTTTCGGGTCCAGCGGGTCGGCATAATCCCAGGCCATGTTAAGGATCGGCGCCGGGTTGGCGCCGCCTTCCTTCTCGTACAGCTCGCGGATCTTGAGGAACAGGTGGCCGAGGATCTTGCCGTCGTGCCAGGCTTCCCCGGGCGGTGCGGCACCCGCCCAGTGCCATTGCAACCAGCGCCCGGAGTTGACGATGGAGCCGTCTTCTTCGGCGAAGCAGGACGAGGGCAGGCGGAACACCTCGGTCTGGATCGAGGCGGTATCGACGTCATGCTGTTCGCCGTGGTTCTGCCAGAAGCTTGAGGTTTCGGTGGCCAGCGGGTCGATGATCACCAGGAACTTGAGCTTGGCCAGGGCGGCCTGGGCCTTGTTCTTGTCCGGGAACGCCGCGACCGGGTTGAAGCCTTGGGCGATGTAGCCGTTGACCTTGCCTTCATACATACGGTTGCTGAAGTTGAGCACGTCATAGCTGTCGTCCCACTTCGGCAACCAGTCAAAGCCCCAGCTGTTTTCCCGGGTCGCCTTGTCACCCCAAAGGCTTTTCATCAGGCTGACGAAGAACTTCGGGGTGTGCTTGTAGTAGTTGACCTGATCAGGCAGCAGCGCCGTCGGGGTGATCTGCTTGAGGTAGGTTTCAAGGTCGGTTTGCGCGTCGGACGGCAGGTTCATGTAACCCGGCAAGCGCAGCGAAAGCAGGCCCAGGTCGGTGTAGCCCTGAATGTTGGAGTGCCCGCGCAAGGCGTTGACCCCGCCACCGGCCATGCCGATGTTACCCAGCAGCAACTGGATCATGCCCGAGCCACGGATCATCTGCGCGCCGTTGGTGTGGTGGGTCCAGCCCAGGGCGTAGAGGAAGGTCGCGGTCTTGTCCGGGGCGCTGGTTTCACCCAGGATCGCGCAGATCTTCAGGAAATCGTCTTTGGGTGTGCCGCAAACCGTGGTGACCATCTCCGGGGTGTAGCGGCTGACATGGGCCTTGAGCAGGTTCCACACGCACCGTGGATGGCTCAGGGTCAGGTCGCGCTTGGCATAGCCTTGCGCGTCCAGTTCGTAGGTCCATGAACTGCGGTCGTAGGCTCGCTTCTGCGCGTCGTAGCCGCTGAACAGGCCATCGTCGAAGTGGTAGTCCTCGCGGACGATCAGGCTGGCGTTGGTGTAGGCGCGTACGTATTCATGCTGGATCTTGTCGTGGCTGATCAGGTAGTTGACCACGCCCATCAGGAAGGTCACGTCGGAGCCCGCGCGGATCGGCGAATAGATGTCCGCTACCGAGGCACTGCGATTGAACCGTGGGTCGACCACGATGACCTTGGCGCCATTGCGGATCTTCGCCTCGATCACCCACTTGAAGCCTACCGGGTGCGCTTCGGCAGGGTTGCCACCCATGATCAGCACCACGTTGGCGTTCTTGATGTCGACCCAGTTGTTGGTCATCGCGCCACGGCCAAAGGTCGGCGCCAGGGCTGACACGGTCGGGGCGTGGCAGACCCGCGCCTGGCTGTCGGTACCGAGGATGCCCAGGGCGCGGGTGAAGCGTTGATCGAGTGAGCCGGTCTCGCTGCTGGCGGCCGAGGAGCAGAGCATGCCGGTACTCAGCCAGCGGTTGACCGTGGTGCCCTTGGCATTTTTCTCGATGAAGTTGGCGTCGCGGTCGTCCTTCATCAAGCGGGCGATGCGCTCGATGGCGTGTTCCCAGCTGATGCGCTGCCATTTGTCCGAGCCTGGCGCCCGGTATTCGGGGTAGAGCAGGCGTTGTTCGCTGTGGATGTAGTCCACCAGCCCGGCCCCTTTCGGGCACAACGAGCCACGGCTGACCGGATGGTCCGGGTCGCCTTCAATGTGGAAAATGCGGGCCTTGGCGTTCTTTGCGCCGTCGCCCAGGCTGTACATGAGGATGCCGCAACCCACCGAGCAGTAGGTGCAGTTGTTGCGGGTTTCCTTGGCGCGCAGCAGCTTGTACTGCCGCGACTGGGTCGCTTGTGCTACGCCGGGGGCGAAGCCGAGGGTGGCACAAGTGGCGGTGGCAGCGCCGACGGTACAGAGCTTGAAGAACTGTCTTCTGCCAAGACCCATGGTTATCTCCTTATACAGACGACGTCAGGCATTGCGTGTCAGGGCAAGGCCCGACAGCAACGTGTCGATGGTGGTCTTCGGTTTACAGGCTGGAAATCAGAGGGTGCGCCGGTGCCCATTCTGCGCAGGGCTGAGTGCGCGCTTGCGCCGCAGTCTATTGCCTTACTAAATGTAAGACTAATTGACCTTGTCGATGACGCCATCGACACGCTCTATCGGTGACGCATGTACAGGCCCGGCTGGAGGTTTTCACGGGCAGGCACGCTCATCAGCCCCGCGCAGTGATACAGTCGCGTTTTCTCAAAGAGGATGGACCATGCGGGTAGTCATCGCGGTTGTTGCCGCAGCGTTGTTGGCGGGCTGTGCGTCCTCGACGATGGATGAAGCACGAAGCAAGACACCGGGCAAAACGTTTTCATCGGCCAAGTCGGCGGACATCGTTGCCCAGTGCATTCAGTTTTCCTGGCAGGACGAAGCCGTGTTCGGTGTAGATGCCAGTGGTTACCTGGAACCCGGCAAACAGGGCGGCTTTACCGTCTACACCCGCGGTGCGGAGTCGTTTGCAGACATCCAGAGCCAAGGGGCGGCCTCGCGCGTCAACTACTACGCGGTGAAGCCTGACGCGGTTGCCCAGCGTCGCATGGCCGCCTTGGCCACCTGCCTCTGAACGGGCTCAGTGTGTGGCCGCCAACTGGGCTTCCAGCTCGGCAATGCGTGCCTGCAGGCGCGCCTGCTCTTCGCGCTGGGCACTGATGTCCTCGTACACACTGATCAGTTGTTCCGGCTCACCGCTCTGGCAGCGTTGCAGGGCGGTACGCGCCCGTACCCAGACATAATGCCCGTCTTGATGGCGCACGCGCTTTTCCACGACATAGCGGTCGATCTCGCCGGCCAACAGACGCTGCAGCAGGGTCAGGTTGGTCGCCAGGTCGTCAGGGTGGGTGAGTTGCTGGAAGGTCATGCCATAGAGTGCTTCGGCGCGGTAGCCCAACAGCTCGCAGAAACTGCTGTTGACCCGCTTCCAGGTGCCGTCCAGATCAATGTAGGCGAGGGCGCCCCAGGCCAGCTCGAAGATCGCCCGAAAGCGTTCTTCACTGTTGCGCAATGCTTCTTCAGCCACCTTGCGGTCCGTGGTGTCCATGCTGATGCCGACCATCCTGATCGAACGCCCGGCGCTGTCGCGGACTACCGTGGCACGCGAAGAGATCCAACGCAGTTCGCCGTCGGGTTGGTAGATGCGGAAGTCACACTCGCAGCCAGTGCCTTCAGCCACGGCCTGGGCGTACATGGCCTGCATGTTGAGGACGTCCTCTTCGGGCAGGTGAACCCAGAAGTCCTCGTTACGGTTGACTTGCCAGCCGTAGACCGCTTCGACGTTAGGTGAATAGGTGACTTCATCGCTGATCAGGTTCCATTCCCAGGTCACGATGCGGGCGCCTTCCTGGGCCAGCTTCATGCGGGTTTCGCTTTCCATGATCTCGGCGGTATAGCGGCGACGCAGATCGGTCATCGGCAGTTCGACCACCTGGGCGGTCTGCACATCCTGCAGCGCGTCTTCGCCATAACGCAGCCAGATCCAGTTGACCTTGAGGAAGGCTGCCAGCTTGCGCAGGTTGTCGTAATCGATTTCGCCGCCACGGGTCCATTTGTGTACTGCCGTACGCGAAATGCCCAATGCCGTACCCACCGCCTGCAAGGTGAGTTTGTGGTGCTCAAGCAGTTCTTTCAGGCGAAACGCGAAGCTGTTTTCCATCATGCGCAGGGGTGTCCTGGTCAGGTACAGAGCCTGCAGTATACCTAAGCTGTCAACTTGAGGTTGACGGTGTGCGCGAGTGTCAGTGGTTAGACGGTGCTTGCAGCGCCGACAAGCCAGCACCCCTTTACCACAGGATCACAGGATCACAGGACCCCAGGGTTGGGGCTGGCTTGTCGGTGAGGCGGTGTTACAGGTCCAGCACCAGGCGTGCCGATTTGGCCCGCGACACACAGACCATCAGGCTCTGCTGGGCGGCTTTTTCTTCATCGCTCAGGTATTGGTCGAAATGTTCGGCCTCGCCGTCGATGATCCGCGTTTCGCAGGTACCGCACACGCCTTCCCGGCACAGGCACTCGACGTTGGCGGCCTTGGACTTCTGGATGGCCTGCAGGATGGTCATGCCTTCTTCCACCAGCAGCTCCTGACCGGAACGGGCCAGCACCACGGTGAATGCCGCGCCGGTGGCCGGCGTGGCGGCAAATTGCTCCCAATGTACGCGTTGCTCGGCGATGCCGGCCTTGGCGGCAGTGGCGATCACCGCATCGATCAGTGGCTTGGGCCCGCAGACATAGAGGTGGGCGTCCTCCGTCAGGCCTGCGCAGAGTGCGGCCAGGTCAAGCTTGCGCCCCAGGCTATCAATATAGAACCGGGTACGCCCGGCATGGGGGCCGCTCGAGAGGTCATCCTGGAAGGCACCGTGCTCCGGGCTGCGAAAGGCGTAGTGCAGTTCGTAGTCGGTGTCGCCACCTTCCAGTTCATGCAGTTGCGCCAGGAACGGCGTGATACCGATACCGCCAGCGATCAGCACGTGGCGTCCGGCGGTCGGGTCCAGGGCGAACAGGTTGTTCGGGCTGGAGATGGTCAAGGTACTGCCGACCTCGACCTGTTGATGCATGAACGCCGATCCACCCTTGGACTGCTCTTCCAGGCGTACGCCGATCTGGTAGCTGCGGGTGTCGCGTGGGTCGCTCATCAGCGAGTAGGCATTGCTGAACTGGCTGCCGTCGGCACCCTGCATTTGTACGATGATGTGGCTACCACCGGTAAAGGCTGGCATCGCTGCGCCATCGTCGCGCGCCAGGGTGAAGCGCTTGATCAGGGGTGTTGCTTGCTCTACTGCGGTTACCCGCACGTTGAACATTTCATAGGGGTTGGCCATGGTTCACCTCGACTGCAGCAACGCGCGGCAGGCCCTGCCGCGCGCTGTAACTCAATGCCTGTTCAAACGGCCAGGCACAGGTACTTGATTTCCAGATAATCCTCGATGCCGTACTTCGAGCCTTCGCGGCCCAGGCCGGATTGCTTGACCCCGCCAAAGGGGGCGACTTCGTTGGAGATCAGCCCGGTATTGACCCCGACCATGCCGTACTCCAGGCGTTCGGCCACCTTGAAGACCCGCGCCAGGTCGCGGCTGTAGAAGTACGCGGCCAGGCCATAGAGGGTGTCGTTGGCCAGGGTGATCACCTCTTCATCACTGGAGAAACGCACCAGTGCCGCCACCGGGCCGAAGATCTCCTCGTCCAGCAGGTCCATGCCTGGGCCGATGTTGGCCAGCACGGTCGGTTCGAAGAAATTTCCGCCCAAGGCATGGGCCTTGCCACCGAGTACGACTTCGGCGCCTTTGCTCACCGCGTCGTCGATCAGGCTCTGGACCTTGGCCACGGCCTTGTCGCTGATCAGCGGTCCGACCTGCGTGCCTTCGCTTTGGCCATGGCCGACGCCGAGGGCGCGTACGCGTTCGACGAAGCGCTCGGTGAACTGCGCATACACGCGGTCATGCACATAGAAGCGGTTCACGCAGACGCAGGTTTGCCCGGCGTTGCGGTACTTGGCGATCAGGGCACCTTCCACGGCGGCGTCGATGTCGGCGTCTTCAAACACAATGAACGGCGCGTTGCCGCCCAGCTCGAGTGACACCTTCTTGATGGTTTCGGCGCATTGGCCCATCAGCAGGCGGCCAACCGGGGTCGAACCGGTGAAGCTCAGCTTGCGCACGGCCGGGTGACCGGTCAGTTGCGCACCAATGGCCGGCGCATCACCGGTGACCACGCTGAACACGCCCGCCGGTATGCCAGCGCGCTCGGCCAGTTCGGCCAGGGCCAGGGCCGAGAAGGGGGTTTCGTTGGCCGGTTTGACCACGATGGTGCAACCGGCGGCCAGTGCCGGGGCGACTTTGCGCGTGATCATCGCCGCCGGGAAGTTCCACGGGGTGATGGCGGCGCAGACACCGATGCCTTGCTTGATCACCAGCAGACGCTTGTCGCTGGCCGGGCTTGGGATGACATCGCCATAGACACGTTTGCCTTCTTCGGCGAACCACTCGACAAACGAGGCGGCGTAGCGAATTTCACCCAGGGCTTCGTGCAGCGGCTTGCCCTGTTCCAGGGTCATCAACTGGGCCAGGTCTTGTTCGTGCTCCAGCAGCAGCTCGAACCAGCGGCGCAGTACCTGCGCGCGGTCCTTGGCGGTGCGCCCGCGCCAGCCGTCCAGTGCGGCTTCAGCGGCTTCGATGGCCCGCACCGCTTCGGCGCCGCCCATCAGCGGTACGTTGCCGAGCACGTTGCCATTGGCCGGATCGGTCACGGCCAGGTGGCGACCGTCATCGGCCTCGCACCAGGCGCCAGCAATATAGGCTTGCTGGCGGAACAGTTTGGAATCGTTAAGTTTCACGCAAGGCACTCCGTATACCGCCGCCGACCCGTAGGTCGGCGGCTGGCAGGGTCAGTCGTTGATATGGGCGACGGCGATCAGGTTGTGGAAGTGGGCAATGCCGTGCTCGCTCATGCCGCTGCGCTGACGGTCGGCCATGATCCGGCCCTGACCACGGTAGCCACGCGACTTCAGGCCCTTCTGCACGCTTTCCACCAGGCGCAGGTCTTCAGGACGGAACACTTCGCGGTACCAGTCGATCAGCTTCTGCTGCTCTTCGGTGATGTCCTTGTTCAGGAAGTAGATGTCGTAATGCTGGAGTGTGGTTTCAGCATCGACCGGGAACTCATAGATCACGGTCATGAAGTTCGCACCTGGCGGTACGTTGAACATGGTGCATGGCCAGGTCCAGAAACCGGCGAAGGATGGGTCTTTCACCGAGTCGTCGAACTTGAACGACTGCTCCGACGGTTTGGCCAGACCGTATTGCAGGGTCCAGTTACCGAAGGTGGTGTGGGTGTACTGGCCGACGTCTACCGAATCGGCGAAGCCTGGGTGGGCCGGCGCGCAGTGGTAGCACTCCAGGTAGTTGTCGACGATCGACTTCCAGTTGGCCGGGGTGTCGCTGACGAAGCGGGCGGCCAGGTGCAGGTCATCAATGACCGCACAGGCTTGACGCATGCGCGCTTCCAGGCCAGGCAGTTGTTCTTCAACGGTGCCGGCTTCCATGTCCATGTTGATGAAGATGAAACCGGCGTACTCCTCGACGCGCAACTGCACCAGGGTGGAGTTTTCCTTGTCGAAGTTCACCACGTTTTCGCAGTTACGGGCATGGGCCAGCTCGCCATCGAGCTTGAAGGTCCAGGCGTGGTAAGGGCAGGTGATGACGTTCTTCGCCTTGCCGCTGCCGCTGAGCAACTGGTGACCACGGTGTGGGCAGACGTTGTAGAAAGCGCGCAGTACGCTGTCACGACCACGAACAACGATGATGCTTTCGCCGATCACTTCACGGGTGATGTAGGCGTTGTTTTCGGCGACTTCGCTGCGGTGGCCCACACAGATCCAGCTATGGGCGAAGATCGTTTCTTTCTCGTGCTCAAACACCGATTGCTGGGTGTAGAAGTTCGCCGGAATGGTAAAGGCTTCATCGGCGTTGCTGCAGAAGTCGGCGGGCAGACGTTTGAAATCGTTCACGGTGGTTTCCTCTTACAGGCACTGACGCGTTAGCGTCGTACTTTTTACTTGTTGGTTAACGAGTATCTATTGGTTAACAAGCTGGGCAAAAAAATAGCCTGCCGCCTCGGTCCTTGAGGGCGAGCAGACCGTCGCCGTGGTTACGGCGTTGCGACAACCGCAGGGGCCGGGGCTTTTTCTTCAGGGGACTCACCTGCCAGCCGCGCCGCTTCTTCTTCGATGCGGTATGCCGGCACATGGCTGTAGTCCTGAAGCATCCATTTGAAGAAGCCGTAGATCTTCACCAGCAGGATCAGCATGAAAGGGATCGCAGTGAGCACGACAGCGGTTTTCATGGTCGACAGCGAAGCCTTGGCGAACAGCATGGCCAGTGGTACCAGGGTCAACACCAGGCACCAGAACAGGCGGTGGGTTGGCGTTGGGTCTTCACCTTCGCGCAGGTTCGGGGTGCTGGTGGCGGCGACCGCATAGGCAGCGGCGTCCATGTGCGAGGCGCAGAACACGGCCATGATGAACAGGTACACGGCGAGGAACACCTTGCCCAGCGGCAGGGCGGTCAGCAGCGCACTCACGGCGCTTTCGCCACCTTGTTCCGTCAGGATTTTCGGCACGTCGATGGCACCCGTGATGAACTGGTGCATGCTGTAGCTTTCCAGTGCGCCGAAGAAGAACCAGCACCCGAAGCTGCCACCCAGCAGCAGGGCGAAGACCACTTCCTTGATCTGCCGTCCACGGGAAACGCGGGTCACGAACATGGCCACGCCTGGTGCGTAGGACACCCACCACAGCCAGTAGAACACCGTCCAGTTACGGGTAAATGCACCGTCACCGGCAGGGTCGGTGAACAGGCTCATGTGCACGTAGTTCTGGATCATGATGCCGACGGCGTTGGCCGTGTTGTTGATGGTGAACTGCGTTGGGCCTACCAGCAGTACCACACCGGCAAACACCAGCGCGCCGATACAGACCATCTTGCTCAGACGCTGCAGGCCGCCATCGATGCCGATGTAGGAACTGAGCGAGAACAGCACTGCCACGGCACCGATCACCAGCAGTTGCACGGTAAAGGTGTTGGGCGTGCCGGCCAGGTCAGCCAGGCCTCGGGTCAGGGTCGAGGCGGTCAGGGCCAGGGATACCGTCAGTGCGCCCATCATGGTCAGCAGGAAGATCAGGTCCACGGTGCGACCGACCGGGCCGGTGGCCTTGAAGCCGGTTACCGCTTCAACGATCGAGGCCAGGTTCAGGCCGCTCTTCTTGCGGACATGGAAGTGGTAGGCCATGGCCAGGGATGCCAGCGCGTAGATCGACCAGGCGCTGATGCCCCAGTGGAAGAACGAGTAACTGACACTGTATTCCAGTGCCTGGCGCGACTGCGGAACAATGTTCAGGCCCGGCGTCTGGTAGTAGTAGGCCCATTCCATGACGCCCCAGTAAAGGGTCGAGGAGCCCATGCCGGCGCAGATGAACATGAATACCCACGTGGTCGTGGAGTATTCCGGTTTACCACTGCCGAAGCGGATGTTGCCGTACTTGCTGAAGGCCAGGTACAGCACCGCCAGGGAGCTGATGAACACCAGCAACTGCACGCTGGTACCGAAGGTGCGGGTGGAAAACTCGAACAACAGGTTGGCCGTGGTTTCGGCCTGGGTGGGGAACAAGGCTAACCCGATGACAGTGAGCAGCACGGCAATCAGGCTCACGGTAATCAGAAACACATCAATCTTTTTATTTTTGTGGGACATCATCGTCTCCTGGACGTTGGCGTACGTAGTGCTTGGCCCGGAGCAAGTCCGGGGTACTGCGGTACCTCTATCTCCTTGTCGTTAACCAAAAGTTAACGTGAATCTTTCGGTTAACAGTTTGCATAGAATCGTCGAGGACTGCAAGCACGCGAAGGCCGGTTGTCGGACAATCCTGACAACCGGCCTTGGGGGATCAGGCCCCGATCAGTTCGGCGATCGCCTTGCCGACCTGCTGGGTGGACGCGTTGCCGCCCATGTCGCGGGTGGTGTCACCGTCGGCGATGACCTGTTCAATGGCCTTGAGGATGTCGTCGTGGGCGGCGCGGTAGCGTGGGTCGGCACCGTCGTTGCCAAGGAATTCAAGCATCAGTGCACCGGACCAGATCATGGCAATCGGGTTGGCGATGTTCTGCCCGAAGATGTCCGGCGCCGAACCGTGTACCGGCTCGAACAGCGACGGGAATTTGCGTTCCGGGTTGAGGTTGGCCGACGGCGCGATGCCAATGGTGCCGGCGCAGGCCGGGCCCAGGTCGGAGAGAATGTCGCCGAACAGGTTGGAGGCCACGACCACGTCGAAGCGCTCTGGCTGCAGCACGAAACGTGCGCAGAGGATGTCGATGTGCTGCTTGTCCCAACTGACGTCAGGGTAGTGCGCCGCCATGGCGGCGGTACGCTCATCCCAGTACGGCATGCTGACCGCCATGCCATTGGATTTGGTCGCTGAAGTCAGGTGCTTGCGTTCGCGGGTCTGGGCTAGGTCGAAGGCGTACTTGAGGATGCGGTCGACACCACGGCGGGTGAACACCGACTCCTGCAGGACGAACTCATTCTCGGTGCCTTCAAACATCCGCCCGCCCAGCGACGAGTATTCGCCTTCGGTGTTTTCGCGGATTACCACGAAGTCGATATCGCCAGGTTTGCGTCCGGCCAGTGGGCACGGCACGCCAGGGAACAGGCGAACCGGGCGAATGTTCACGTACTGGTCGAAGTCGCGACGGAACTTGAGCAGCGAACCCCACAGGGAAATATGGTCCGGTACTTTGTCCGGCCAGCCGACTGCGCCGAAGTACAGCGCATCGAAACCTTTGAGCTGCTCGAACCAGTCGTCCGGCATCATCTTGCCGTGCGCCAGGTAGTAGTCGCAGCTGGCCCACTCAAAGAATTCGAACTCAAGGTTCAGGCCGTGCTTGCGCGCAGCCGCTTCGACCACGCGGATACCTTCTGGGAGAACTTCGTTGCCGATGCCATCGCCAGGGATTGCGGCGATCCGGAATGTCTTGCTCATGGGGGCACACTCGTTGTCTAGGGAACAGGTGCGGACCATGCTATAAGGGCTTCGCTTAGAGATAATCTCGTCAATCATGGATTCTTAGTGCACGTATCGTGAACAATATGCCCAGCCTTGAAGACCTGACCATTTTTGTTCAGGTCGCCAAACGTGCCAGCTTTGCGGCAGTTGCCGATGAGCTTGGAATGTCTGCCGCGTTCATCAGCAAGCGCATTCGCGTGCTTGAAGACAACCTGGGGGTGCGGTTGTTGCACCGCACCACCCGGCGTGTGTCGGTGAGTGAAGAGGGTGAGCGCGTGTACCGCTGGGCGCTGCATATCTTTGATGCGGTGCAGCGCATGGGTGACGACATCAGTGCCCAGCACCGCGAGCCGGTAGGGCAACTGCGCATTGCCAGCAGCCTGGGGCTGGGCAGACGTTTCGTTGCCCCGGCCTTGTCGGAGCTGGCCGAACGTTACCCGAAGCTGGATATCCGGCTGGACGTGCATGACCGCCTGGTTGACTTGATCGACGAAGGGGTCGACCTGGATATCCGCGTGGGCAACACCATCGCCCCGAACCTGATCGCCAAGCCGCTGGCGAAGAACCGCCGTGTGCTCTGTGCCTCCCCAGACTACCTCGAACGTTGTGGCACGCCGCGAACCCTGGCGGAACTGGCCAGCCATGACTGCCTGGTGATCAAGGAACGTGACCACCCGTTCGGGATCTGGCAATTGGAAGGCCTGCAGGGCGAGGAGAGCGTGCGGGTGACTGGCACATTGTCGACCAACCATGGCGAAGTGGCCCATCAGTGGTGCCTGGATGGTCGCGGGATCCTGCTGCGCTCCTGGTGGGACCTGCACGACAGCCTGGCGGCAGGGCGGTTGGTGCAGGTGCTCAGTGAGTACCACCAGCCGGCGGACATCTGGGCGGTGTACGCTTCGCCGCTGGCCAGTTCGGCGAAGGTTCGCGTTGCGGTGGAGTTTTTCCGTCAGTACTTTGCCGAACGCTACACTTTGCCTGGGTAGTCATTGTGTTCTCACGCCCTGTGCGCGGCTTCTGGATCGCCAGCAAAGCTGGCTTACCTATCGGCGCCGTAGTAGGGCGATGAAGAATACCCCGCCAATCGCTGCCGTGGCGATGCCGATGGGCAAGTCTTGCGGGGCGATCAGGGTGCGGGCGGCAACGTCCACCCAGACCAGAAACAAACCGCCGAGCAAGGCGCTGACCGGCAGCAGTCGCCGGTGTTCGGCGCCCACCAGGCGCCGGGCCAGGTGCGGCAGCATCAACCCGACAAAACCAATCGCCCCGGACAACGCCACCAGCACCCCGGTCAGCAATGCCGTGCAGACGAACACCTGCACGCGTACCGCCTGGACATTGAACCCCAGGCTCACGGCCGTGTGTTCTCCGCTCATCAATGCATTCAAGCCACGGGCCAGGGCCAGCAAGGCGAGCAGGCCGAGCAGCAAGCACAGTGCCGGCAGCCAGAGCATCTCCCAACGTGCCAGGCCAAGCCCGCCGAGCATCCAGAACATCACCGAATTGCTGGCGTGTTGGTCGCCGGTGTACAGCAGCAGGTTGACCAGTGCCATCAGCACGAACGACACCGCCACCCCGGCCAGCAACAACCGTTCGCTGCTCATTCGGCCTTGTTGATTGGCCACAGCCAGCACTAGGGCCATGCTGCCCAGGGCGCCGATGAAGGCGGCCAGCGGCAGGCTGAACACCCCGGCAAAATCGCCGAGGAACAGCACCACCAGTACTGCGCCCAGCGCCGCACCGGAGCTGACCCCCAGCAGGTGCGGGTCGGCCAGCGGGTTGCGAGTCACGGCTTGCAGGGCGGTGCCGACCAGGGCCAGGCCGGCGCCAACCAGTGCGCCCAGCACCACCCGTGGTGCACGAATCAGCCAGACGATGCGTGACTGGCCCTGCGTCCATTCACCGCCACCGCGTAGCCCCAACTGCTCGCCAACAATCCCCCAGACGTACGCCAACGGTACGCTCGCCGAGCCAAAGGCCAGCGCCGTCAGGCACGACACCAGCAGCACGCCCAGTAACCCAAGCACCAACAGGCGGTACGCCGCCACGCTACGTATCGGCATCACTGACCTGCCCGCGCCACGGTCTGCGGATGCAGGGCGTTGGCGATGGTTTCGATGGCCTCGGCGTTGTCCACGGACGGCGTCACCGCCACATAGGGCAGCACGATAAAGCGTTGCGTGCGGATTGCACTCACGCCCTGCAGGGCCGGGTGCTGCAGCAGGAAATCACGCTTCTGTTGCCAGGTGCGTGGGCCATAGTCGACGATCAGGATGACCTCGGGGTCTCGCTCGACCACACTTTCCCAGTTGACCTGGGTCCAGCTGGCGGCGATGTCGTCCATCACGTTGTGGCCACCTGCCGTCGTCAATAGCGCCTGTGGAATACCCAGGCGCCCAGAGGTCATGGGGCGGTCTTCGCCGCTGTCGTAGAGGAATACGCGCGGCGTTTCGTTCGTTGCCGTCAGCCGCGCCTGAACCCGGGCGATACGTTGGCGCAGCTCGTTGATCAACGCCTCGGCGCGGGCTTCGACCGAGAAGATTCGCCCGAGATTGCCCAGGTCACGGTACAGGTCGTCAAGGCTGGCCTCGCGTTGCGGCATGATCCGCGAGCAGGACTCGCTCAGTTCATAGACCTTGATCCCAAGTGGTTCAAGGCTGGCCGGGGTGAGCGGGCCGCCAATCCGCATGCCATAGCCCCAACCGGCGAAAAAGAAGTCGGCACCCGCGTCCAGCAGGTTCTCTTCGCTGGCGTAATGGCTGGCGAGTTCCGGCACACCCTCGAGGGCCGTGCTGAGCCTCGGGTCGAGGGTTTTCCAGCCGCTGACGCCGGTGTAGCCGACCATGCGTTCGCGCAGGCCGAGGGCCAGTAACATCCCGGTCAGGTTGATGTCATGGCTGACCACGTGCTGCGGCGCCTGCTTGAATGTGACCTGGCGGTTGCAGCTCTGCACACTCAGCGGGTAATGGCTGGCCTGGGTCGAGAGGGCCGGCAGCAGCGCAAGCCAGGCGAGGTAGGGAAGCGCTCGTTTCATGGTTCGGTGATCCAGGTAATGCGCGGGTAGCCGGCCAGTGGATGGGTGTCGACCAGTGCATGCACACCGAATACCTGGTGCAGGCGTTCGGCCGTCAACACCTCGGCCGGTGTGCCGCTGGCGACAATGCAGCCGTTGTCGATGACGTAAAGGCGGTCGCAGAATGCCGCAGCCAGGTTCAGGTCGTGGAAACTGGCCAGGGTACTCAAGCCCAGGCGGCGCAAGTGGCCCAGCAGTTCCAGTTGGTAGCGTGGGTCGAGGTGGTTGGTCGGCTCGTCGAGTATCAACAGTTGCGGTTGCTGCACCAGTGCACGGGCCAGCAGCACGCGCTGTTTCTCGCCACCGGAAAGGGTGGCGAAATCGTGTTGATCAAGGTTGCCCAGGCCAACCGCGTCGAGGGTCTGTGCGATCAGCTGGCGGTCTGCCTGGTTGTCGCCGGTAAACATCCCCTGGTGGGGCGTGCGGCCCATGGCCACGACGTCAGCCACGGTAAGGCCGAACGCCTGGGGAAACTCCTGCAGCACGACGGCGATGCGTTGCGCGCTCCAGCGCGGGCGCTGCTGCCAGAGGTTAGTGCCGTCCAGGCTGACATGCCCGGCCAAGGGCAGGTTGAAGCGGTAGGCGCAGCGCAACAGGCTGGTCTTGCCACTGCCATTGGGGCCGATCAGACCGACGAACTCACCGGCCGCCACGTGCAGGTCGATACCGTGCAGCAACCAGTGCTGACGACGCTCGAGTGCTGCCGGCGTCCAGCGCAGTTGGTGGATATTCAATGCGGTCATGAGCGGCGGTTCCTTGTGCCTTAGAAACGGTAATCGAGGGTGGCGAAGTACGAGCGCGGCGCCCCCATCAGCCATTGCTCAGCGCTATGGGCCGTGACGGCATAGCGGCGGTCGAGCAGGTTATTCAGTTGCAGGCCCAAACGCACCTCCGGCAGCAGTTGCCAGCCGAGATTCCCATCGATCACGGTGTAGCCCGGTACCGTTGCGGTGTTGGCGGTATCGGCATAGCGCGCATCAACGTAACGCAAGCCCAGCCCGGCATCGAGGTTATTGCGCAAGGCCTTGCTGAGCCAGAGGTTGGCGGTGCGCCGTGGTACACCGATCGGGCGGTTGCCCGAGCGGGACACGATATTACCGGCCACCACCTCGTCGAAGTCATCATACGCGGCACGCACCAGCGAGGCGTTTGCCGAGACGTGCCACTGCTGCGCAAGGGCCAGTTCCAGGGTCGCCTCCAGGCCTTCGGAAGACTGCTGGCCGACTTGCTGGGTGAGTCGCGTGTGGCTGTCGGTGACCACTGGCAGCTTCTTTTTCACGATCTGATAAGCCGCCAGCGTCCATTCGCCACGGCCGTTCCAGAACTGCTGCTTGAGGCCGAGTTCGGTTTGCTTCGACTCGGTCAGGTCCATCTGCTGTGCAGCCGGGCTGAGGCTGATCAGGTCGCCAACCCCGTCTTCACTGGTGGAGTACTGGCCGTACAGCGACAACTGATCGGTGACTGCATACACCAGCCCGGCACGCCAGTTGCCGCCGTCGAGGCTGCGGTCGCTGCGCGTGCCGTCGACCCGGTTGTCTCGGTCGATATGGTTCTGGTCGCGGCGAATTCCGGTGACCAACGACCAGCGCTCTGACAATTGCGTGCGGTTTTCCGCGAACAGGGCAAAGGTCTGGGTGGTGCTGTGAGTTTGTGGGCGGGTGGGGTCCTGGCTGCTGAAGTATCCCGGGGCTGGTTGCCACGGGTCGATGTAGTCGCCGCCGTTGTCGGTGTACGGCGAGTTGCTGTCGACGTCGAAACGAATCCGGTTGTATTCGGCACCGACCACGGTCTTGCTCGTCAGGCCGAACAACGTATGGTCGAGGGAAAAGCTCTGGCGGTCGCCGATTTGCTCCTGATCATGCTTGATGTGCAGGTAGCTCTGGCGCAGCAGTTGGTCGCGGCTGTTGTCCCAGCTGTAGTCCTCGGCATTGCGCCAGTGCCGGCGGCTCTTGATGTAATAGAGCTGGTTGCTGGCCGTCAGGTTCTCGTTGATCGACCAGTCGCTGTTAAGTCGCGTCCATTCATCGTGGTAACGCTGTACCGCGTCGTGGAGGTTGTAGTTCTTTTTGCGCAGGCTGTCGCGGTAGTGGCCGTCGATCAGCGGAGTACCGAAGTCGTTCATCGGCTCACTGTCGCCACGCTCATGGGCCAGGGTGAAGCTCAGGTCATCACTGGCATCCCAGCGCAGCGCGGCACTGACAGCGAGGTTTTCCGAGTCGCCGCGATCAATCCAGCCGTTGCTCTGCTCACGGTTGAGGGTGAGCCGGTAGCTCAGCCGCTCGTTTAACGAACCACCGCTGTCCAGGCCCAATTGCTGGCGGTCATACGAGCCATAGCCCAGGCGCAGGTGGTTACGGATCTCGCCGGTGAAGGGCTTCTTCGGGATCACATTGATCACGGCCCCGGTTGCCCCTTCGCCATACAGCACCGAGGCTGGGCCGCGAATGATGTCGATGCGCTCGACCATCCACGGGTCTACCGGGAAGCTCTGGGTGCCTGCACCGGTGTACAAGCGCGAGCCGTCGAACAGGGTCATCACCGAGCTGTGACCGCTGAAGCCTCGGGCAGAGAGGGCTGTGTTGCCGTTGCCCGGGGTGCCCACAGAGGTGATACCCGGCGAGCGACTGACCGCGTCCTGCACACTGCGGTTGTTGCGCCCGTCGATGGCCTCGGCAGCGAGGCTGCTGGTGCTGGCAGGCGTCTCCAGCGCACTGAGGTTCAGTCGGGAGCCGGTCGGCAGTGGCGTTGCCAGATTGATGGCTTCGCGTTCGCTATCACGATCGCCCGTGATGGCTGTCGAGGGCAGGGCGAGGATGCGCTCGGCATCATCGGTGGCCAGTGTCGGCAGTGAAAGCGAGAGGCAAGCAGAGGACACAAGGGTGTGAAACAGGTAATTGCGGGACATGTCGTTCCAGGCTGAAACAGGAATGAATGAATCCCGGGGGAATAACGCATAGAGGCATGACGAGCACGCAGGCGCCCGCCAACCGGCCTGCGCCCGCCCACCGCGGGGTTGCCAAACAAGGCTTCAGGCCGGTCTCCGGGCTTGCGAGGGTCATGAGGCCTTCACCTTCCCATGCCGTGGCACAGTGGTTTGTCGAAGGCCTCGCTCGCTTACCGTTGCGGGGGCAGCGCCGGACTGGTCAAAGAGACGCACCGGCTTCCCGTTTCACCCTGCGCACGGCGGCGCAGGACACCTGAAACTGGCGCGCATCTGAACATCGAACGCCAGCTCAGTCAATCACTTAGCCGCGTTGCGCGGCAGCAGTGGCAGGTGTTGTCGTGCTCGATTTGCGCACCAGGCTGATCATCAGGACGATGCCGGCGACCGCTGCGGTCATCAGGGTTTCATAGCGGTATGCGGCGCTGAACAACATGTAGCCGAGCACGCTGCAGATCAAGGCGATGACAAACCAGGTCAGCCATGGGAACAGCCACATCCGAAACACCGGGGTCTGGCCTTTCTGCTCCAGCTGCTTACGCATGCGCAGTTGTGACACCGCGATCACCAGGTACACCAGCAGGGCGATGGCGCCGGTGGTCGAGAGCAGGAAGCCAAAGACCTTGCCCGGCAACAGGTAGTTGATCAGGCAGCCGACGAAGCCTGCCAGGGTGGACATCAGCACGGCCACGGTCGGCACGCCGCTGCGCGAAATGTAGCGGGTTGCAGTCGGTGCTTCGCCGCGTGCGCCCAGCGAGTAAAGCATGCGCGATGCGGTGTACAGGCCCGAGTTCATGCAACTGGTCACGGCGACGAACACCACCAGGTCAACGATCAGTTTCGCGCCTGGCACATTGAGCACTTCCAGTGCGCGCTGGAACGAGCCGACTTGCAGCAGTCGTGGGTCGTTCCAGGCAACCAGCGAGACGATGAAGAAAATCGAGAAAATGTAGAAGATCGCAATGCGGTAGATCACCAGGTTGGTGGCGCGGCGGATCTTCTCTTTGGGGTTCTCGGTTTCGTCGGCGGCGATGGTTACGATCTCGGCGCCGAAGAACGAGAAGATGGTCACCAGAATGCCGCCCAGTACCGCACCAAAGCCATTCGGCATGAAGCCGCCATTGCTCAGCAGTTGGCCGACCCCCGAGACCTCAGCCAGCGGCCAGTAGCCCAGTACGGCCGCGCTGCATACGCCGATGAAGGCCAGGATGGCGATGATCTTGATCAGGGCGAACCAGTACTCGAAGGTGCCGAAATTGCGCACGCTGATCAGGTTGGTGGCCGACAGGGTAATCATGATCAGGAAAGTGAAGGCCCAGGACGGGATGGCGGGGTACCAGGCATGCAGGATGTCGGCACCAGCGATGGCTTCGACCGGGATGATCAACACCCAGAACCACCAGTAAAGCCAACCGATGGTGAAGCCGGCCCAAGGGCCGATGGCCTCGCCGGCGTAGGTGGAAAACGAACCGCTGTTCGGGTTTGCAACGGCCATTTCGCCGAGCATGCGCATGACCAACAGCACCAGCAAACCGGTCAGTGCGTAGGAGATCAGGATGGCCGGGCCCGCGGTGGCGATAGCGTTGGAGGAACCGATGAATAGACCCGCACCGATAATGCCTGCGATGGAGATCATCGAGACCTGGCGCGTGGTCAGGCCATGCTTGAGCGAGCGTTGCCCGCGGTTGTTATTGTTTGAACTCATGCATCAACCCTCGGTTCAGCAGCCCCCTGGCTCACAGGTCCGTTCGGGGTGAGCCGGCGCTGAACAATCGTTAGTAAGGAAACCTTCCGTGTCGGTACTGCGTCCTGGTTCTGGTAATTGATCCAGATCAGTATTGGTCGACGAACGGGGCTTCAACAAACGAGCAATACTCAGAACATCATTCCTTGGAGGAATTAAAGGTGTGCCTGGGACGACCGTGCGAGGTCTTAAGGAAAACCTTCTTGCTAAGTGCTTTGTGGTCGGTGACGCCAAATTCGATACTTTTAGGAATGACAGTAGAATTTTTATTCGCTTGTGCCAGGCCACCGTCACTCGCTTAGATAGCCGCCATACACGACCCTCAAGCCACGGGAGCGGCGCTTGTCATGCCTGCGCAAACCATCAGCAATTCCATCGCAATAGTTCACCCGATCGAACTCGATCATGGCCGCAATGCCGAGGTCTGGGATGTCGATGGCAAGCGTTACATCGACTTTGTCGGCGGTATCGGCGTGCTCAACCTGGGCCATTGCAACCCGGCGGTGGTGGCGGCGATTCAGGCGCAAGCAGCACGCTTGACCCACTCGGCGTTCAACGCTGTGCCGCACACGCCTTACCTTCAGTTGATGGAGCGGCTTGTGGCGTTCATCGGCCTGAGCTACCCAGCCAGTGGCATGCTCACCAACAGTGGTGCCGAAGCAGCCGAAAATGCCCTGAAAATTGCCCGGGGCGTTACCCGGCGCACTGCAGTGGTGGCGTTCGACGGCGGTTTTCATGGCCGCACCCTGGCCACCCTGAACCTCAATGGCAAGGTCGCCCCGTACAAACAAGGCATTGGTGTGTTGCCGGGGCCGGTCTATCACTTGCCATACCCCAGCCCGGACAACGACGTCAGTGTCGACCAGGCGCTGAAGGCCATGGAGCGCCTGTTCAGTGTCGAAATCGACGTCAACGAGGTGGCCTGCTTTATCCTGGAGCCGATTCAGGGCGAGGGTGGTTTCCTGGCGCTGGAGCCAGCGTTTGCCCGGCACCTGCGTCAGTTCTGCGATGAGCGCGGGATTCTGCTGATTGTCGATGAAATTCAGTCTGGCTTCGGTCGCACCGGGCAGCGTTTTGGCTTCGGTCGCCTGGGTATTGAGCCGGACCTGCTGCTGCTGGGCAAGAGTATTGCTGGCGGGGTTCCGCTGGGCGCGGTGGTGGGCCGTCGGCAATTGATGGACACGCTGCAGCGCGGCGCTTTGGGCGGTACCTATTCAGGCAACCCCATTGCCTGTGCGGCGGCGTTGGCCAGCCTGGAGCAGATGAGCGACAGCAACCTCGCCACCTGGGGCGAGCGGCAAGAGAAGGCGATTGTCGAGCGTTATCAGCGCTGGAAAGCGTCCGGTTTGTCCGCTTACCTGGGGCGCTTGACCGGCACGGGCGCCATGCGCGGCATCGAGTTGGTAAACGCGGACGGCTCGCCAGCGCCTCAGGCGCTGGCCACGTTGCTGCAAACCACCCGTGAGGCGGGGCTGTTGATCATGCCGAGTGGCAAATACCGGCATATCGTGCGCCTGCTGGCGCCGCTGACCATCGAACCCGAGGTGTTCGAGGAAGGCCTGGATATTCTCGAACGCTGCCTGGCTGGACTCAGCGCCTGACATCATTTCCCGCCTTACTGCTCGCAGCGGCCCTCGGGCCGCTGTAGCACGACGTCCTGAAGACCCTGACCCGGCTGGCGACCTTGCCACCTCGGTAAAAAATACCCTTCACCCCATGAACCTTGTGCAGCGGCTCCAGTCTTAGGCCCTGCCTTGGCATGTCTTGCCTTGGCTGCGTTACTGCCTTTTCTGTCGTCACCTCTTCAGAGCTGTCTGCCTCATGCGCCAAGCCGTCCACTGTTCCCGCGTTGTTTCGCTCTGCCTCGTCCCGCTGTTGCCGCTGCTTTCCAGTCCCGCCCATGCACGCGGGGAACAGCAACTGGCGGAGGCGATCAACGACTACCGTGCTCATCCCCAGCGTTGCAGCAGAAGTGCGGGCCGCGCCTTGCCGCCACTGGCGCTGAAGTCGAGCCTGGCGTTGCCGATTCGCTATCGCGGTGAAATGCGCGAGGCGCTGAAGGATTCCGGCTATAGGGCCGTTGCAGTGCGGAGTATCCGCTTGGTGGGTGCCTACGACGCTGATGAGGCGTTCGACCAGCTAGCGCGTGATTACTGCGCAGCCTTGCTCGATAACCAGTACGCGGATATCGGCATCCGTCGTGACGACAGTGAGTGGCGAGTCGTGTTGGCGCGCCCCTTGCTCGAGGGGCATCTGGAGGATCGGCGAGCAGCGGGCGCTACCTTGCTGGCACAGGTCAATGCGGCGCGGGCAAAGCCGCGCCTCTGTGGTCGTAAACGGTTTGCCGCCGCCCGGCCGCTTACCTGGAGTAGCGCCCTGGGGGCCGCAGCGCAAGGGCATAGCCGGTCGATGGCCAGCGGCAACTACCTGGCCCATCGGGACCTTGATGGTGACATGCCTGCAGACCGGGCATGGGCGGCTGGCTACCGTGGCCGGCAGATTGGCGAGAACATCGCCGCCGGGCAAGGTTCAGCGAACAAGGCCCTGGCGGGCTGGCTGGCCAGCCCTGGCCACTGCGCCAACCTGATGAGCCCGATGTTTACCCAGGTTGGCGCGGCCTATGCGACAAACTCGCGTAGCGATGCGGGGGTCTACTGGACGATGGTGTTCGGTGCGCCCTGAGTAAAGCCCTTGTGCCGCAGGGGGGGATTTCGCGCATTATTAGCACCATCAGCAAAAGGGAGAGTTACATGCGCGTCCTATCATCCGCTTTGCGTTTTGCCGCGTTGTCTGTGGGGTTGGTGTTAGCCGCCACGGCAGCCGCGACCGAGGAGACGCAACTGGTCCAGTCGATCAATGCCTACCGCAGCCAGGTGCAGCGTTGTGCGGGGCAGGCCTCGCAGGAGTTGCCGCCACTTGCAGCCGATCCGCGTCTGGTGCTGTCTGCCAGTGGTGTCGGTGACCTGCAGCAGGCACTGGCGCGAGCCTCGTACCCGATGGTCAATGTGCAGGCGATCAGCTTGTCCGGGCCGCGTGATGCGCAGGCGGCGATGAAGGCGGTGCAGGAGAGTTTCTGCCAGATTGTGCTCGACCCGCAGTTCGTCGATATCGGCGTCAGCCGGGAAGACCGTGCCTGGCGCATCGTGCTGGCCCGGCCGCTGCTGGCGGGGCGACTGGGCGACTGGCAAGCCGAGGGCCAGAAGCTCCTCGAACAGATCAACAGCGCACGTGCGCAGGCCCGCCAGTGCGGCACCCAGCCCTTTGGCGCGACAACACCGCTGGCCTGGAATGCGACACTGGCAGCGGCGGCAGAAGGCCATACCCGATCCATGGCCAACAACAATTTCTTCGATCACAAGGACCGCGAGGGTCGTACACCGGGTGACCGGGCTGAACTGGCAGGTTACAGCGGCCAACTGATTGGCGAGAACATTGCCGCCGGGCAGGACACCGTACGCAAGGTGGTCGACGGCTGGCTGGCCAGTCCTGGCCATTGTGCCAACCTGATGAACCCGAGGTTCCGCGAACTGGGCGCAGCCTACGCAGTCGACCCCAAGAGTGACGCGGGGATCTACTGGACCGCGATGTTCGGTACGCCGTGAGCGCCGGGGTATCAGTACGTGCGCGGCGCCTGCATCGTTGGCAAGCCAACTCCCACAGCGATCCGCGCAGAGCACTGCATTTCCGGTGAGAGAAGGCTTGCCTGCGATGGTATCGGCGCGGTGTCAGCACTGCATTTCCGGTGAGAGAAGGCTTGCCTGCGATGGTATCGGCGCGGTGTCAGCGAGTGCGCGGCGCCTGCATCGTTGGCAAGCCAACTCCCACAGCGATCCGCGCAGAGCACTGCATTTCCGGTGAGAGAAGGCTTGCCTGCGATGGTATCGGCGCGGTGTCAGTACGTGCGCGGCGCCTGCATCGTTGGCGAGCCAACTCCCACAGCGATCCGCGCAGAGCATTGCATTTCCGGTGGGAGCAGGCTTGCCTGCGATGGTATCGGCGCGGTGTCAGTACGTGCGCGGCGCCTGCATCGTTGGCAAGCCAACTCCCACAGGGAGCACTGCGCTTTCGGTATTTGGCTTAGGGGCGTTTCTTTTGCAGGCTTTTCAGGCGCTGGGTTGCGCGTTGTACGGCGGCCATCTTTTCCGGCCGCTTCATGCGCTTCCATTTCTTGATGTCTTCCTTGCTGCGACCACAGCTCAGGCACAGGTCGCCGCTGAGCTGGCAGACGGCGATACACGGGTTCTCGATATCCTTGGCCATGCTTCAACCCCGCGCCAAACGCTGTTGCCAGTTTCCCGCATGGGTGCGCTGGCATTGTTCTTCCGTGTCGTAGTGCACATGTGTCGACACGGGGTCGAGGGCAATCCCGGCTTCAGCCAGCGCCATTGCCGTCAGCTCAACCATGCGCGCGTCTTGCCCGCTGGCCAGGGCCTGTTGCTTGTTGGTCAGGGTATCGAAGACCCAGGTCACCCTCAGGCTGGAGGGGAACGCCCGGTAATCCGCCGTGTGGGTTAGCCAGCAGAACCCGACGATTTCTGCCTTGGCCGTCTCGCAGGCCTCGGTCAGGGTTGCCACCAGGCGGCGCTCGATGTGCGCCTGATCGCGCTTGTTGAAAAACATGGGTTGATCCTTGCCTGTGTGTCGACGTGCAGTCTCTGGGGTGAAACGTTTTTTGCGCGAAGGGGTGACTTGTTCCGCTTGGCCGTCATCTCTGCTTGCATCATAAGCGATGTGCTGATGCCTCAAGCACAGAATGCTGAGTTGCTGATCGATATCGACTACTTCAGCAATCGCGCTGATTCGGGCTGCGGACCAGGCGTTTTACAGCGCGAAAGCCGCAGGCCGCAACCGTGTGGCTGTTCATGCGGCGCTACAGCAGGAGCAGCAAGCCCCCGGCTGACAGGCCTAGCAGGAAGCACAGGCTTTCCACGCCCGCTTTTCGGGAGGCCAGGGTGAAGGCATAGATCCCCTTGACCAGGTTGTTGCTGGCCGCTGCAACGATGATGGCGGAGGCTGCGACCGACAGCGGGGTGCTGCTCACGGCAGACTGCGTCATGCCGAGAATGAACGGGTCTACATCGGTGACGCCCATCACCGAGGCCAGTGAGTAGATGCCCACGGACCCCAAGTATTCGATTGCCAGGTGTGTTGCCACCAGCATGCCGACAAACAGAAATGCAAACAGCAGCGCGGCACTGATTTCCAGCGGGTTCTTGGGCTCAAGTGGTTTTATCGTCGTCGCCCCGGCGTATCCTTTTCGCGACCATAACCAACCGATGAGTATTGCCATACTGCCCAGGACAATGAACGGAAGTGCCAGGCGGCTCATCAGGTCGCGGTTGAACAGGGCCAGGAGGGCCGCCAGGCGCAAGTACATGGCGCCCGATGCAATCAGGATGGCGCCAGAGTAAAGGTGCGCCTGTTCTTCCTGCTGCGAGCGCCTGGCAAGCACCACCGTGGTCACAGTCGATGAATAGGCGCCCCCTACGAGTGCCGACATCAACACGCTGCTCTGGTTTTTTGTCACGCGCTGCAACACATAGCTGCCATACGACAATGCGCTCACAGCAACCACAACAAGCCAGGTGGTGAAGGGGTTGATCTGAAACGGGGTGAGTGGTGTGTTCGGCAACAGTGGCAGGATGACTGCGGACAGCAGGAGAAATTTTGCGAAGGTCAGGATGTCCGTGGTTTCAATGCGCTTGGCCAGGTTTTCCAGCTGTGTCTTCAGCTCCAGGAGGATGATGCTCGACACGGTCAGCGCGGTGGCCAGCCAGAACATCTCGTGATAGATCAGGGCGCCCACCAGGTAGGTGGTCAGCCCGGACATTTCCGAGGTGATGCCGGGTGATCCGGTAGAGGAGAGCCGGTGCCAGTAGGCCATTAACAGGAAGGCCGCCACAACGGCAAAACCCAACGCTTGCGGCAGCAGTTCGCCACTGTTCAACACTGCAATGGAGTAACCGATCAGGCCTATCAGTGGATAGGTACGGACGCCGCCAAACGCATACTGGTCATTGTTGGTCTTGTGCTCTTCGCGTTCCAGCCCGATGAGGAAAGACAGGAACAGCACAAAGAACAGGTGGATTGCGTCTGTGGGGAGCCAGTCAAAGCTGTTCATCGAATCTCATCAAGGCAGGTGGCAAGAAATTTTCACACTATAGACTCATCCGGTCGGAATGCTTGCCGGTTACCGGTGTTCGCATCCATTCACTGCCGGGTTAGCCGTGTTTGAGGGGCAAGCGGAACCCGTTGCGCTTCAGTGTCTCACTCGGAAGCTCCTTGAACAGTGCCTGGTAACTGCTGGAAAACCGCCCCAGGTGCCAGAACGACCAGCGCATTGCCACTTCCGCCACGGTCACATCGCGGGCCTTGAGCAGTTCGCGTCGTGCGCCGTTGAGGCGACGCAGGCGTAGCCAGTGGGTCGGGGTCATGCCGGTATAGGCTTTGAAGGCGCTCTGCAGTTGGCGCAACGATCCCCCCGCAATGTGCGAGAGCTCCAGCAAGTTGACGGTTTCCTCGGGTGAGTCGGCCGCCCACTCGCATACCCTGCGCATGATGTTGCGCTCTTCGGTGCGCCGCCACAGCTCGTTCTGCCCAAGGCGGGCACAGGCGTTGTCGAGGATGAACAAACAGTCTTCCAGCAACTGCTCGGCTAGTGCGCCCTCGTCGGGTGAGTCGAGGCTTTGCGAGAGTCGGGTGAGGGTGCTGCTCAGCCAGCTGCTGAACAAGGCATTCTGCTGAGAGTTGAGCGGCGCCATGAACAGGCCTTCCATCGCGGCGACATCCAGCCCGTGCCCACGAACGAACTCCGGGCCAAACACCACGGCCACTTCCTGGTAGTTCTCCGGAGTGATCCAGATATTGCGGCTCTCGCCGTTCAACACGTAAAGGCTGTTGTCGCTGCGGTCGAAACAGAACGCCAGTGAGCCACTGGGTGCGCTGAAGCTCTGTTCTACGCGAGTGTTCATGCGCTCTTCGTAGACGTCCACGCCCTGCAGGTCCAGGCAGCGCACCAACCCCGCGAAATGCCCAGGTGACATTTGCTGATAGTGCTGCGCCCAGCCAGGGGTCGCACGCACCTGTTCGGCAACATCTGCGGTGGTAAAAGCCTGGACACGCAAGGGGTTCAGCGACGTCATGGGAAACCTTCAACGCACTACATTGGTGCATTTTGTTGTGTTCAAAGTGGATAGATCGAAGCCCGATCGCTCGCCCAAGATAGTCCTCAACGCGATGCAGGGGAAGCCATGCACCCCGCGATGCGTAGAAGGCGCCATGTCGGGTGCCACCCCAAAACAACAACGAGGTTTTTATGAATACCCCTTTCGATCAGCTGTCCGCCTGGCTGAAAGAACACAAGATTACTGAAGTGGAGTGCGTGGTCAGCGATTTGACCGGGATTGCCCGTGGCAAGATCGCGCCCACCAACAAGTTCCTGCATGAACGGGGCATGCGCCTGCCGGAAAGTGTGCTGCTGCAGACGGTGACCGGCGATTTCGTCGACGACGAAATCTACTACGACCTGCTCGACCCGGCCGATATCGACATGATCTGTCGGCCAGACTCAAACGCGATCTATGCCGTGCCGTGGGCCATCGAGCCGACCGCCATTGTGATTCACGACACCTTCGACAAGCTCGGCAACCCGATCGAACTGTCGCCGCGCAACGTCCTGAAGAACGTCTTGAAGCTGTATGCCGACAAAGGCTGGCAGCCTATCGTCGCGCCCGAGATGGAGTTCTACCTGACCCAGCGCTGCGACGATCCGGACCTGCCGCTGCAAGCCCCGCTGGGCCGCTCGGGCCGTGCCGAAAGCGGTCGTCAGTCGTTTTCAATCGACGCGGCCAACGAATTCGACCCGCTGTTTGAAGACGTCTATGACTGGTGCGAAGCCCAAGGCCTGGACCTCGACACACTGATCCACGAAGACGGCCCGGCGCAGATGGAAATCAACTTCCGTCATGGCGATGCGCTGGACCTGGCCGACCAGATCACCGTGTTCAAGCGCACGATGCGCGAGGCTGCGCTCAAGCACAACGTCACCGCCACCTTCATGGCCAAGCCGATAGGGGATGAGCCGGGCAGTGCCATGCACCTGCACCAGAGCGTTGTGGACATCGCCAGCGGAAAACCGATCTTTGTCGATGCCGACGGGAAGATGAGCGAACTGTTCCTCCACCACATCGGCGGCCTGCAAAAGTACATCCCGAAAGTGCTGCCGATGTTCGCACCCAACGTCAACTCGTTCCGCCGCTTCCTGCCGGACACCTCGGCGCCGGTGAACGTGGAGTGGGGCGAAGAAAACCGCACGGTGGGCCTGCGTGTACCGACCTCCAGCCCCGAAGCCATGCGCGTGGAGAACCGCCTGCCGGGGGCGGATGCCAACCCCTACCTGGCGATCGCCGCCAGCTTGCTCTGTGGCTATCTGGGCATGGTCGAGCAGATCAACCCGAGTGCTGCCGTGCAGGGCCGAGCCTATGAGCGCCGCAACCTGCGCCTGCCGATCACCATCGAGGATGCGCTGGCGCACATGGAAGACTGCCCGACCATCGAGCGCTACCTGGGCAGTAAGTTCGTGCGCGGTTACGTCGCGGTGAAACGTGCCGAACACGAGAACTTCAAGCGGGTCATCAGCTCATGGGAGCGTGAGTTCCTATTGCTCAGCGTCTGATTTCGGCCACGTCATACCCATCGATAAAACAATATGAAAGGTGTCGATATGCGTCTTATGAAAACCGTTGTTCCGGCGGGCTTTGCCTTGCTGTTCGGTACGCTTGCCCAGGCTCAGCCAAGTGTCAGCGTGTACAACTGGACCGACTATATCGGTGAGACCACGCTCGCTGACTTTCAGGGCAAAACCGGGATCAAGGTGATCTACGACGTATTCGACTCCAATGAAACCCTGGAGGGCAAACTGTTGGCAGGCCGTACCGGGTACGACGTGGTGGTGCCGTCCAACCACTTTCTGGCACGCCAGATCAATGCTGGCGCGTTCCTGAAACTGGACCGCGCCGAGCTGCCCAACTGGAAGAACCTCGATCCGGCGCTGCTCAAGCTGTTGGAAAAGAACGATATCGGTAACGCGCACTCGGTGCCCTATCTGTGGGGCACCAACGGCATCGGCTACAACGTCGACAAGGTCAAGCAGGTGCTGGGTGTAGACCACATCGACTCCTGGGCCGTGCTGTTCGAGCCCGAGAACCTGAAAAAACTCAGCCAGTGCGGCGTGGCGATGATGGACTCGGCCGATGAGCTGTTTCCGGCGGTACTCAACTACATGGGCATGGACCCGAACAGCACCCGCCCTGAAGACTACAAGAAGGCCGAAGCCAAGCTGATGACCTTGCGGCCGTACATCACCTATTTTCATTCCTCCAAGTACGTGACGGACCTGGCCAACGGCGATATCTGTGTGGCGATGGGTTACTCAGGTGATGTGTTCCAGGCCGCCAACCGTGCCAAGGATGCAAAAAACGGTGTTCAGATCGCCTACGCCATTCCCAAGGAAGGCAGCAACCTGTGGTTTGACCTGCTGGCGATTCCCGCCGATGCGAAGAACACCACGCAAGCCCATGCCTTCATCAACTACCTGCTTGAGCCAAAAGTGATCGCCAGCGTGAGCAGCACCGTTGGTTATGCCAACCCGAACCCGGCGTCCAAGGCGTACATGGAGGCCGAGCTTGCCAGCAACCCGGAGGTCTACCCACCGCAAGCCGTGCTGGACAAGCTGTACATCTCGCAAACACTGCCGCCAGCGATCATGCGCTTGATGACCCGCGCCTGGAGCAAAGTGAAATCCAACCAATGAGTCGAGCACGTACCATGGCAACGTCGTCGGAACATGCCCGTTCGTACTACTACGCAACGGTGAAACACATGGCTGCCTATCCCGCGCTCGCATCGGATGTTATCGCCGATGTCTGTGTGATCGGCGGCGGCTTTACCGGGGTCAACACCGCGATTGAGCTGGCCCAGCGTGGGCTCTCGGTGGTGCTGCTCGAAGGCAAGCGAGTCGGCTGGGGCGCCAGTGGGCGCAACGGCGGCCAATTGATTCGCGGCATCGGTCATGATGTTTCAGGCTTTGCCCGTCATGTCGGCCAGGAGGGCGTGCGCTATCTGCAGCGCGCGGGTATTGAATCGGTCGAAGTGGTCGGCACGCGGATTCGTGAACACGGGATCGACTGCGACCTGCGCTGGGGGTTCTGTGAGCTGGCCAATACGCCTGCGCAGTTCGCCGCCTTCAGCGAGGAGCAGGAAAGCCTCGCAGCCTTGGGGTACCGTCATGAAACCCGACTGATCAGGCCAGAGCACATGCGCCAGGTCGTGGCGTCGGACGCTTATGCCGGTGGCTTACTGGACATGGGCTCGGGCCACCTTCATCCCCTTGATCTGGTCTTGGCTGAAGCACGTCTGGCCGAATCACTGGGCGTACGTATCTACGAGCAAAGCCCGGTGCTGGAGCTGATCCACGGCGACACGGTACAGGTGCGTTGTGCCAAGGGTACGGTCAAGGCGGGTAGCCTGGTGCTGGCGTGCAACGCGCACCTGGACGACCTGGAACCGCGCCTGAGCGGCAAGGTGCTGCCTGCTGGCAGCTACATCATCACCACGGAGCCGCTGGCGCCCGCCGTGGCCAACGCGCTGATCCCGCAGAACCTGGCCCTGTGTGACCAGAAAGTCGGCCTGGATTATTACCGCCTGACCGCTGACCGGCGCTTACTGTTCGGTGGCGCGTGTCACTATTCCGGGCGCGACCCGGCGGATATCGCCAGCTACATGCGACCGAAAATGCTCAAGGTGTTCCCGCAACTGGCCGACGTGCGCATCGACTTCCAATGGGGCGGCAAGATCGGCATTACGGCCAACCGTTTTCCCCAGGTCGGGCGTTTGCAGCAGCACTCGAACGTGTTCTATGCCCAGGGCTACTCAGGCCATGGCCTGAACGTCACTCACTGGACCGCGAAACTGCTGGCCGAAGCGATTCATGCCGGGCACAGCCATGGCCTGGACATCTTCAGCAAAGTGCCGCACATGACCTTCCCCGGTGGCCCGGCCTTGCGCTCGCCGCTGCTGGCGCTGGGGATGTTGTGGTATCGGCTGCGGGAGTTGTTGGGGTAGCGCCAGTATTCTCGTTAAAAGGACGAGGAGGGTTACTCGGCCGCAACCACCTGATTGCGGCCGAGGGCCTTGGCGCGGTACATGGCTTTGTCGGCATTGTTCAACAGGTCGTGCAGATCCATATCCTCGGCACTCGCCGAGGCTACCCCGAGGCTGGCGGTAAGGCGTTGTGTTCGTGTTTTTTCGAGCATCAAGGGCATCTCGGCAATCGATTTTCCGAGCTGTTCGGCAATGCGTAGCGCCGCCTCCAGGGTGGTATCTGCCAGCAGTACCGCGAACTCTTCACCGCCAAGCCTGCCGTAGACATCCGATTCGCGAAAGGACGCCCGGATCACTGCACCTATTTGGCGCAGAACCTCATCACCGGCCTGGTGGCCGTGTGTGTCGTTGATCTGCTTGAAGTGGTCGATGTCCAGCACCAGGGCGCAAAGGGGCCGCTGATTGCGCTTGCAGTAGCTGTAGAGTTGCTGGGCGTGCTCGAAAAATGCGCGGCGATTGTTCAGGCCGGTGAGTTCGTCGGTCTGCGCGGCATAGCTGGCAATGCGGTGTGCGTGCTCCATTTCATGGGTTAGACGAAAGGCTTTCTCCAGCGCCTCGGAGAGCTCGCGCGTCGCCCGCACGATGGATGCCGAGAACAGCAGGGCGGCGATGGCCATGCCGACCTGCATCGCCGAGGGCTGAAGCAGTAGCCAGAGCGTGCACGGCAGCAAGACCAGCCCCATGGCCGACAAGGTCATGGATCGGTATGCCGAGTAGCAGGACACGGCGCTGCCGGCCATGCCGACGGTAAACAGCAGTACGATCGCCTGCGCCAGGAGGTCATCACTTGGCATTATCGCCAGCGCGCCGAGCCCCCAGAGGCCGGCAGAGAGCACCAGGGTGATCCAGTACTTGCCTTCCCAGCGGTCAGGAATGCGTTCGCGCTCATGGCTGCGAAAGTAGGCCAGGAACAAGCCGATGCGCAGCAGTGTTGCGCCACCCAGCAGTGAGATCCATAACAGAATGACGGATTGATCTGCACGCTCCCAGCACAGCCAACAGAGCATACAGGCGGCAATGAAGCTGCCGACCACCGCCGTTACAGACTGACGGAACAGCAGATGCAAGCGGTCGGTACGAACTTGCTCGGCAATGAGCACATTCTGGTCATGCTGTAGTGCAAAAGGGTTCATTCGCGCCGCCCAATCATGACACTGCTCCATCAGCGCAGTTGGGGGATGGTTGACTGTCATCGACCCAGGCGCGTGAGTGCTAAAAACCTTACGAATATAGAGGATAACTCAGCGACGTATCTATGCAATCCAGAGGCCACCAGGAAAATATCCAATCTGCGTTGGCTGCTGGGGTGTAGGCGCGTTTGTACTGAATCATGGGGGATCGGGTTACTGCCGATCGACCGAGAACTTGCCTGCGCCTGTCACGCTGAGCAGCAACAAGCCTCCCATGATGCTGATGTTCTTGTAGAACTGGATCATGTTGGCGGCCTTGTCGGGCTCAGGCATGCTCCAGAAGGGATGGCCAATGAGTGCCGTCCCCAGCACGAACAACGCCATCAATGCTGCCAGTGGCCGGGTAAAAAAACCGACTACAAGGGCAATGCCGACGAAGAACTCCATCAGTATTGCGATCCCTGCTGCCACGGGCGGCATCGGTGCGCCAAGCGACGCAAGATAGCCTGCAGTACCTTCGAAGTTGGTCAGCTTGCTCCAGCCAGACATGACAAAAATAGTCATCAGCAAAAGGCGTGCGATGAGGATGATCAAGTCTTTCTGCTGTTCAAACAGGGTGTAACGCATGGTCTTTACCCGATGCTGAATGTAATGCCATGAGTCTAGTCATTGCATCGCCGAGTGCCAGTACGCGCAAAGGCTGAAGTGAGTACCTGCAGCCAGTCCATCACCGCGCCTCTAAGCTGTTCGCTGTGTTGAACAGGCGTTGCATCTGGTCGGCCGGTCGTGGCTGGCTAAACCAGTAACCCTGGCCATAGTGGCAGCCTTCATTGAGCACAAAATCGAGTTGTGCCGGGGTTTCGATGCCCTCGGCGACGACTTCCAGGCCGAGGTTCCGGCCAAGGCCGATGATCGCCTGGCTGATCGTGCCTTGTTTGCTATTGAACGGGATACCGCCGATGAAGCTCTTGTCCAGTTTGAGAATGTGCAGTGGAAAACGCGTGAGATAGCCGAGTGAGGAGTATCCGGTGCCAAAGTCGTCCAACGCCAACAATACGCCCAGGCTGGCCAGTTCATTCAGGCACGCCAAGGTGTTCGAGTCCTCATTGATCAACTGGCTTTCGGTAATTTCCAGGATCAGGCTGGCAGGGGGCAGGCCGCTTTCCTGCAGGATATCGATCAGCCTGGGGGTGAAGTCGGTTTGTTGCAGTTGCAGGCTGGAAATGTTCACCGAACAGCGGATGTGCTCATGTCCTTCCATCTGCCAGGTGCGGGTCTGCTGGCAGGCCTGGCGCAGTACCCATTCGCCGACGTGGATGATTTCTCCTGATTCCTCCAGCGCTGGAATGAACTCCAGGGGTGAAATCAGGCGTTCATCCTGGCGCCAGCGTAGCAGTGCTTCCACCCCGCACACCTGTGGTACCCCTTGGTCCAGGCGATAGATCGGTTGGTAGTGCAGTTCGAATTCATCGTGCTGGAGTGCCTGGCCCAGCGCGGACTCCAGTTCCAGATGGTGCTGTGCATCGTCCTGCAAGGCTTCACTGTAGTGGGCAAAGCGTGCCTTGCCAGCAGATTTGGCGCTGTAGAGGGCAAGGTCGGCGGCCTGCACGACATCCAGCGCCTTGCCATGTTCGTGCATGGGGGCGATGCCAATACTGGCACTGACCACAAGGGTATGGCCGTCGATATGCAGCGGCTGATGCAGGTTGTCCAGAATGCGCTGGGAGATGTGTTCGGCGTCGAGGCTGCAACTGAGGTCGCTAAGCAGGACGATGAATTCGTCGCCGCCGAAGCGGAACAGTTGATCACTGGGACGCAGCGCGTTTCTCAGGCGCTGGGCCACTTCGACCAGCACGCGGTCACCGACACTGTGGCCCAGGCTATCGTTGATCAGCTTGAAGCGGTCGAGGTCGATGAACAGCAGTGCTTCGTAGTCGCCGCCCCTGCGTTCTTTCATGATGGTCTTCTGCATTTGCTCATCAAGGCGTATGCGGTTGGCCAGACCGGTCAGCGGATCATGGTGAGCGGCATGCATCAGGCGTTGCTCGACGTCTTTGCGGGCACTGATATCGGACTGCGAGCCTGCCATGCGTAACTGGCCCGGTGTGGTGACTTCGGCGACCCCGCGTACCAGTACCCAGGTATAGTCACCGTTGCTTTGGCGGATACGGTACTCATGGTGCACGAGGGCGGTCCGCCCTTGCAGGTGAGCATCGATGGCTTGACGAAAATCCGGCAAGTCGTCCGGGTGAACGCGGTTGAACCAACTGGCACTGCTCTCGCCCATGCTGTCGCGGCTGAGGCCGAGCATGCTGGCCCAACGCTCGGATACATACAGTCGATCCTGGTCGATGTGCCAGTCCCAGATGCCGTCGTTGGCACCGCGCAGCGCACGGGCGAAGCGTGCTTCGCTGTCTTCCAGCGCCTTGTGCTGCGCTGCGCTGTAGGTGTCGATGGCCAGGGTCATGTCGAAGAACACGGCCTTCAACAGGCTTGAGTAAAGCGTGGCCTGATCGCTGTCACCGAATAGGCTGGCAAGCATATCGTCAAGGTACAGACGGTAGGTGCCCAGGTACCATTTCAACTCCAGGCCGACCTGTTGGTGGATCACGCCAATGCGCAGGCGGCTGTTGATGTAGGCATCATCGTAGAGACCAGCCCACAAGCGCTGGTAGTAGTCCGCCTGGCTGTGCTTCAGGCGGGTAGTGATCTCGGGCGTGCGCAGCAGTGCAGACGGTGTGGCAAACTGCTCCAGGTGACGGTACAGCCGATTGATGAACGTCGGCTGAGCAGGGGCCATGCGCGCTGCTGCTGCGCTGAGACGCTCGGCATCCGCTGCGCTCCAGTCGAGAAAGCGAAAGCGCTCGGCGATTTCCTCCTGGTCGAGGCGAATACGTTTAAGCAACTCCGTCAGATCTGCTGTCACCTTCATTCACATGGCCCTGTACTTGTACAGATACGTTTTCTGCTGAAAAAAAAGCGCCGTGCCCCTGCATTCTGCTCAAGAACGCATGGTCACGGCGCTTCGTCTTTCAGGCCCGATGTCCTGCTCGGCAAAGCCGGCTCCCGCTTCTAGCGGAACCTACTGATGGCATAATTACATCATTCTGGATTGTCTGACAACTTCTCCAGCAGCCCAACCAGACGCCGCCGTAACATCCCCAGTTCGCGGGATTTGAAGGCATGACGCGTCTGCTCCAAAACCTCGGTCGTTTCGACCAAGGCCGCATGTACTCGCCCGGTCGACCCGAGGTGCGCGTCACCTAGCCAGCGACAAAGGGGGGCGGCACTGCAATCACTCGGTACAACCAGCACCTCGCAGTCTGGCGCGATGTTAGCCAGCAGCGGGCGTAGCTGGTCGGCTAGCACTTCATTGCTGCAGATGATTCGGGCTGCCTGGTTGGACTCGTACATGGCACTGCATCCCTACGAAGGTGGACGGGCTATGTACAGCAACGCCTGTTGCAGTTCACTGACATGAATCAACGTTCAAGCCGACCGTGCTCAGTTGCTGCTGTTTGGTAGGTGCGCCTGCCTCATGGTTGATAACAGTATTGAATACTTGGATGATGGCTGATTGATGTCAATGCTGCGTCAGTGTGACGCGTTTAAAGTTCCTCGATACGATCAAGGTGCACCGACTTCAGGCCCGCGTTTTGATTACTGACACCATGACGTTTGGCACACGGGTGCTAAGGAGCGGTTGCGATGTTTAGTGGTAAATGGCGAACGCGAGTTGCCGAGCAGGACGATGAGCTGGTCGCGTTGCGCCGAGAAAACGAAGCCTTGCGCCAGGAAAACCGGCAATTGGCCGATCTGGTTGCCCAGACCCAGGCCGAACAGGCTGCGCTCAATGGTTACAGCCGCTACCAGAGTGAGTTGCATGACAAGCTGGGCATGTTCGATGACTCCATGAAGCAGACCCGTGATGGCGTCGTCCACCAGGCAGAAATTCTGCGCGGCGAAGTGGATCACCTCAAGGCCAATAGCGGTGTATTTGCCCAAACCTCCGAGATGCTGTCCTCGTTCTCCAGTTCGCTCACACACATGGCAGAGCAGGGTGTGAGCAGCGTGGAGAGTGTCAGCCAACTCAAGACCCGCGTGAGTGAGATCAGCAACATCGTTGGCTTGATCAAGGCGATTTCTGACCAGACCAACCTGCTGGCACTGAATGCGGCCATCGAGGCGGCGCGTGCCGGTGAACAGGGCCGTGGTTTTGCAGTGGTTGCCGATGAGGTCCGGGCGCTGGCGCAACGCACCCATCAGGCGACCCAGGACATCAGCGTTCTGGTGGATGGCATCAACACCGATACGGCGGCGGCAAGCGCCTCGATCGGTAACCTGTCCACCGAGGCAACCCGCCTGGCCAGCGATGTGTCGTCGTCGTCGCAGACCCTGGATGAAATGGTGGTGATGGGCGACCACATGACCGGCTTGATCGAGAATATCGCGCTCAGTTCGTTCTGTGAGGCGGTCAAGCTTGATCACCTGTTGTTCAAGTTGATGGTCTATCTGCGCCTGTTCAATCAAGACCAGAACCTTGAGCTCTCGGACCACAAGAACTGCCGTCTCGGGAAGTGGTACCTCACGCCTGAAACCCAGGAAACCTACCGAAATGATCGGTCATTCAGCCAGCTCGACGATCCGCACCGTCTCTGCCACGAGTCCGCAAGCGAGGCGTTGCACAAGGCGCAGCACAAGGATTGGAATGCCGTGGTGCAGTCCTTGAACAGCATGGAAGTCGCCAGCTTGAAGGTTAACCAGGTTCTGGTTGCGCTGGCTAACCGGGACGCTTAGCAGAGGATTGCCGCGTACGGGTCGCACTCATGCTACTAGTATGAACATGCAGCCGTTAAGGAGCCTGGCATGATTGCGATACGTGAAGCATGGAAAGCCGGTTTGCTCGGGCGCGAGCATTGGCTAGGCAATCTGGTGTCCGGGGTGGTTGTCGGGGTGGTTGCACTGCCGTTGGCCATGGCGTTTGCCATCGCCTCGGGTGTCAAGCCCGAGCAAGGCATCTACACCGCAATCATTGGTGGCCTGCTGGTGTCGATCTTTGGCGGTAGCCGGCTGCAAATTGCCGGCCCGACAGGGGCATTTATCGTCATCCTGGCAGGTGTCACCGCGACCCACGGTGTCGAGGGCCTGCACATTGCCACGATGATGGCCGGCGTCATCCTGTTGCTGCTGGGCATCACCCGCCTGGGTGCAATCATAAAGTTCATCCCGGACCCGGTGATCGTCGGTTTTACCGCGGGCATCGGCGTGATCATCTGGGTGGGTCAGTGGAAGGACTTCTTCGGCTTGCCGGCAATTACCGGTGAGTACTTTCACGAGAAGTTCTGGCATTTGCTGCTCGCGCTGCCGAACCTGCACATGGCCACGACGTCGTTGGCGTTGCTCAGCCTGTTCCTGGTGCTGATCACCCCCAGAATTGCAGCGCTCAAACGCTTTCCCGGGCCATTGGTTGCCATGGTGGTTGCGACGCTGATCCAGTCGCTGTTTCACTTCGATGGCGTCGCCACGATTGGCAGTGCCTTCGGCGGTATCCCTCAAGGTTTCCCCGACTTCAACCCGCCGCAGATCACCCTGGCGCGTGTTATTGACCTGATTGGGCCGGCGTTTGCGATCGCCATGCTGGGGGCCATCGAATCGCTGCTTTCCGCTGTGGTTGCCGACGGAATGGCCGGCACTCGGCACGACTCCAATCAGGAACTGATCGGCCAGGGTATCGCCAACCTGGCAACCCCTCTGTTTGGTGGGTTTGCCGCGACCGGCGCGATTGCCCGTACCGCGACCAATATCCGTAATGGCGGTACAAGCCCGCTGGCCGGTATTGCCCATGCCATTACCCTGGTCTTGATCATTCTGTTCCTGGCACCCTTGGCCTCGAACATTCCTCTGTGCGCCCTGGCGGCCATCCTGTTCGTTGTCGCCTACAACATGAGCGAGTTGAAACACTTCAAGCGTATGGTTCAACGTGCCCCGCGCGCCGATGTAGCGATTCTGCTCATTACCTTCACCCTTACCGTATTCAGCGATCTGGTAATCGCCGTGAACATCGGCGTGATTCTGGCGATGCTGCAGTTCATGCGGCGTATGGCATCCTCCGTCGAGGTGCAGCAGGTCATCGAGCACGAGCTCGAACACGAACTGCGCCAGAACGGTCACCAGCACCTGCCGCCTGGCGTGTTGATCTACACCGTCGAGGGGCCGCTGTTCTTTGGTGCGGCGGAAACCTTTGAGCGTGCCCTGGCCCAGACGCATACCGATCCCGTTGTACTGATCTTGCGTCTTAAACACGTGCCGTTCATGGACATCACCGGCCTGCAGATGCTCGAAGAAGTCATCCAGCAACTGCACAAACGGCACATTGTCGTAAAACTCTGTGAAGCCAATGCCAAGGTGTTGGGCAAGCTCGGCAGGGTAGGCATCCTGCACGCCATTGGCAGCCAGCATTACCATGCGGCGTTCAGTGACGCACTGGCTGACGCTGCCGAGCTTGCGCGCTGACCTCGACAGCGGGCGCTACGCTTGCCGCATCGTTTTTCACCTGCACCGGGAAGTTGTTCATGAGGCATATCGAAGCTCATAAAACACAGCGTATCGGCTGGCTGCGTGCCGCGGTACTTGGCGCCAATGACGGTATTGTCTCTACCGCCAGCCTGATCCTGGGGGTGGCTGCGGCTGGCGCGAGTGTTGCCAGTATTCTGATCGCCGGCGTTGCCGGCCTTGTTGCGGGGGCGATGTCGATGGCCGCCGGCGAATACGTGTCGGTCAGTTCGCAGGCAGATACCGAGCGTTCCGACCTGGACCGGGAACGCAAGGAGCTGGCGGCTGATCCTGTACATGAGCACGCCGAGTTGACCGAGATCTACGTTGGTCGCGGGCTCGATAAAGAATTGGCCAGCCGCGTCGCCACACAGTTGATGGCACACGATGCGCTGGGTGCGCATGGCCGCGATGAACTGGGCATTTCCGAAGCGTTGGCCGCGCGACCGGTGCAGGCTGCCCTGGCCTCGGCAGGTACGTTTTCAGTCGGTGCGGCACTGCCCTTGCTGATCGTTCTATGGGCGCCACAATCGCTGCTGATGTATGCCGTGGCTGGCAGTTCGCTGCTGTTTCTGATGCTTCTGGGGGTATTGGCAGGCTACACCGGTGGCGCGTCGGTGGTGATTGCTGCGGCCCGCGTGACCTTTTGGGGCGCACTGGCCATGGGCCTGACGGCGGGGGTCGGTGTTTTGTTTGGCGTCACCGCTTGACGGGCGTGCGCCAGATTATGTGGCAGCCGTAATCAACGGCCGCGACGCCGGGACACCACCGCCTCGATATTCTTGCGACCAATCAGTTTTGGCTGCTCATGCGGCATAGCTTCGCCTAGCCATTTGTACATCACCAGGCAGTCCACCAGGCCCAGGCGTGCGTGCTGGTAGGCCTTGGGCAGGCGCCCGACGACCTCGAAACCAAGCTTTTGCCAGAGGGCCACGGCCACTTCGTTGCTCGACACTACCGAGTTGAACTGCATCGCCATGAAACCGTTGTCGCGAGCCAGTTGCTGAGAGTGTTGGCACATTGCCTGCGCTACGCCTCGGCCGCGTGCGGCCTCGGTAACCATGTAGCCGCAATTGCACACATGGGCGCCTGGGCCGGCGGCGTTGGCCTTGAGGTAATAGGAACCCAGCAGTTCGCCGTTTTCCTCGGCTACCAGGGTATGCAAGGGCATTCCCAGCCACAGTTGGCGTGCCTGTTCGACAGTGATGGCGGGGTCGAAGGCATAGGTTTCGCGGGCGCCGACGATGGCCTTGAAGGTCGGCCAGAAGTGCTCGAAGTCGGCGGCGGTCATGGGGCGGATGTGAATCATGCTGTTCTCGGAGGGGGCGTGCGGGTGGGCTGGCTGCAACGGACGTGTCGTGCCAGCTTGGCGATGGCGGGATTATGGCTCGACCTTGCCTACCGCATCCAGTGCCCGTGCCGAGTAAACCAGTGCTGCACCCGCGTTCATCGCGATGGCAACGCCCAGTGCTTCGGCAATTTCTTCCCGGGTGGCACCGTGTTTCACGGCCTGTGCCGAATGCACGGCAATGCAGCCATCGCAACGGGTCGTGACGGCCACGGCCAGAGAGATCAGTTCGCGGGTCTTGGCATCGAGGTGGTTGTTTTTTTCGCCGGCAGCACTGGCGGTCAGGTAGCCGCTGACCGTGTCCGGTGAGAGTTGCTTGAGGTCGCGAATGCCGGCCGTCAGCTGTTTACGGTACTCGTTCCAGTCCAACATGGTGTTCACCTTGTGTGTTTCGACAAAATGAACAGTGAAGCTAGTTTTTCGGCAGTTGCTGCGCCGTTGGTCGATAGGCGCAGGGCAGGGACGTGGGCAGCCTTTGCAAGACGTGGGCGCCGACTGCGTCGGCGCCGCCATAACGGGTCAGATATAAATGAAGATCAGCGCCAACACGGCCACTACCGCCCATTTTTCGGCGTAGTAACGTGCGCGGTTGCGTTTCTTCAGTGCCTTGCCGCGCTCGCGGATCTTGTAGATCCGGGTGAACAGGCGGTTGATGCCGCCGGTCTTGTCCCCGTCAGCGTTCGGCGCGGCAGCCGCGGCCATGACATTGTGGCTGAACCAGCGGTTGAACGCAGTGGCCCAGCGGTATTTCAGGGGGCGCTCGATATCGCAGAACAGAATGATGCGGTTTTGATCCGTCTGGTTGGCGGCATAGTGAATATAGGTTTCATCGAACACGACACCTTCACCGTCACGCCAGTGGTACTTCTCACCGTCCACGTCGATGTAGCAGTCCGGGCTGTTGGGGGTGTCCAGGCCCAGGTGGTAGCGGTAAGAACCGGCATAGGGGTCGCGGTGACGAACCAGTTTCGAGCCCGGTGGCAGGGTGGCGAACATGGCTGCCTTGACGGTGCCGATACCTTGCAGCAGCTCTGTGGTACGTGGGCACAGCTTCATCGCCGAAGGGTGACTTTCGCCATACCACTTCAGGTAGAAACGTTTCCAGCCACTTTTGAAAAATGAGTTGAAGCCCACATCGTCATAACGCTGCGAGCTTTTGATTTCGCCGACATTCAGGAGCTGTTGGGCCTCTTCGCGGATGGCTTCCCAGTTGTCCTGCAGGGGTTTGAGCTCGGGAAATGAATCGGTGCTGAGGTAGGGCCGGGCGGGCAGCCTGGAGAACAGGTAGAGGAAGACGTTGACGGGCGCCAGGAAGCTTGAGTGGTCGCCCAACTGACGGGTCAGTTTGTGTCGAACGCGACCGCGCAGGTGGACATAGGCAATCGAAAAAACGAACAGAAGAACGAGAAATAGTTTCATGCACGGTTACTTGTCGGTGTGGCTATGAGCCATTGCGTAAGTGCGCAAGCATAAACAATCGCGCCTAGTCTTTGAACATATTGTTACTATTTGACAGGTCGACTTATGTGCAATATCCAGCAGGGATTTACCCGTTAATCAGCAATAATCCCGTGCTTTCAACACGGCTATCGCTGGCAAGCCTTCGCTGCTTCATGCAGCACCGTTCATCCACCAGCGGAAAACGAAGAAAAACACCATGCTCAGCAGCATGCTGATCAAGGTGTTACGGGTCAACAACACGAGCCCAACCGCCACCATCGAGCCCACCAGGTAGGGGTTGGCCGGGTTGAGGTCAAGCTGGTGGTTGGGCATGAAGATGATCGGCCCGCAGATGGCGGTGAGCATGCCGGGCACGGCAAAACCGAGAAATTGCCGCGCATTTGAACTCAGGCGCAGCGGCAGGCGGGGCTCGAGAAAGGCGTAGCGGTTGAGGAACACGACCAGCCCCATGCCGACGATCAGCAGGAAAATCATGAACGGCCTCCGCTCAGTTTCTGGCAGATGAAACCGGCGCTCATGCCCAGCAGGCCGGCCAGCACCAGCGCTGTTTCCCAGTGCCAGAAACTGAACAGCACTGAACTGAACAGCGAAACCGCGACGCACACCACCGTTGGCAGGTTGCGTACCAGTGGCGCAATCAAGGCTACAAACGTGGCAACGATGGAGAAGTCCAGGCCCAGTTTGTCCAGGTGCGGAATGTTCTGGCCCAGGACGATGCCGGCCAGGGTGAACAGGTTCCAGGCCACGTAGAAGGTCAGGCCTACGCCCAGCGCATACCAGCGGTTGAACTGTTGTTTGTCGTACTGGCTGGTCAGGGCGAAGAATTCGTCGGTCAGCAGAAAGCCCAGCCCCACCCGCCAGCGCACAGGCAGGTCAGAAATCACGGGGCGCATCGACAGACCGTAGAGCAGGTGCTGTGAGGTCAGTAGCAGGGTGGTCAGGATGATCGAAAACAGGTTCGCGCCGCCCTTGAGCATACCGATGGCAACCAGTTGTGCGGCACCGGCGAAGACAATTGCCGATAGCCCCTGACCTTCAAGGGGTGTCAGGTTGGCTTCAATGGCCATCGAGCCGGCCAGCAGGCCCCAGGGGGCAACGGCCAACGACAGCGGCAGGATGGCAATGGCGCCATGGATGAATGCCTGGCGGGCGAGGTGTGGGTGAGTCATGGTCTACAAACGCGACTGAACAGGGGGGCATAGCATGCCAGAGTGCCAGCTGCGCTGCTTGAGCGATCTTGTCAGGGTGCGAACTGGCGCAGGTCATCCCACTCAGCGTTGGCTGGTCAGGCGATGCTGGGCGGTTGCGCAGCCATTGGCATCGACCGCCTTGCGGTACCACATCTGGCGCTGCGGTCGGTCGACGGCACCGAGCAGTCGATAGACTTCGGCCTGAAAGTCACGTTGCTGGCCCCATTGCAGCGTCAGCCCCCGACGACCTTGCGGTCGGCACTCCAGGCGCATTGCCGGTTGTGGGTAGTAGGTGGCATAGCGCGTGGCATCTTGTACGGCTTTCTTCAGCGCTGTCCGATAGGCATCGCTGTCGCGGTACTCGCTACACAGCGAGTTGATCTGCAGCGAGGCCGGTGCGAACCCCTGGCTGAGGCTGGCGGCAAGTAGCGGGCAGGCCTGTGCCGGTACTTCGGCGGGGCTCAGGTAGGTCATGTAGTAAAGCGCCAGTCGGTACTCGGCCACCGGGTGGTTGAGCGATGCTGCCTTGCGTAGCAGCTCCACACCTGGCGTCAGGGTTTGCACCAGTGTCGTGCCCTGGCGCAACAGGTCGTCCTGGGTCGCGTCGGTTGGTGGGCTGAAGGTACTGGCCTGGGTGTCAGCCTGCTCCAGAAACGGCAGGGCCTGGCGGTACAGCAGGTCGGCGTGAGGGTCGATAGGGGGGCTGTCGGCCAGGCTCAGGCAAGGAGCCATTACCGAAAGCACCGTCAACAGACGCAGGCAGCGGTTCACTTCGCGCAACCTGTGAGCAGGGATGAGTGCTCGACGTGTACACGCCAGAGCGAAGCAGATGAGCCGACGACGGTATGCATGAGTCGATCCGATGGTCCAGCAGTGGAAAGGGCGTTACCTGACGCTCGCTATTCTAGCGGCTGCAGGCAGACAGCTGAAGTGATGCCTTATGCCCTGTCATGCACCTTGTCGGCAAGCGGCCGCAGGGCCGCGTTATCGACATCGTTGCGGTTAAGCGCAGAGGACACGCCGGAGCGGGTGACAGCTCGGGTAGAATCGAGGCTCACGATTCAGTTCAGGGGTTGCAGCGGTGGATGTACAACAGGGCTTCGTCCTGACCCGGCATTGGCGGGATACGCCAGACGGCACCCTGGTGGAATTCTGGCTGGCGACCGATGCCGGCCCACGCCAGGTGCGGCTGCCGGTGCAAACCTCCGTGGCCTTTGTCCTGGCCGAGCAGCGAGACCGCGTCGAGGCCTTGCTGGCTGGCGAGCGAGAGGTCGAACTGCGCCCGCTGGACCTCTGTGACTTCCAGCACCGCCCCGTACTGGGCCTGTATTGCCGCCAGCACCGTCAGTTGATGCAACTGGACAAGCGCCTGCGTGCGGCCGGCATTGAACTGCTGGAAGCCGATGTTCGTCCGCCTGAGCGCTACCTGATGGAGCGCTTTATCACCGCGCCGGTGAGTTTCGCCGGGCGCGTCGACGCCAGCGGTGTATGGCTGGATGCTCAGCTCAAGCCCGAATCAGGCTATCGCCCACAGTTGAAGCTGGTGTCGCTGGATATCGAAACCACCGAACGCGGCGAGCTGTACTCCATTGCACTGGAAGGCTGTGGTCAGCGTCAGGTGTACATGCTGGGGCCGGCTAATGGCGACGACCAGGCCGTGGATTTTGCCTTGGAGTATTGTGCCAGCCGAGCGCAATTGCTTGAGCGGCTGAATACCTGGTTGGCCCGTCACGACCCTGACGCGATCATTGGCTGGAACCTGGTGCAGTTCGACCTGCGTGTACTTCATGAGCATGCTCAAAGGCTGAAGGTCCCTTTGATCCTCGGGCGTGGAGGCGAGCCGATGGAGTGGCGCGAGCACGGCAGTCGTTCTCATTTTTTTGCCGGTGCCGCAGGGCGCTTGATCATCGACGGCATCGAAGCGTTGCGTTCGGCGACCTGGAGCTTTCCGTCGTTCAGCCTGGAAAACGTTGCCCAGACCTTGCTCGGCGAGGGCAAGGCAATCGACACGCCTTATCAGCGCATGGACGAAATCAATCGCATGTTTGCCGAGGACAAGCCGGCCCTGGCGCGCTACAACCTCAAGGACTGCGAACTGGTGACACGGATTTTCGCCAAGACCGAATTGCTCACCTTCCTCCTGGAGCGTGCCAGCGTCACCGGCTTGTCCGCGGACCGCAGTGGCGGCTCGGTGGCGGCGTTCTGTCACCTGTACATGCCGCTGATGCACCGCCAGGGGTTTGTGGCGCCCAACCTTGGTGGCCGTCCGGACGAAGCCAGCCCGGGCGGCTTTGTCATGGACTCGCGCCCGGGCTTGTACGAGTCGGTGCTGGTGCTCGATTACAAGAGCCTGTACCCGTCGATCATCCGCACGTTCCTGATCGACCCGATCGGCTTGGTCGAGGGCCTGCGCGAACCCGGCGATGCCACGTCGGTGCCAGGTTTTCGGGGGGCGCGTTTTTCGCGTACCCGGCATTGCCTGCCCTCGATTGTCGAGCGGGTGTGGCAGGGGCGTGAAGCGGCCAAGCGCGAGCGCAACGCTCCGTTGTCCCAAGCCTTGAAAATCATCATGAACGCGTTCTACGGGGTACTCGGCTCCAGTGGTTGCCGGTTCTTCGACCCACGGCTGGCATCGTCGATCACAATGCGCGGTCATGAAATCATGCGTCGCACTCGCGAACTGATCGAGGCCCAGGGGTATGAAGTGATCTATGGCGATACCGACTCGACCTTCGTCTGGCTCAAGCGCACGCACAGTGAAGAGGATGCAACGGCCATCGGCCGACGCCTGGTGCAGCAGGTCAACCTGTGGTGGCAAGCACACCTGCAGGCCGAGTACGGCCTGACAAGCGCTTTGGAATTGCAGTTTGAAACCCACTACCAACGCTTTCTGATGCCGACTATCCGAGGTGCCGAGGAGGGCAGCAAGAAACGCTATGCCGGCTTGGTACGCCGTGCAGACGGGCGTGACGAGATGGTCTTCAAGGGCCTGGAAACCGTGCGTACCGATTGGTCGCCGCTGGCCCGGCAGTTCCAGCAGGAGCTCTACCAGCGCATCTTTCTGCGCCAGCCTTACCAGGCTTATCTGCGTGACTATGTGCGGCAGACGCTGGCGGGTGAACGGGATGAGCAACTGATCTACCGCAAGCGCCTGCGTCGACCCTTGGCGGACTATCAGCGTAACGTCCCGCCGCACGTGCGTGCCGCGCGCATGGCTGATGACTACAACGACCGTCAGGGGCGTACGCGCCAGTATCAGAATGTTGGCTGGATCAGCTACGTGATCACCTTGGCCGGGCCTGAACCCTTGGAAAACCGCAACGCGATGATCGATTACGATCATTACCTGACCAAGCAGCTGCAGCCGATCGCCGATGCAATCCTGCCGTTTGTGGGCGATAGCTTCAGTGCCTTGATTGACCGGCAGATGGGGTTGTTCTAACGCTGGGTGCCTTCGCGCGGATTAGATGAAACTCGGCGCTGCGAGCCGATGGACGGCAGCAAAGTGCTGACCATCAGCTATCCTCTGGTTCAATGGATTCAGCCTTTCATAGCCCGTCGGGTGGGGCTTGGTCATCGGAAGTTACCGTTGTCTTGCGTACATGGTCGGTACAGTCGTTTAGGCTCGCAGGTCGGATCTTTCGTCAGGATTCGTAGCCTATGGAGCATTGAAACAAGAAGGAGATGCGTATGCTCACTCGTTCACTGACCCTTGCCACCCTGCTGGCTGTTGCCTGCCCCTTGATGGCCGCTGACAGTGACGGCCCTCTCGCTCTGGAGCGGGGTAGAACCCGACCCTTGATCATCATTGCGCCCAGTACGGTAGATCCGACGCTGGTCAGCCTGAAAAAGGCCCTGGATGAACCGGCCAACCGTCAGGCGTTCACTGAGCGCAACATGGTGCTGTTCACCATCGCCAATACCATCGGTCAACGCGACGGCAAGAACATGGACCCGCAAACCACCATGGCCTTGATTCGCGAGCTCAAGCTGGGTGCCAGCGTGGGTACCAAGGTGATTCTGATGGGCAAGGATGGCGAGAAAAAGCTCGAGCGCATTGGTACGGTTGAGCCCAAGGAGCTTTTCACCACCATCGATCAGTTGCCGGCCAGCGAGAAAGAAATGGTTACGACGACACCTGTCGTGACAGAGGCTGCGCCAGGCAAGGAGGGCAAAGAGGGCAAACCGGCGAAGCCAGCAAAACCGGCAGCGCCGCCCAAGCCGCTTGAAGACTGATCATTCCCGGTACGTCAGCCCAGTGCCTGCAGCAACGCGGCAGGCACTCACCGCGATACCCTCCTTCCAGTAAATGATTCTCGCTAAGCAGTAGGATATTGCTCGCTTTATTGTTATGTTATTACATATTTAATAAAGGAGCCCCCATGAATCACCCGCTAGGAAGGTTGTACCTTGGCCTGTCTGCAGGCCTGTTGAGCGTGCCTGTCACCGCCGAACAAACCATCGTCCTCGATGCCGTCACCGTCAGTGACAGTCGTTTTGAAGAGCGTGCCGATGGCCCGGTACAGGGTTATCGGGCCACGCGCTCCAGCACCGCGACCAAGACCGATACCGACATCCGCGACACCCCGCAGAGCATCAGTGTGGTACCCGCCCAAGTGCTCGATGACCTCAACAGCACCCGCATTGATCGCGCACTGGATTTTGCCGGGGGTGTGTCGCGGCAGAACAATTTTGGTGGCTTGACCTTCCTCAACTACAGCGTGCGGGGCTTCACCACCGGCGAGTTGTACAAGAATGGTTTTGCCGTCAACCGGGGCAGCTACAGCGCGCCGGATACCTCAAGTATCGAGCGTATCGAAGTGCTCAAGGGGCCTGCTGCCAGCCTGTATGGGCGAGGTGACCCCGGCGGGTTGGTGAACATCGTGACCAAACGGCCCGAGGCCGAAGCCTTCACCCGCTTCAAGGCCAGTGCCGGCAGTTGGGACCGCTACCGCAGCAGCCTGGATGTGAACACCCCGCTCAACGACGATGGTTCGCTGCTGTCGCGGGTTAACCTGGCGGTGGAAGACAACGGCAGCTTCCGTGACCATGTCGACAGCCAGCGGCGGATCGTCAGCCCGTCGCTGAGTTGGCAGCTCAACCCGGACACGCAACTGTTCGTCGATACGGAATTCTCCCGTACCGAGTCGGTGTTCGACCGTGGCATTGCGGCCGTGAACAACGAACTGGGTTCAGTAAAGCGTTCGACCTTCCTGGGTGAACCCAACGATGGCCGTATCCGCAATGACAATCAGACGCTGGACCTGGCGCTGGAACATTACCTCAATGACGGTTGGAAGCTGCGGCTGGCCAACCATTACACCCAGGGCACCCTCAACGGTGACAGCTCGGAAGCTTCACGGGTGGTCGGAACGGCCATCAGCCGGTTCTACCGTCAGCGGAATTTTGAATGGAACGACAACATCACCCAGGCAGAACTGCATGGCCGTTTCGATGTGGGCAATTGGCAACACCAGACACTGATTGGCCTGGAGTACGAGAACTACCGCAACAGCCAGAAGTACCCGCAAAGCGCTACGACCCTGGACTATGGCCTGGATGTTTACAACCCGGTGTATGGCCAACCCAAACCTGCCATCGTCAAGGCCAACGACTTCTTCGAGCGCACCGAAAGTTACGCCCTGAACCTGCAGGACCAGATCGTTTTCACCGAACGGCTGCGAGGGTTGCTCGGCGTACGTCTTGAACATATCGAGCAGACCGCTCAGAACCGAGCAACGCAGGTCAGTAACACCCAGGAAAAAGATGCCGTTACGCCTCGGGTGGGCCTGTTGTATCAGTTGACACCGCAGGTGGGGGTGTTCGCCAACGCATCGACCTCGTTCAAGCCTAACGGCATGGGCACCCAGGGCGAGGTCTACAAGCCGGAGAAAGGCCTGGGTTATGAAACCGGGGTCAAGCTCGACCTGTTCGACAGCCGTTTGGGCGCGACGATTGCGTTGTTCCAGATCGACAAGGAAAACGTCATCACCACCGATGCCAATGGCGACAGCATCGCGGCGGGCAAGGCACGCAGCCAGGGCCTGGATGCGCAGTTCAGTGGCCAGTTGAGCGATGCCGTGCGCGTGATTGGCGCCTATGCCTACATCGACGCCGAAGTCACCAAGGGCGATGCCAGCGTGCCCAAGGGCAGCGACTTGCTGGGTATCCCCCGGCATAGCGGCAGCCTGATGGCGGTGTATGAGTTCCAGGAGGGTGCCTTGCGCGGTTCTGACATGGGGGTGGCGGCCAACTATGTAGGCGAGCGCTCGGGCCTTGCTGGCAGCGATTTCCGCTTGCCCGGTTACAGCACGGTCGATCTGTTGGCCCATTACAAGGCGACGGAGAACCTTACGCTTGGTTTGAACCTCAACAACCTGTTCGACCGCACCTATTACGAGCGCAGCTACAACGCGGCGTGGGTCATGCCAGGTGATCCGCGCAATGTCAGCCTGAGCCTGGCCTTGAGCCTGTGATTCTGGCTTGGCCCTGCGTGCCAGGCTTTGCCTTCGATGACATCGTTGGCAAGCCAACTCCCACAGGTGGGAGCAGGCTTGCCTGCGATAGGATCAACGCGGTGTCAGTGCCCTTTCAGTGAGGGTACCCGTTTGCCGCGGCGCGTACTTCCTTGGCGGTGCAACCGAAGCGTTGGCGGAAGCTGCGGGCAAATTGAGCCTGATCACTGAAGCCCCAGCGCATTGCCAGTTCGCCTATGGACAAGTGGCAGTAAGGGTCATGCAGGTCTCTGTGCACCGCTTCAAGACGCCGTAGGCGGATCCACTCGCTGAGGCTGTAGGGGGTGGCAGTGAACAGTTTGTGCAGATAACGCACCGACAGCTTGCAGGCGTCAGCGATCATTTGCGGGGCGAGATCCGGGTTGCCCAACTGTTGCTCGACGTAGTGTTCAATACGCTGCAAATGCAGGGCAGCCAGGCTTGAACTTTCGCTGTTGAGTACCCGCTGGTCATCGCGTAGCGCCATCAGCAAGGTTGAGAGCGCTTGCTCCAGCAGCATATGGCGGGCGGTATCGTCGCATTCATCGAAGCGTGCCGCGCACATTGCCAGTTGGTCGACGAAGATTCGACCCAACCCGCGCTTGGCATCGAAGCACAGGCGGGTATAGCGCTCGGCGCCGCGCAGTTGGCCATGCAGGGCGCGTTCGGGAAGCTTGAACACCCACAGGTCGTTGTCGCTGGCATAGTGAAAGCGGTAGGGCGCATCACCGCGCTCAAAGATAAACCCGCCAGGCTGGCAGTGCAGTACGCGGCCATCCTGCTCGAAGTGCACCTCGCTGCGGCGCGGTACCGTGACCAGGTAGCACGCCTCGCGGTCCTCACTGACCTGGGCCTTGCTGCGTGAGTAGCCCATTTGGGTGGAGCGCAGCCGCGACAGGGTCAACGCGGTGCTTTGGGTTTCCCACACTTGCAGGTTGCCACTGAAACGTGCGCCGGGATCGAAATTCAGCGACAGCGGGAAATAGGTACTGCCGATCGCCGCGGCCCAACGTGCCTGGCGTTCGTTGTCGGGCCAATAGCGGCTGCTGAGTGTGATTGCCATGGCCGATCCTCGTGTCTTTTTTATTGTGAGGACGGTGCCGGGGGTAAGCCCCCGGCACCGTTGCTTTGCCATAATTTGCCAATGCTTAGCTAAGGTCAATCACTGGGCGTCAGCCGGTAGGTAGCCGAAGGCGCCAGTGTGGCTTGCCAGCCCGGTGGCACGACGATGTTGGTCGTCGCTTCCTCGATCACGCAGGGGCCTTGAACCGTGTGCCCGGCCTGCAGTCGATCACCGTTGTACACGGGGGTTTCCTGCCAGGCGTCTTGCGCGTCGAAGAGCATGGCCCGGTGAGCGATCGGGCTGGCCGGATCGAGGTTGGCCTGCACGGGCAGTTCCGGCATGGGTGGGCGCTGCAGGCGGGCGATCACCGAGCACTCCAGGTTGACCAGTTCTGCCGGGCTGTCCGGCTCGCTGTAGGAGAAGAGTGCCTTGTGTCGCTCATGGAACGCCGTGCGCAAGGCTTGTAGGCGCTCATGATCCAGCTGATCGCAGTCCAGTTCGACGCTGCATTCGTGGACCTGGCCCAGGTAGCGGATTTCCAGGTTGTACAGGCATTCGACCGCATTGCCCGCACTGAAACCGTCATCGCGCAGGTTGTTCAGGCCGCGCTCGCGCAGGGCGCGCAGGGTTTGGTTGAGCAGTGGCAGGTCGACCAGGTCGTCGTCCAGGCGCATGGGCAGGGTGCTCAACTGATCGTAACGGATGTCCGAGAGGATCTGCCCGAACGCGCACAGGCCGGAGGCGACTTTAGGGATGAGTACCACTTTGCTGCCGATTTCCTCGGCCAGGCGCATGACGTGCATGCCCGCTGCGCCACCGGCGCCGATCAGGGCAAAGTCCCGGGGGTCGTAGCCGCGCTCGACCGATACCCGGCGGATGCCGCTGACCATGTTCAGGTTGACCAGGGTAATGATACCGATGGCCGCACGCTCGACGCTGATGCCCAGCGGTTCAGCGATCTTGTGGCGAATGGCATCAATCGCCGCTTGCCGGTTCAGGCGAATGCTGCCGCCCAGCAGCGCACCATCGGCCAGGTAGCCGAGTGCCAGGTTGGCGTCGGTGACGGTGGGTTCGACGCCACCTTTGCCGTAACAGACCGGGCCAGGGTTGGCGCCGGCACTGCGCGGGCCAACCTGCAACATGCCAAAGTCGTCCAGGTAGGCAATTGAGCCGCCGCCAGCGCCCAGCGTTTCGACCTGGATCATCGGTACGCCAATACGGTAACGCAGGAAGTCGGTGTCTTTGCTGAAGTTGGTTCGCCCGGACTTGCTCAGCGTGATATCGAACGAGGTGCCGCCCATGTCCACGGTGATCACGTTGTCGATGCCGAACGGCGCGGCCACGCACAGCCCGGCTTGTGGTGCGGACGCCGGGCCGGAGTTGATCGCGTTGACCGCGCGCTCGCGCATCACGACACCCGGCGCCAGGCCACCATTGGACTGGAAGTAGCGGGTGGGTTGTTGCGCACCGAGTTCTTCGAACAGCGCATCGATCCGTTCGATGTAACGGCCCATGACCGGGCTCAGGTAAGCGTTGACCACGGTGGTCGAGGTACGGGTGTACTCGCGAATCTGTGGGAACACCTCATTGCCGGTGCACACGAACACGCCGGGCAGGGCGTCACGAACCATGGCTGCAGCGCGTTGCTCATGGCTAGGGTTGCGCACCGACCAGACGAACGAGATGGCCACGGCCTTGACGTCCTGCTCGCGGAAGTAGTCGATGGCTTCCCGGATGGCGTCTTCGTCAAGCGGGCTGTACTCGCTGCCGTCGCTGAGGATGCGGCCACCAACAGGGCGGCGTAGATGACGCGGTACCAGCATGTGCGCCGGTGGGTAGCTGGCATCGTAGCGGTGGCCATCCTCTTTGTGGCCCAGGCGGATTTCCAGGCTGTCTTCATGGCCCTCGGTGCAGAGCAGGCCGACCTTGACGCCGGTTTTCTCGATCAGGGCATTGAGGGCCACTGTGGTGCCGTTGATGCACAGGTCGCAGTCGGCAATGATCTGCGCCGGTGTGCGGCCGATGGCGTCAGCGATTTGCGCCAGGCCATTGCGGATGGCGAGGGTGCCGTCCTGTGGCGTCGAAGGCGCTTTGAACAACTGAACGTTGCCACTGCGGTCAGCGAGGATGAAGTCGGTGAAGGTGCCGCCGGCGTCGATGCCCAGGCGATATTGCTGCTTAGTCATGGTAAAAGTCTCTGCATTGCTCAAGGGGCATCAATCAGTGTGCGGCGCGGATGGCGTGTGTCGCGGCTTCGTCGAGGTTGCCGTTGCTGTCGAGCACCACGCCGTATTCCAGGCGGGCGCCTTCAGGCGACACCAGGCCGTTCAGCACGTCGTTCAATACCGTGGCGACAGGCCGGCGCATGGGGTTGCCGTAGCCACCACCCCCTGGATTGACGTTGATGACCCGTTCGCCCGGCTGGGCAGTCAGCAGTGCGTTGTAGGTAAAGTGGGCTTCCTCACCGTCTACCTTGCGGTGGATCAGGCGGCCAAGCTTGGGTTCGAGCAGGACGTTGGTCGCACCCGCAGCGCCCGCCGTTGGCAGTTGCCGACCTTCACCAAACCCCACCACGGTCATGGCATGGTTCAGTGGCTCGATCTCGATGCGTGTGCCCGAGCCGCCTCTGAATTCCCCGGCACCACCGCTGTCGGTCATCAGGCTGTAGCGGTGGATCAACACCGGGTAGGAGTACTCCAGCAGCTCGATATCACCGGACATCAGTGCACCGAAGCAGCACAGCGGACCACAGGCCGGCCAGCCATCCATTTCCTTGTTCGCACCTGCGCCGGAAATGATCGAGGCCAGCACCATGGTCACGTATTCGTCGTTGCCGTTACGCGGATCGTGACCGGCAATGTTGATGCCGCTGGCGTGGCCCCAGGAGGCGGTGACCCGCTCCGGTGCGGCTTGCTCAAGCGCCTGGCGCACGGCGTCGGCGAGGGTTTCCATGGGCGTGGTGGTGCTGTTGACGTGCGGTGCGGGTTCCTGCGCGTTGCACAGGGTGCCTGGTGGCCCGAGGTCGACGCTGACGCAGCGGTAGAGCCCTTCGTTGTAAGGCGGTGGCACCTGGGCAAACATCATCAGCCCCAGGTACACCCCGGAGACCGAGTTGCCGGCATAGGAGTTGATGAAGTAGGGCACCTGTGGCGGGCTTTCGATCAGCACGTGGGCTTCGTCACCGCGAATCTCCACCTGGGCGGTGATCGACAGTTGGCCCAGGCCATGGCCTGAGTCCTCAAGCACCGCCGTACCGCTGTAGATACCGTCAGGAACGTCACGCAGCAAGGCACGCATATGGCGGTCAGCCATGTCTTTCAACTCGGCGATGCACGCGCGAACCTGTTCCACGCCATAGCGGTCAAGCAGCTCGATCAAGTGCCGCTCGCCGACACTGCAAGCACCGTATTGAGCATTCAGATCACCTTCCTGGTAAGCCCGGGCGCGCATGTTGGTCAGCAACAGGTTGATGACGTCTTCGCGGCGCTGGCCTCTGGACCACAGCTTCACTGGCGGAATACGCAGGCCTTCGGCGTAGATTTCCTTGGCGTCCGGGTTGTAACCGGCCGGTACCGGGCCACCGATGTCGGTCAGGTGGCCTTTGCAGACCGTCCAGAACACCAGTTCCCCTTTGTAAAAAACCGGCTTGTACATGCAGCAGTCGAGAATATGACTGCCGTTGTAGGCAGGGTCGTTGTGATAGATCACGTCGCCTTCAAGGATGTCATCGCCAAAGAAGCCGGCAACGCACTTCATCGCGGGGATCAGCGACCCCAGGTGTATGGGGATGTCCTGGCCTTGCAGGATCATTTCCGGCAGGTGGTCGAAAAGGGCGTTGGAATAGTCGTGTGCCAGGTTGAAAACACTCGAACGGCCGGTTTTTTCCAGCGTCAGGGTCATTTCCCGCTGCGCGGTTTCGAGTGCGCCTCGCACGACGGCCAGGGTGATCGGATCTACTGTACTCATGGGTCACCAAGAATCTTGTTGTTATCTGGGTGGGGCAGGACGGATGCCTGACCCACGACACAAAGCTACGCGTACCTCGAGGCGGCAGGCTTGTCGCCGCGTGCACTGTTTTTTGATACTGAGGGCACTGGTACTGTCGCGCGGGGTCAGAAGTAGTACCCGATGTTGGTGTAAAGCTGGTTCTCCCATTGATTGCTGCCACCCGCGCCCAGGCTCTGGGTGAAGCTGCTGCCACCGATGTACGGGTCGTTCTTGCCGTGCAGCCACTCCACGGCTATCCAAAGGTCCTTGAGTGAGAACGACGTGCCGAGAATGAAACGCTGGGAGTCATGGAACGCACTGTCGCGCTTGTCGAAGAGGCTGTAGTTGCCGTACAGCTTGATGCCTGACAACCAACCGTATTTCCCGGCGATGTCATAGCTGAGGTCGGTCACATACAGGTCACCCTTGGCGGCAACGTTGAATGTCGCGTCATAGCTGCCGAACGTGACGTACTTGTCGTTACCGGGATTTCTCGGCGTCATGTCCTGGCGTGTGGCCTGCAGTTGAACGCCCCAAGGGCCGTTCTTGCCCATGTAATGCACGGCCACGGCGTTACGTCGACCGCTGTCATGGGTGTCGCGGTTCTCCAGTTCCGAAGTAAGCGCCGATGCGCCGACCTCCGACTGCCAGTTGCCGAGCTTCAGGTTACGGGCCAGGCGTCCGACGACAATATTGCGCTCCTGGTTGCTGCTGCCGTTTGCCACATAGGTGTCGGCCTTGGCGACGCTGGTCGAATAGGTACGTCCACCGCGGCTGGTGCCCTGGCCCTGATCAATCGGGCGCAGGTAATAACCGGCCTGCAGGTTCCAGTCCGGGGTGTTCTGGATGTACTTGATGCCCAGGTCCTGAATGTCCTCCAACCCGATCACATTGCCCAGCGATTCAAAGAAGGGGCTGCCGAAGTAGGGCTGCAAGCCAAACGGAATGTGGTTCAGGCCGACCTGTACCTGTTGCGAATCGTTGAATTTGTAGCCTAGCCAGGCGTACTCGGGAAAAGAGATGTCGCCGATGCTGTCTGTGTAGGAAAAGGGATAGGCATCTCCGTAGAACCGGTATTTCGCCGCGCCTATCCAACTGCTGGAGGTGTAGGTGGCGGTCAGGAAAAACGTATCGAAGCTGATTTTTTCCAGGTCCTGATCCGGGTCGTAGTCAACACGTGCACGGATGGCGCCGCCAATATCCAGGTTTTCGTTGATGGCCACGGCAAACGCGGGAGCGCCGTACAGGGTCAGCAGTTGTGCAAAAACTGCAGCCGTCACCGTGCGATAGTTCACTGAACGCATGTGTATGTCCTTGGGTCTTATTGTTGTTTTAGGCGCGTAAAAAAGCCGAACCGCAGTCATCCCGCGGCTCGGGGAGGTAAAGCGCTTTCAGGTGCTGAAAAGGGGCGGTGTGAAGTGGTTGTCAGGAACAGTGCGGTCGCACGAACCAGCTGCGTTTGGCACTGTTGAGCAACAGCCAATAGGCAGCAAAGGCACTGATGAACGTCACCGGGGCAGAAAAAGTGGCGAGCGTGGCGCTGCCTGAGTTGAGCAAGAGAATCCCCAGCCCGGCGGCGAAGAACCAGGCGCCAAGACCGCAAGGGTTTATCGCGCTGACACGTTCCAGTTCATACTCGATCTTGCCGTCGAACAGTTGGTGGTACTTGGGCGAGAAAATATGCGCCAGTGCAATCGCCACCCAGGCCACGACAAAGATGCTCTGGTAAGCCAACGCCTGCAGGATGTAGTCGAACACGTTCAAGCGCATCAGTGCGTAGACCAATGCCCCGACTGCGACTGCCCACGCGATGTAAGGCACCCTGGCCAAGCCCAGGCGGCCAAAGAAGGCTTGCATGTTGGTCGCCGCCAGGAAGAAGTTTGCCGAGTTGATGCGGGTTTGGCTTACCCATACGAAAATCAGGCCCCACACCCCCATCAGCTCGACGATCGCCTTCACGACCGACACTTCTGTCAGCCCTCCTGGCGTGGGAATCGTCCCGGCAATGAAAATTCCAACCAGGCCGTTGATGAGAAAGGTAAAGGTGTAGAACGGCAGGCCGAAGTTGAATCGGCTGTGGAACGATACGTCCTGTTTACGGCCGAACCGGGCATAGTCCCAGGTGTACATCATCAGGATCCACACGCCCATGAAGTAACTGAAACAGTGCCACCAGCCGTTTTCCACCGGGCCGCTTGCCGGCCCCATGTGCAACCACGCCGAACTGTAGCCGTATTCGGCGATGGTCATGATCACCAACGCAACCAGGCCCACCAGGTAAAACGGCAACAGCACCCCGTTGAGCTTGTCCATCCAGTTTTGCACGCTGCCGAAGATCAGCGGCACGCTGTACAGCACAACCAACAGGTAGGCCTGATTCAACGACATTGACGACACGTAGTCATGAATGGCGATGGCAATGACCGAACCTTCAAAGACGCTGTAGTAGGTGGCCGTGGCGAAGAAGATCAGTGTGGCAAGGGTTGCACCGGTTCGCCCGAACAACACCCGGGAGAAAAGCGCTACCGAAAGCCCGGTTTTCATTGCATAGCGGGAGATGACGGTGTTGATAGCGGAATAGGCGATGACCGACAGCACCAGGCCGATAATGGCCTGTTGAGTACCGAAGGTCATGGCCAGCGTGGCCGAGACCACTAGCCAGAACATTGCGCTGCAGATGCCCCACCAGGCCATCGTTAGCGATAGTTTACTGAGGCGGTGCGTGTCTGGAACGGCAAAGGCGGTGCAGTCGGTACTGTCGACCTGTTTGGGGATGGGTGTGGCCATGGCTCTTCTCTTTATTGTTGTATGAAGAGTCGCGATTATAAAAAGGCTCATCCGCTCAATAATTGTGCTTGGCTGCACTGTCTTTTGCAGGTCAGCGCATTGAGCCCCTGTGGAGCATTGGCTTGCCAACGATGCAGACGCCGCGCACTCACTGACACCCCACCGACGCCATCGCAGGCAAGCCTGCTCCAACAGAGCCCGCGCAACCTGTAGGAGACGCCGCGCACTCACTGACACCGCGCCGAGGCCATCGCAGGCAAGCCTGCTCCAACAGAGCCCGCGCAACCTGTAGGAGCCGGGCTTGCCCGCGATACAAACGCCGCGAACCCACTGACACCCCACCGACGCCATCGCAGGCAAGCCAGCTCCAACAGAGCCCGCGCAGCCTGTAGGAGCCGGGCTGAACTGGCCTAATGATTTTGGACACTTTGATCGGGCGCTATGATGGCGCCCAT